>Ga0256914_1000063_pt1 | contig 99608 bp, 94 predicted proteins | sample HulkmetaG_FD_191571 | JGI IMG/M metagenome (GOLD analysis project Ga0256914, IMG submission 191571) | Hydrothermal chimney microbial communities from Main Endeavour vent field at the Juan de Fuca Ridge, Pacific Ocean - Hulk | ecosystem: Environmental > Aquatic > Marine > Hydrothermal vents ...
ATCTTAACGGTAATTTTTTAGAAACTCTTGAAGTTTCTAGGTGAGGTGAAACTTGGGATGTAGAAATATCATAAATAGAGCTAAAAATTCTGTTTTCTATGATTTTCTATTGAAAAAGGTACTATTGCTACTAAAGCTGAAGATAATATTTTTGTTTTCATATATAAAAACTCCTATCTATTTTTATAAAAGTTTATAATAGATTTGTTACTTAAATGTTACCATTAAGATATATTTAAATTATTTTCTAAATCTATCTCTTTTAGTGGTTTTTCTCTTTTTATTGGTTTTAATAGATGCTCTCTTTTTATTTCCAAAAGCTCCATCTACTTTTTTATTGCTCTTTTTAATTTTTCTAGCACCTAACTGTTTTGCCACAACTTTGGGTGTGTAACCATTAATCATCTCTCTACTAATACTTTTGCCTATTAATCTTTCTACATCTTTTAATGCTATCTCTTCATTAGGAGAGACTAGCGTAATAGCTAGACCTTTTTCTCCTGCTCTACCTGTTCTACCTATACGATGAATATAATCTCCTATTACATGAGGTATATCATAATTTATTACAACTTCGAGTGTAGGAATATCTAATCCTCTTGAAGCAATATCTGTAGCTACTAATACTCTTATTCTATTTTCTTTGAAAGCCTCTAAAGCTTTGGCACGAACTCCTGAGCTTTTATCCCCATGTATAATTGAAGTTTTGAGTCCACTTAGATTTAGCTCTTTGGCTACACTATCTGCTTCTTGTTTTTTACGAACAAATACTAAAACCTTTTGATAATTTCTTGAACCTATCAAAAAAGAGAGTAGTTCATTTTTTAGCTCTTTGATAACAGGAATGACAATCTGTTTGAGTGTAGAGGCTGTTGTTCCCATACTGTTAGCCTCTATTAATTGAGGTCTATGAAGTATTTGAGTAGATAATCGTTTAACAGACCCTGGTAATGTAGCAGAGATTAGGATATTTTGTCGTTTATTAGGTAAAAATGAGAGCATTTGTCTGATTTCATCTATAAAACCCATATCCAATATAGTATCTGCTTCATCCAAAACTAGATATTCTACTCTATCTAATAAAATATTTTTTGCTTTTGTATGTTCTAATAGTCGCCCAGTTGTTGAGATAACAATATCAACTCCTGCTTTAAGCTTTTTGGATTGAGTTGTCATTTTTGCTCCACCATATAATACTACACTTTTGAGTGGTAGATATTTACTATACTGCTCTATATTAGTATATACTTGTTTGGCTAACTCTCTAGTTGGGGTTATAATAATAGCTTGAGGATAGTGTCTCTCTTTTATACTTTTTTTTGCTAATATATCCAATATTGGTAGTGCAAATCCTGCTGTTTTACCAGTTCCAGTCATAGCACCTGCGATAATATCTCGTCCACCAAATATAGCAGGGATTAGTTTTTGTTGTATAGGAGTTGATTTCTCATAACCTTTTTCTTTAATTGCTTGTAAAATTTCAGGTGATAAACCTAATCTATCTAATGACATACTCTGCTCCATAACATCAAATCACACCCTTTTGACTCTTGATATAAAAATTCTAATCTCATATTGATATTATAACAAGAGTTATGAGTAGATAGCTTGGGTGTTTGATACTGTAATAACCAATCTACTCTATCTTTTAAAGCATTTAACATCCCTTCACCTCCTTCGACTAAAAGGAATGATGGTTTATCTAAATCTAATTTATTAGTTATTTTAACTTCTCTATTCTCTACTCCAAATAGAGGTATATCTCTATCAAAATTATCTTGCCTAGAGTATATAGTTATATTTGGTGCATTATCTCCTGTAAACCTACAATCAAGAGTAGGTCTATCTAATCTAACTGTATTACCACCAATAATCATACGACTACAAACAGTTCGTAGTTGATGAACGAGAGTGAGTGACTCTTTTGAACTTAGATACCCTCCACCTATTTTACCATTGGATGTTTGAGCTATTTTAAAAAGAATAAAAGCTCTTGTTTGCCAAATCAAAAATGGCTCTAATAACTCGGAAGCCCTTTTTTGGCATACACCTACTTCAATATCTACTCCTATCTTTTTGAGCATATCTATACCATCATTATGACCCTCTATAGGGTCATAAGTGGCTACAATAACCTTTTTGGGTTTGAGATAAGCCAAAAGCCAAGCACAAGATGGAGTTTTGCCTATATGAGAACAAGGCTCTAATGTTACAAACATAGTAGTATCTGCAAAAAAATATTGGGGAAGTGAATATAAAAATTTATGAGCTTTTTTTGCATCAAATCTATCAAAGTTAATATTATTATTGGATATAACTTCATAAGCTTTTAATAGAGCCAAAACCTCTGCATGAGAAGTTCCTGCTTTTTGATGTGCTTCTAATGCAATTATTTTATTTTGATATAAGATTAACGCACCTACTGCTGGGTTTGGATAGGTTCTTAGCTGATATTGCCATGCTTTTTCTATAGCTAATTGCATATAGATTTGATTACTATTCATATATACTCCATTAAAATTAATAAAACTTATAAATTACTTAATATTTTTCACAATTACTCACTATTTATTTACTATAATTTATATACAAAAAATTAACAAGGAGAAATAGGATGTTAAACTTTTTTTATGAACTATTTACTGTACTTTTTAGTAGAAAAGAAGAAAAACCACAAATTGGTATTTTCGTTATAAAATATACTGAATAATATTATATGCTTTTCTTTTATAAAAGAGAAGCACTATTTTTTATTCCACTCAAAATAGGTTTTTGCCTTTGATATATTGGTATATTCAAATCTAACCTCTTCACCTTTTAGCGTAATTACAAATCCTTTATTATCAGCAGATACTATTAGACCTTTTAATTTATCTCCACCATGCTCTTTGAACTTAACTCTCTCACCAATAGCTGACATAAAATGTGTAGGGTTCTCTAATTTTCTCTCAATTCCAGGAGAGCTAACCTCCAAATAATAAGCTTCATGCATAGGAGGATTAACATCTAAAAATGGAGATAATTCATTAGATATTTCGGCACATAAATCAAGACTTACTCCACCCTCTTTAGTAACATAAACTCTAAAAATACTCTTTCCATCCTCTTGTGCAGTCTCTGTTCCATAAAAACTAGCTCCATTGGCTTTTACAATTTTTGCTATCTGCTCATTTAGACTCATCTTGACTATCCTTGCTTTTTCTTTTGCCTATCTCTTTAAATAGAGCTTCTATATTGGATATTCTTTCTAACTGGTCATCAAATTCAAATGTAAATCTGGGTGCTTTAAACCAACCCTCACTCTCTCTAATATAAGTTGATAGATAGTTTGATACCACTCTAAGCTGTTTTAGTGCTTCACCTTGCTCTTTTTCATTAAGATATGATTTATCCAAATATACTTTGGCATCATATCGTCCTCTTGAACATACAACCTCTGTTACTGTTAATCCATTAATACGATTATCATTCATAGTAGATAAGGCTTCAGGTATTAGCTCCACAAGTCGTGACTCTGTTCTTTTTCTTTTTATCTCTTCTTCTCTCATTATTCATCACTATAAAGAAACTTGTTCTTCTACCATTTTGAAAGTTTCTATTACATCACCCTCTTTAATATCATTATATTTATCAAGCATAATACCACATTCAAATCCATTTTTAACCTCTCTTACATCATCATTAAATCGTTTCAATGATGAAATTTTACTTGTATATATTACTATACCTTCACGGATAAGTCTAGCACCTGCATTTCGTATAATTATTCCCTCAGATACTTTACAACCTGCAATTGTTCCTACTTTAGCTACTGTAAATGTCTCACGAACTTCTGCTTGACCTATAATCTCTTCAGATATTATAGGACTCATCATGCCACCTAGCAAGGCTTTAATATCATCTAATAGTTTATAAATAATGGAGTATGTCTTAATCTCTACGCCGAGTTCTTTTGCTTTTTTCTTGACATTTCCAGTAGGTCGAACATTGAACCCTAGAATAATAGAGTGTTCAGAGGCATCTGCTAGTTGAACATCACTTTCTGTTACGCCACCAACACCTTCATGAATTACATTTACTTTAACTTCTTCATTTTTGAGCTCTGCTAATATACCTTTAATTGCTTCGAGAGAACCTTGGACATCTGTTTTTATAATTACAGGAAGTGATTTTAAATTGCCTTCAGCAATAACAGCAGATAAATCTTCAAGAGAAACTTTTTTACTTTTTGAAAGCTCTTTAGTTCTAGCATATTCTGCTCTTTTATCAGCTATCTCTCTAGCCTCTTTTTCAGAGTCCATTACAACTAATACATCACCTGCTATTGGTACTTCTGATAACCCTACAACAGCAGCAGGAGTACTCGGTCCAATAGCTTTAGTACGAGACCCATCATCTAATATCATAGTTTTGATTTTACCATAAGTACTGCCTACTACAAAGCTATCTCCAATCTTCAAAGTACCATTTTGAACAATAATATCTGCAACAGCTCCAAAACCTTTTTCTACTGAACTTTCAACTACTATTGCTTTGGCATTTCTAGTAGCATCGGCTGTAAGTTCCATTACTTCAGCTGTAAGTAAAAGAGTATCAAGTAAATCTTCAATACCTTCACCCGTATGAGCTGAGACAGGGATAAATTCATACTCCCCACCCCATTCTGATGGTGTAATATCAAGCTCTGATAATTGTTTTTTAACTAGTTCTGGATTAGCACTCTCTTTGTCGATTTTATTAATAGCCACAACAATTGGTACATCAGCAGCTTTAGCATGAGAAACTGCTTCTTTAGTTTGTTGTTTTACACCATCATCAGCAGCAACAACAATAATAACAATATCAGTTGCTTGAGCTCCTCTTGAACGCATCTCTGTAAATGCTGAGTGACCTGGAGTATCTATGAATGATATTTTTTTACCATTTTTTTCAACTTGATAAGCACCAATATGTTGCGTAATGCCCCCTGCCTCTTTTGCTGCTATTTTAGTTGAACGAATTTTATCAAGAAGTGATGTTTTACCATGGTCAACATGCCCCATTATAGTGATAACTGGTGGTCTCTCTTCTAAGTTTTTATCCTTTATAGCATCATATACTTTTACATAATCCAAGGCATCTAATGGGTTAATTGTTGTTACCTCTACAGCAAACTCTTCTGCTAAAATCTCTATAGAATCTTTATCCAAAAAGTCATTTTGTGTAAACATTGTCCCTAAAGCAAAAAGTACTTTGATAACTTCACCAGTACTTCTACCAACTTTTTCAGCAAACTCATAAACTCTTACATTCTCAGGAATTTGTATAGAGTTTATCTGTTCTGTACTCTCTTCTTTAATATATTTTTTTCGTTTACCACCTCGTCTAAGACCTGATGGTCTTCTTCGATTTTGTGTACCATTTCTACCACGACCTTGTTGTGGACTATTTCCTGCTCTCTTTTTAGCCTCTTCTTTTCGTTTTTGCTCTTGTCTTAGCATATCTTCATAGATATTTTTATCAGAGAAATCAAGCATCATTACTTCTGGCTCTTCTTCTATTTCAGTTACGCTATTTCTCCCATTACCAAAACCTGCATTGGACATAAAATTAAGTTTTTCACCAGTTGATTTAGCTTGTGCTACTTTTTTGGGTTTTTTCTTAGATGGAGGAGTTGGCATACCTTTTGGTTGAGATTTTCTAACAATAGAAATCTCTTTTTCAGGTTTTCTCTCATCAACTATTCTAATTTTAGGTCTCTCTCTATCTGCTTTTTTAATAACAGTGATACCAATTCTTTTTCTTTTTATTTTTGGTTTTACAACAACTTTAGGCTTTTCTATAGCTGTTTCTATTTTTTTAATATTTGGCTCTCTAGTTATTGCTGTTTTTACAACCTCTTCTTTATTTATAGGCTCTTTTTTTATTTTAATCTCTTTTTTTATCTTAGCTTCTTTGTTTATTTCAGCTTCTTTTTTCATTTTAGCTTTTTCTTTAGGCTCTTCTTTTATAATATTACCTTCTGGTAATTTTTTGGGTTCTTCTGTAGTCGTAGCTGTTGGAATAGTAGCCTTTTTAACTATAGTAGCCTTTTTTATTTTTATCTTTTTTTCTACTTTTGGCTTTACACCATTGATAGCATAATCTATTAGAACTCCAGCCTCTTCAACGGTTAGTGTACTATTAGCTGCTTTTACATCAAAACCTAGCTCTTTTGCTTTTTCAAGTAATACTGCATTAGATGCTCCAGCCTCTTGTGCTATCTCTTGGATTTTAATTCTATCCATTCTTATTTAACTCCTTTAAATACTTAACAAACCGTTCACTATCATCTGTAGAGAGTCGAAAACGCTTAATTAAGCCTTTTATTCTTTTTTCATTTTCACTACAAAGAGTACATAGATAAAAACTTCTACCTTGACTAGTGTAAGGGAAAATATTATTATTATCTTGTTGTAGTCGTATTAACTTTTTTTGTAGGTCTCGTTCTCTACATGCTATACACATTCGTATAGGTTCATTTTTTTGCATAATTATATCCAACTTTTGTTATTAACTCTTTGAAGTTACACCATAATTATCAAGTGTTTTAGTAAAAACTCTATATTTAGGGAACTTAGTTTCTAAAGCTTTGTGAATTTTAGACGCATCAACTGCATAACATAGTGTAAAAAAGGTTGAACCACTTCCTGAGAGAGTACTCATTAATGCTCCATTTTCTAATGCCACCTTTTGTACTTCAAAAAGTTCTGGCATCTGTTTCATTCGTCTTGTCTGATGTAATTTATCTTTTGAAGCAATTTTCAATAAATCCCAAGACTCTGTCATAAAAAGTGAAGTCATAAATGATGACCTAGATAGAGAATATACTATCTCCTCTTTCCTATATATATCAGGTAGGATTGTACGAGATTTTGCTGTAGATATAGTTCTATTTGGAACAACTAAAACAGCTCTTAGATAATCTGGAATTTTTCTTTTTTTACTATATACTTTTTGCTCTTCAACACAAGCTACATTAAATCCACCCATTACAGCAGGTGTGATATTATCAGGATGTGCTTCATACTCAAGAGCAAGATTTAAAATCTTTCGTTTGTTATATCTCTGTTTAGATGCTACAAAAGCAGCAGTTAATGCAGCAGTAATAACGGCTGAAGAGCTACCCAAGCCTCGTGATATAGGAATACGATTAGTAAACTCAAACCGAAAGTTATCTTTATGACCTTTTAAAATTTGATACTGTTTATCAAAAATATCCATAAACAGAATATTTTTACGAATATGAGGATTTTCTGCTCCTTCACCACGAGTTGATACAGAAAAAAATCGTGACGGTTTTATAATTATCTCATTACGAAAATTAATTGCTAACCCAAGAGTATCAAATCCGGGGCCAAGATTGGCAGAGGTAGCAGGTACGGATACAAACAAAGCACTTCCTTTGCTGATGTTATAATTATAAATTAATAATTAAACGGCAGGTAAAATATACAACGGTTTATTATTATTCAAAATAGTAACTTCACTCAACATGGAAGGTAATTTAAACCGTTGCTCTACAGCCTCATCAAATTTTTTTGTTATTATAGTATTTTTTTCTTTGATAAAGTATAGTTTACCTATAGCTTTAATAGGATTTTGATTATTAAGAGAAAAAGCATCACAACCATATATCTTTACTCCTTCGATAATCTCTAAAGTTCGGAGTGTAATGTATGTTAATTTTATAGACATATAACTACCTGGTCCATTAGTATAGATTAGCTCTTTATAGTTATATTGTGCAGAAATATTCATTAGAACTTCGAGGAGTATATCAGAAGTTTTTTCATTTTTTTCTATAGTATCTATTAATAAATTATCTCTATATACTCCAATAAGTAGAGGTGAAGATATAGAGATGATAAGAACACTATATTTAGGCAAAACTTTTTTCAAATGCTCTACTTTTTACTTTATTTAGAGTTACAATCTCATAATTAGCACTATTAGCTAAAACTTTTTGAGTAAGTTTATGATTAAGTTTATGACTTCCTGCAAATGAGCTATATGCACCCAAAACTACATAACCCATTACCATCATATCTCCCATAGCATCTAATATTTTATGCCGTACAAACTCATTGGTAAATCTCAATCCCTCAGGGTTTAAAACTTTCTCATCATCAAGTCCAATAGCATTATTGAGACTAGCACCCAAAGCTAAATTGATACTTTGGAGATATTGAATATCTCTAGCAAAGCCAAAGGTTCTAGCTCTTGCTATATTTTCAATAAATGATTTAGTTCCAAAGTTATATAGTTGGGATTGTTGTCCTATAACAGGATGTTCAAAATCAATATCAAAATTGAATGTTGACCTACTGCTAGGCTCTAATCTTACAAATTTATTACCATCTCTAACTTCTATAACCTTTTTAATATGGATAACTTTTTTAGGTAGAGATTGCTCTTTTATTCCTGCTTCATCTAAAAGCAGACAAAATGAGGCTGCACTTCCATCCATAATAGGCATCTCATTACCATTAATTACAACTCTTAGATTATCAATTCCATAAGCATATATAGCTGATAGAAAATGTTCAATAGTTGATATAGAACCTCTATCAGTTCCAAGAACTGTAGCCATTTGGGTGTCAATAACATTAGATGGAGAGAGTGGAATACGTAAGGCTAAATCTTCTCTATAGAAAATAATCCCTGCATCTTCACTTAAGGGTTCAAGTCTTAATTTGATAGGTTCACCTTTGTGTAATCCAATCCCTACAACTTCAACTGGTTTGCAAATAGTTCTTTGGTTCATAATATATTCCTTTATTTTTGAAACTATATTATAACATAATAGTGTGTATTTTTTGTAAAATATATATATTTCCTATCTAAAGTTTTAATTAATAAAAGTTAAATCAATTCTTTAGCCATTTATTTTTTAACTTTTCATGAAAACTTTTTTCTAAGCCATTAGCTTCTCGTAGTTTTAATAAAACTCTATCTACACTCTCTCTTAGTTTACTCTCTGATGGAAATACAATCCCATAATTTTGAGGATTAAATGTAAAAGGAGCAACCACAAGAACTTTTTTATGCTCTTTTTTATTGATTTTATTTGCAAGATATACTAGTCTAGGTCCATCATGAACTAAAGCATCTGCTTTTCTACTGCGTAAAAGCATAATACCCTCTTCCAAAGTTTTTACAGGTATAACATTAGCTCCAATTTTTTCAACATATTGTCTTGGTGCATCTGTAGCCACAGCTGCTACATATTTACCTGCCAAATCTTTTTCTGAACGGATTGACCCACCAATAGTTTGTGCTGTCAATGCTGCTGTAACGATAGCTGTCAATATGCTAATAGCAATAATACCTACAATATGCCACATTAAGTCAATAATTCGTGCTAAACCCTTGCTTGGTGGGGTTTCCCATGTAACCAACATTGTAATACCCCACCAAAATGCATCAATAATTCCATTAAGATAACCTTTATCAAAGAGATTTGATTTTTTATCTTTTTTATCCACAAGCCATCTTAGATGTATTGTAATTAAAAGAAATAATAAAAAAATTAGTGTTGTTTTTAGTGTCATTATTTTTTTTATCTCTTTAGCCATAAGCCCCAATACAGAAGATGATGAGTTATCAGCATCCACCATAACTTGAAGCCCTAATTCATACATAGAGTTTGAGAAATCTATATCTTTTTCACGAGCAGAAGTAATAGTAATAGCTGAAATAGCAGCATCTACCTCTCTGTTCTTGGTAGCATTAATTAAATCAGAAGTCGAATTATAATAGACCCATTGAGTTTTCATATTTAATTTATCTGCTATCTTATTCCATAAATCAATACTAAATCCAATTGGTTTTCGTTTCTCTTTACTTACATTTTGGTCATACATGACCCAAGGTTCTGAAGGTTTAATTCCTATTTTTAGTGTTTCACTATTTGCAAATAGTGAAAAAAATAGTAGAAAAGCTAATAGTAGTTGCATAATTTTATCTCCTAAGTTAATTTAAAAATCGAATTATAGCAAATATATATAAGCTATTGATAGAATTTTGTTATACTTCGCTTATGAAAAAAACTTATGCTTATAATCACCAACCAATACACTTTAACTTTGAACAATCTATCGATAGATTTTTTGTAGAAGAGATACCTCTTTTTGAATTTACGAATAAAGGTTCTAATCTAATTTTGAAGATTAAAAAATCAGATATGAGTACCTTTAAACTAATTACTGTTATTGCCAAAGCTACTGGACTAGAACAGAGAAATATAGGTTATGCTGGACTCAAAGACAAAAATGCCACAACGGTTCAATATATCTCTATTCCTAAAAATTATGAAAGAGAGATTATTAAAAATTTAACTACTGAAAAAATAGAGATTTTAGAAAAAAAATATAGCAAATTTCCTATTAAAATTGGTCAACTTAAAGGAAATAGATTTGCTGTTATATTAAATCATGTATCTCCACAAGCTAATATAGATATACGAAATGTTGCTACTCAAATGCAAAAAGATGGAATACCAAACTATTATGGCTATCAACGATTTGGAGAAGATAGTAAAAGTTATCTACAGGGTAAAGATATAGCTCACTCTGGTAAAAAACTCAAAGGTGCAAAAGAGAAATTATTAGTTTCAGCATATCAGAGTCACCTTTTTAATGAATGGTTATCCAAACGAGTTTATATATCTAATATAATAGACAATAATAGTATAGAAAAGGCTTCTCAAAGATTATCTTTTCCAAAAGAGCTAGTAGAAGTTTTAGATAAACAGAAGAATATATTCAAACTTTTTATTGGTGATGATATGCAATCATATCCTTATGGTAAATCTTATCCTCTTCAAGATTTTGAGTTATCTTCAAAAGAGTTTGAAAATCATCAAATCTCTCCGACAGGTTTATTATGTGGTTCAAAAACAAATAGAACAATGTCAGATGCTAGATTTTTAGAAGAAGAGTTTGATGATAATGAATTATATTCAGTAAAAGGGAGTAGAAGATATGCATGGATATGGCCTGAAAATTTGGCTTTTAGTTATAATGAGAAAAAAAGGCAACTTAGATTGCAGTTTTATCTACCAAAAGGCTCATATGCTACAACTTTTCTCGAAGAGATAGCCAAAAGAAGTTTAAAATAATTTTATGGAGATATAAGTGAAAAATATATTTTTTGTAATAATAACATTTATGATTGTAGGGTGTTCAAATAGAGGATTTTATAATTCCACAGAGATTTCATCAGTTGAAAAAAAGGCTCTACTTCAAGAGGCAAACATATTAAATAATAGAGGTGTACAAGCTTATAAAAAAGGTAACTATAAAATCTCTATAAACTACTATAGAAAAGCTATAGCTATTAAAGAAAAGGTATTAGGTGAAAATGATTTAAATACAGCTACTAGTTATAATAATCTAGGTTTAGCATATAAGAGAGATAAAAACTATTCCAAAGCATTAGCATATATCTCTACAGCTCTAAAAATTAGAGAAAAGATATTGGGTAAAAATGATACTCAAACAGCCCAAAGTTATAATAATCTAGGAACACTATATGCTACTATGGGAGAGAGTGATAAAGCTATAAACTATACAGAGAAAACAGTAAAAATTAAAAAAGAGATAATTAAAAAAGAGCAAAAAGCAACAGCAATAGCTTATAATAATTTGGCTGTATTAAATGAAGAGATTGGAGAGTATAAAAAAGCTCTTGCAAACTATTTTAAAGCATTAGAAATCAACAAAAATCTATATGGTGAAGAACATCCAATTACACAAAATAGTTATAAAAATATAGCTTTACTCTACTATACTATGGGTAACTATAAAGAGGCAAATAGATATGCCAAATTAGCAAAATATAAATCTGAAGAGATTGAGTTAGAGCCTATTATAGTTAATGGGAAAAATTAATTATTAAGGTATATTTTTTTTATACCATGCTTCTATTACTTTTTTGTTAATAGTAGCACTATATGTTCCACCTGTTCCTGAGTTTCTTACCACAGTTACTACTACTATATCACCTCTTTTTTTGCTTTTGGTAAATGATACGAACCATCCATCATATAATCCACCTTTACCTTTTTCTGCTGTTCCTGTTTTTCCATATACAGATACATCAGAAAATGCAAAATCTTTTGGATTTATTTTTTGAAATTTAGCTCTATATCCTAAACAAGGTACACCAATAGCTCTATTGGAAGAAACTTTTCTATTATATGCTCTAGCTTGATTTATAAAGCTATTGTAATAAAATGCACATTTAGCAGTTCCATCTCTATCTATAATTACATCTCTCATAGCATCTTTGATAGCTTTTTGGGTAGATGATTTTATGAAATTTTTATAAACTATTTGACTTTTCTCATTTTTAATTATTTTAGGTATCTCTATATTTTTTGTTCGTATAGTATTGGCAACAATTGCCATCTGTAAAGGTGTAGAGGCAACCTCAAACTGTCCTATACCACTATCTGCAACCTCTTTAGCTAGTATAAATTGCTCTGGAAAAACTGATGCTGGAGCAGATATTTTTTTATCTTTGGATAGTATAATTGGTTTATTAAAACCTAATTGGTTAGCTACTTTCATAAGTGAAAATTCATCTTCTCTATCTTTTATACTATTATTAATAGGGTATAACTCTTTTTTAAATCCGTTGTCTAGTTTGTGATTTAGCATTAATGCCAAATACCCAAAATAGACATTATATGATTTTTTAAATGAGTTTCTAAATGTAGCATCATCTGTTCTTTCTACAAAACCGTTAGAAAAAGAGAAGTTTTTTAATTTAGTATCAATCACTGAATTATTTCTAAAAATAGCTCCATCAATATCGGGTCTTCCTTCTATATATCTACTATATTTTTTATCCAAAAGAGGAATTATATTTCGTTTAAATCCAGCTATAGATGATACAATTTTAAAGGTTGAACCTGGTCGAATTCTCATATCCATAGCTCTATTTCTAAGACTACTTTTAGGATTATTGAACTCATCTAGTAACATATATCTAAATATCTCTTTCTTATACTCTTGTCTCTTGGTTATATCTAATTTTTTAGGATATGGATATGAAAACATTGATACTACTTGTAAATTATTTTTGCCTTTGTCTGCTAGTACTACTACTGCACCCTCTAATATACTATTATAATTTTCCCTTTTTTTCATATTTTTAGCAGATTTGAGAGGTTTTATTGTATCTTCAAATATATTAGCCACCTTTTTAGAAAACTCTGCATCTAGTGTTAATTCATTAGATTTTACCCCTTTTGAAGTTAATCCAAAATGGATACCATCACCATATATAGGAAGTAATTGAGTAGATATAATATCTTTGATTTTATTTTTTTCTTTTATATCTCCTGTAATTATTTTGGATTTATTTTTTGGTATCATTCCATTATTTCTATATGATTTGGGTATCAACTCCATTAAATTATCTTTATTATATAGAGATAATTTATTAGCTTGATAATCTTTTGCTAAACATGTAAGAGAGGGAGAATATCTAACCATTTTGGAATATTTACCTATATTATATTGTTTATTATTTCCTAAATATCTAACAACTCCACTACTATCTGCTTTGATATGTAGATAATATTGTTTAAAAGGTTTAGCAGAGTCTTTTTGTATCTTATAGTAGTATCCATCACCTCTATTTATTACTTTAAACTTTTTATATCTTTTCCCATTATAGCTATATCTAAAATTCTTAATTTTTTTAGAAGATTTAAATACCACTCCACAAGGTAATAAATCACTATCTAAAGAGACTTCTAAAATAGTACTACCTTTATAAACATTAATAGTATAAGTATTATAAAATGGGATGATTTTGTTATAGTTTTTGCTGATTATTTTTCCATTTTGTCGGATAATTCCATTAAATGCTACTTTGATTTTAGATTTAGTAGTTTTGATTTTATAATAAAATTTACCTTTGATATTACCGATAGGAGATACAAATTTACCATCTATTTGACTGTTGTATAAAAATAGAGGAGGAGATTTTTGATAATTAGTTTGTGCTATTTGTAAAAAATTATGAGCAGTTTTACTATATAAAACTTTGGCATTTGGGTCACTAATATATAAACCATTTAGATGTGTAACATCTATAAACTCATTTAGCTCATCAACATTTAGATACTCTTTTTTAGGAATTTTAGGTTTATCAAGTATAGGTACTTGTGTTGGGAAATAAGTATTTTTTGTATAGGTAGAGTTATTAAATATATTTTTATTTCCTCTAATAGTTAATCTGTTATCTTCAAATTCCATTTTTTGAGGAATAGATAGATACTTTTTTTGGTTTGATAAAACAATAGAGAGTAAATCTTTTCTATTTTGATTTAATATATTGACATTTGCTCCTAATAATATAGATATTTTGGTACGATAATAGTCACCATCACTTACATTTTTAAGTAGCTCCAGATTTAATCTATGACTCTCTTTATTTGATAAAAGTATTCTCTTTTTTATATAATCTTTATAGAATTTCTCTTTTTTTAATGACTCTCTCTCTTGGACAATATCTAGTAACTCTTTTTGTAAAAAATTGCTCTTTCTTATACTCCTTTTGATGATATTTTGGGCATTAGGTACTCCATATTTAATAAGTAAATGTGCAATTCTTATAAAGTCATAAGATAATCTACTCTTATATAGTGCATTATCTGCATAAACTAAATTAAATGAGGATGATGGGGTATTTTTATCAACAATAGATACATTGATTGTTTTTCCTTTGATTAGATTATATTTTTTGGGTTTTTTGCTAACTAATACACTTTTATTTTTTGTTCCTAGATATATTTTGATAATATTATTATTTTTGTCACTAATATAACCACTATCTAATATAATACCTTTGCTATGGAAACTATCCCAAATTTTTCTACTTCTAATATTACTCAAAGAGCCACTATATACAGGAATGGCTCGTTTCTTGTTATCTGCTGAGTGATAATAGTATCCATTTTTTAGGGCTATAACTTTTAGGCTATTTGCTCTTAATAGACTTCTTTTTTTATTACTATTAAATATCAATAGAGAGGGGGTATCATTTTTATTTAATCTTATAATAGAGTCTCCATCTCTACTTTTATACTCTCCACCAATAATCTCAAACCATTTTGGATGAGTAAACATAGATATAGTATGACTCTGCTTATCAGGAAGTAGTTGGTATATAGCTTTATGATTATCTAAATTTAATGTTACAAAACTATATGGATATAGGACTCTTTTTTTATCTCCATCTTTAAATATTGTTTGATTGTTTTCAATATAAAAATCTGCATAAATATCTCCATTAAATTGATATAAGTATCTATCTTTGGAGGTAGTATCTAATCCATTTATAGCTAAAAATCTAATAATAACCAAAACTATAAATATAAAAAATATTAATAAAAAAGCTCTTTTGGAGCTAAGAAGTTTCTCTTTTGTTTTTCGTGTTTCTCTGTTATTTCTTCTCAATATATTTCCTTTAGTGAAAATATACAGAAAAAAGATTAAATTTAGTTACATCATAACCTTTTGTTTCAATTTTTCTTGTTTATTTATTATCTAAGTATCCCTTGTTGTGCTTGGTTATCTATCTCTTGTTGCATAGTCCGTTGTAGATTTTTATACCACTCTTTATTAGTTTTATCTACTTTGAATGGTTCTAAATATTTGATATATACAGTAGTAGCCTCTCCTGTAAAGTTATGTTGATTTAATAGTTTTTTACTATTTGTAATAATAATAGGTTGAACTTTTAACTTAAGCTTTTCAGCTAATATTTTAGCTCCACTTTTGAAATCTCTAAGTTTCTGTTCTTTTGCTCGTGTTCCTTCTGGGAAAATAGCTAAGATACGATGAGGTTTACTCTCTTTTGTCTCTTTGGCATCTCGTATTAGTTTAAGGAGACCTGCTTTGTTTTCTCTATCGACATTAACCATATTGGGTAGTTTGACCAAGTTTCCAAACCATGGAATTTCAAAAAGCTGTCGTTTGGCTATCCATCTTATATCTGTAAGTTGGGATGCTTCCATTGCGATTATATCAATAATACCTTGATGATTTATGATAAACATATCAGCACTATTATCTCTTGTACCTTGGGTCTCTATTTTCCCCCCAATTAGTTTCATAATAAGTGCATTATATTTATGTAAAATTATACTACTATTTTTTCTAAATAGATACATGAGTGGAATCATGATAGTACTAGTAACGATTGTTATTATAAAGGCTTCATAATAAAATCTAATTTTTGCAAATATCTTCATCTTTTATCCATCCTATTATGCCGTTTTTGTATGTAATTTTATGGTATTCTCCTCTTTTATATAGCTGAGTTGTTGTAAATTTTTGGTCAGTATATACACTAATTGTACTATTATATGTAGGAATAATATATAATGCTGACCCTGCTTTTATACATATTTTTGATAATGGAGTATAAAAAGTCAAAAGAACTATAGATGCTATAACACCTAAAATGAGATAAAAAAAGTCTCTTTTCCAGAAAAATAGTAATAAGAAAATTATTATCATACCTAATAATAGATATTTTTTGAGTGCTTCAAAACTATCATCTTTGGGATTAAGGTCTGTTTGTGCTGCTACAGAACCATCATCTATACTTATAGGGATATGCTTTTGGATAAATTTATCTTTAATAGTATCAAAATAAGAGAATGTAAGAGAGTTCTGTTTAGAAGGAAGTACTATATAATAGTTTCCGTCAATCCGAGAGCCAGTCCGTTTAATATTTTCTATACCATCTTTAAGTGCTTGGGGAATATATATATCTTCTAAGTTTGCATCATGTGCCTCTATAGCTATTGCAATTAGATTTGTCTTTTCATCATAGACTGATGCTTGATAACTTTTGATTTTTAGTCCAGAAGATATAACTCCTGAAAAATCATCTCTTTTTGGTAGCTCCTTAACTGGTATTTCTATACCATCTAATAGATTATCTTTGCCATTAATATTAATAGTGACTGATGGGATTTGAAATAGTGGATTATCTGTTTTAAAATAAAAGGTATAGAATGTTTTAGAAGCATCTTTAATTATAACAGGATTTTTAAGAATAGGAGATTTCTCTCCTGCAAATTTAAATATAATCGTTCCATTTGGATTTGTTCTACTCAAAAAACTAATAGGAAATACCTGATTTTTATATACTTGTTTAGGAACAAAACTATATTCAATTTCATTTGAAAATAGGCTCATTGGTATTAGGAAAAAAAATATAAATAACCAAAGAGTATATGAGTGGGGTTCTCTCATTATGCAATAAGCCCCTCTAGCATTTTAACCCCATCTGTACTACCCAAAACAACTTCTAAAGCTCTTTCGGGATGTGGCATAAGCCCAAATACATTTTTGTTCTTATTGCAAATACCTGCAATAGAGGTTACTGAACCATTTACAATAGCTCTTTTCCCTCTATTATCACAATATCTTACTAATATCTGTTCATTCTTTTCAAGTTCTTTATAGCCATTTTTATCAATATAATAATTTCCATCAGCATGAGCTATTGGGATATTGAGTATCTCCTCTTTATTACATTTTTGTAGAAACTCATTTGTATTATTGACTACTTTTAGTGTTTGGAATTTAGATATAAAATGTAGATTGATATTTCTTTTTAATGCACCTGGCAATAGACCAACTTCTGTTAAGATTTGAAATCCATTACAAATTCCTAAAACTTTACCACCTCTGTTAGCATACTCTATTACACTATCCATAATAGGTGAAAATCCTGCAATAGCACCCGAACGGAGATAATCACCATAAGAAAATCCACCTGCAATTACAACAAGTTCTGTATTTTGGGGTAATTCTTTCTCTTTATGCCATACGATAGTGGTTTTACATCCTAGTTTTTCAAAAGCATATTGGGTATCCAAATCACAGTTAGTTCCAGGAAATTGTAATATAGCTACTTGTTTCATTAAAATAACTCTATTGTATAATCTTCTATAACTGTATTTGCCAAAATATCTTCTGCCATTTTTTCAACCTCTTTTAGAGCCTCTTTCTTATCTGTAGAAGAGAGTTTAAGTACTATCTGTTTACCCATTCGTACATCATCTACACCTTCGAAATTCATAGCATTTAGTGCATGGTGTATTGCTTTTCCTTGTGGGTCTAATACACCCTCTTTTAAAAATATATTTACAATCGCTTTCATTATTTATTTGTCCCTAAAATTCTTTTTAAAACCTCTTCATAAGCTATTTTTAGCCCACCTTGACCTTTTCTAAATCTATCTTTATCCATACTTTCACCAGAATTTACATCCCAAAGTCTAAAGTTATCAGGACTTAGTTCATCTATTAGAATTATATTATCATTATTGTCTCGACCAAACTCTAATTTGAAATCAACTAGTGTTAAATCTCTTTTAGCATAAAACTCTTTTAGTATTTTATTAATTTTTCTAGCCATATATCGGATATATTCTAGTTCTGCTGTATCATTTACTAGTTCAAGTATTAGACAGTGTTGGTCATTTAGTTTAGGGTCACCGAGTTCATCATTTTTATAATCAAACTCTACAAGCACAAATGGGAGTTTTTTACCATCTTCAATACCAAGATTTTTACTCAAACTACCAGTTGCTATATTTCTAACAATTACCTCAATTTTAATAACTTTGGCCTTCTTGTGAAGCATATGGTTATCATCTAACATCTCTACAAAGTGAGTAGAGATACCCTTATTATTCAAAAGTTTAAAAAGTTCAGTTGAAATTTTATTATTCAATGCACCTTTACCCTCTTGGCTTGATTTCATAGCTCCATTTCCAGCTGTTAAATCATCTTTAAATTCTGAAATTAGTAGAGTTTCATTATCTGTTAACCAAATCTTTTTTGCTTTACCTTCATAAAGTAGTTCGGTTTTATTCATCTATCATTTCCTTATTTTTTGTTTATGATTAGTGCTTTGAGTATATCTACAGCACTTTTGAGTTGTAAATCATTATAAATTTGCTCCTCTGTAATAATAGTTTTATCTTTGGCTTTATCTTTATCATCCAACTGAATACCATCAACTTTTTGCAGTTCACTCTTTAAGTGTTTTTGTAAATCTTTCTCTTTGATAGAGATACCCTCTTCAGCTTTTTTTATCTCACCATAAGAGACCTCTATATCAGGAGTTACTCCTACTGCTTGGATAGTTCTACCACTAGGTAAGTAATATCTAGCAATAGTTAACCGAAGTGATTCACTGTTTCCAACAGGCATTACAACTTGTACAGAACCTTTTCCAAATGTTTTTTCTCCCACGATAATAGCTCGTTTATGGTCTTGGAGTGAACCTGATACAATCTCACTTGCACTTGCACTTCCATCATTGACTAATATAACTAGTGGAGTTTTGGTATCACTATTATCTGCTCTTGCATTATAGATTAGATTTTCACTAGCTACTTTCCCTTTTTGACTTACGATTATACCATGGTCAACAAACATATCAGCTACACCTATAGCTTGATTGAGTAATCCACCTGGATTATTTCTTAAATCAATGATAATACCTTTTGCTTTAGGATGTTTTTTTATTGCTTTTTTCATACTACTAACAACTTTTTGGTCGAATGAGGTAATACGAAGGTATAAAATATCATCACCAATTGTTTTCGCATAGACTGATTGTATCTCAATAATATCTCTAATAATATCAATTACTAGAGGTTTCATTACACCTTTTCTAATTATTGTTAGTTTGATAGGTGTTCCTGGTTTCCCACGCATTATAGATACTGCTTTGTCTATTGTCATACCAATTGTTGCTTGGTCATTGATTTTAAGGATAATATCATTTGCTTTCATTCCTGCTTTATCAGCAGGTGTTCCTTCAATAGGTGCGATAACAGTTAATGCTCCATCTTTCATTCCTACACTAATACCCAATCCTCCAAATTCCCCATTGGTTTGAACTTGTAACTCTTTTGACTCTTTTGCATCCATAAAAGATGAATGTGCATCAAGATTTGAAAGTAACCCTTTTAGTGCTTTATCAATAATATCGCTGGTATTTAAGTCATCAACATATTGGTCTTCTATTAGCGAAACAATTTTTGTAAATTTTAGATAAGCTTCAAGTTTAGAAGTATCTCTGTTTGGTCTATTATTATATAAATTATCAGCTTGAACATTGCTAACCAACAGTAGTGAGGCAGTTACTGTGGATAGAAAACCAAAAAGTATAGCTTTTTTATTTTTATTTATCATTATTGTTATATTAATCCCATCATTAGTTTAGGTTGTATTTTATTCAAATATTACTAAAAGTTCTCTAATTTATGATAAAATTTGCAATTTAAATCAAATATACAAATTAAACTTGACAGTAAGTGACTAAAGTTGTATAATTACACAAACTAAAGTTTATTAAAAAAAAGGAAGCAACTATGAATATATTAGAAAAATTAACACATCAAATGAGTTCTACAGTAGAAGCAGGGGTTTCTCTAGCTTTGCATAATAAAAATCAAGAAGTTGACCCCATTCATCTGTTATGGGCTTTACTAACAAATACTAATTCATTATTACATCAAGCACTTAATAAAATGAATATTGATAAAAGTGCAATAGAGTTAGAGGTTAAAAGTTTTGCAAATACTTTACCCAAGGTATCCACTGTAACCAAAGAGACTATTAGACTTTCTGCTAAAACTGTAGCATCTTTACAACAAGCAGAGGGTGTTATGACTGCTAATGGAGACCAATATCTATCTGTTGACTCTTGGATTATAGCCAATATCAATGAACCATTTATAAAAGATAGCATAAGTAAATATATCGACTTATATGAACTCAAAAAAACATTAGAGTCTATTCGTGGTGGTAAAACAATAGATACTCAAAGTGCAGATGAGGCATTAGAGGCATTAGAACAGTATGGAATTGATTTGAACCAAAAGGCTATTGATGGAGAGTTAGACCCTGTAATAGGTAGAGATGAAGAGGTTCAGAGAATGATGCAAATCCTTATTCGTAAAACCAAAAATAATCCTATACTTATAGGCGAACCTGGAACTGGTAAAACAGCCATAGTTGAGGGATTAGCACAAAGAATTGTAAACAAAGAAGTACCTTTAAGTTTGCAAAATATGCGTGTTATTTCATTAGATATGAGCCGACTAATTGCTGGTGCTAAATATAGAGGAGAGTTTGAAGATAGACTAAAATCCGTAGTTGATGAGGTTAAGAGTGCATCAAATATTATTCTCTTTATTGATGAAATTCACACTATAATAGGAGCAGGAGCAAGTGAGGGTAGTATGGATGCTGCTAATATTCTCAAACCAGCACTTGCAAGAGGTGAATTGCATACAATAGGTGCTACAACACTTAAAGAGTATAGAAAATATTTTGAAAAAGATACTGCTTTGCAGAGAAGATTTCAACCTGTAAAGGTAGAAGAACCAAGTATCAATGAGGCATTACAAATCTTGCGTGGTATCAAAGAGAGATTAGAATCACATCACAATGTAACTATTATGGATTCAGCATTAGTATCTGCTGCAAAACTTAGTGATAGATATATTAGTGATAGATTTTTACCAGATAAAGCTATAGATTTGATAGATGAAGCAGCAGCCGAACTTAAAATGCAGATAGAGAGTGAACCAACTGATTTGGCAAAAACCAAAAGAGAATTTACTACACTTCAAGTTGAAAAAGAGGCTCTCTTGATGGAAGAGGGTGATAAAAATGCTTCTCGTCTCCAAGAGATAGAAAAAGAGTTAGCAGACCTCAAAGAGAAACAGATGTCATTACAAAGTCAGTTTGATAATGAAAAAGCTGTATTTAATGATGTTGCTACTATCAAAGCAACTATTGAAGAGTTGAAAATAAAAGCCATCTCTGCACAAAGAGATGGTGATTTCTCTAAAGTAGCAGAGATACAACATGGGCAAATCCCAGCACAAGAGGCTAAATTAGATAAGTTAGAAGCTAAATGGTCTCAAATGCAAAAAGAGGGAACACTACTCAAAAATTCTGTAGATGAAGAGATGATAGCAAGTATCGTAAGTCGTTGGACTGGAATTCCTGTAAATAAGATGTTACAGAGTGAAAAAGATAAAATCTTAAATGTTGAAAATATTTTAAATCAAGAGGTTGTAGGGCAAAATCAAGCTCTAAGAGCAGTCTCTCGTGCCATTAAACGAAATAAAGCAGGACTTAGTGATGTTAACCGACCTATAGGTAGTTTTATGTTTTTAGGTCCAACTGGTGTAGGTAAAACACAAGTAGCTAAAACTTTGGCTAAATTTTTATTCGATTCAGAGAAGTCACTTATTAGAATTGATATGAGTGAATATATGGAAAAACATGCAGCATCAAGGTTAGTAGGAGCTCCTCCTGGATATGTAGGATATGATGAGGGTGGACAGCTTACAGAAGCAGTTCGACGAAACCCATACTCTGTAGTACTATTTGATGAGATAGAAAAAGCCCATCCTGATGTATTTAATACTCTATTACAAGTTCTTGATGATGGACGGTTAACAGATAATAAAGGTGTAACAATTGATTTCAAAAATACTATTATTATTATGACTTCTAATATCGCAAGTGATAAAATAATGGAATATGATAATATAGAACAGAGAGAGAAAGCTGTAAATAGTGAATTAAAGAGATACTTTAAGCCAGAGTTTTTAAATAGATTAGATGATATAGTAATATTCAATCCACTTGACCTTGAAGCAATCACTAAAATAGTTGATATATTATTTAGAGATATAGAGAAAAAATTATCACAACGAGATATTAAAGTAACATTAAGTGATAGTGCCAAAGCATATATAGCCCAAGCAGGTTTTGACCCAGTTTATGGTGCTAGACCTCTCAAAAGAGCATTGTATGATGTGGTGGAGGATAAGTTAGCCCAATTAATCTTAGAAGATAGAGTTATAGAGGGTAGTAGTGTTAACTTTGATGTTCAAAATGGAGAAGTTATCGTAAATATTGGATAATTACTTTACATTTCCATCGTTTCTAAGTAATATTATTCTATTATTCTACAATTAACATGGAGACAGTATGAGTATATTTCAATTTTTACTTTTTATAATTTCAATTATAGTGTTTGTTTTATTTTTTAAACAGTTATTTTCGGGAGCATTTCCTAAACGGGGTGTAGATTTTGAAGCAAACAGAGACAATGAACAAATAGGTGGTATCACTGAAATGGATAAAGTATTTTCTGTTCCAGCACCAAAGCTATCAAGAGTTCAACAGCTTATTCAAATGGCTGATAATGCTCTTGAAAAACAAGATTTTATAGAAGCAGATAAAGCACTATCAAGTGCTTTAATTTTAGAGAAAGATAATATAGAACTATTATTAAAATATGGCTTTGTATTAATTAATATGAATAGATTAAATGAAGCCAAAGATATTTATACTCAGATTTTATCTATAAATCCAAATGAAGATATGGCTCATGTATCATTAGCTAATGTACTTCATAAACTCAATCAAGATGATTTGGCTATAGAACATCATAAAAAAGCGATTGAGTTAGACCCTGAGTTTGCTCCTCATTATTTTAATTATGCCAATACCCTATATGACCTAAAACGAATGGATGAAGCACTTTTAAATTATAAAAGGGTAGTTCAGTTAGACCCATCTATAGAAGAGTCATCAAGAATGGTTAAAGAACTTTCATGAGTTTTTATAACTATTTTTAGTAATAAAATATGCAAGATACTAATATAGCAATAGTAGCTATTCTTATATCTATAATAATAGTTCTATTATATCTTTTTAAAAAAAATAGAAATAGTTTCAAATCTTTTCTCGATATACAGACAAATATTTTAGTATTAACAACTGATACAAAGATAATATATATGAATAAGGCAGGATTAGAATTTTTTGGTTTTAATAATACTAAAGGATTTATAGAACAATACTCTACTCTTCCCAATCTTTTTATAGAAGATGATACTTGTTTTTCTAAACATAGTGTTGGTAAAAAATGGTTAACAAACATCTATAAAAAAAATAGACAGATAAAAGTTAAACTAAAAACACCTCTTGATAAGAATTTAGAGTACTACTTCTATATACAACTGAGTAAATTAAAGCGAAACTACTATCTTTTGTCTTTTACTAATATTACAAGATTAGAGAGTGACAAAGATATAATCCGTAAATTAGCCGATTATGATGCTTTGACCAATATCTATAGTAGAGTAAAATTTAATGAGATATTTCCTTTGTATATGGAGAGAAGTGATAGATTTGATGAGACATTTTCTATTATTCTTTTTGATATTGACCATTTTAAATTTATCAATGATACTCAAGGTCATAATATAGGTGATAGGATATTAATAGAGTTAACATCCATAGTCAAACAGAGACTAAAAGAGCTAAAAATAAGAAGAACCACACTTTTTAGTAGATGGGGTGGAGAAGAGTTTGTGATATTGGCACAATTTTTAACAAAGGATGAAGCTTTTAAAATAGCAAATATATTACGAAAAGATATAAGCCAATACCCTTTTACAAAAGATATTAAAGTTACTTGTAGTTTTGGAGTAACCCAAGCTAAACCAAAAGATACACAAGTAGATATATTTCATAGAGTTGATAAAGCACTCTATAAAGCAAAAGAGGGAGGACGAAATCAGGTGGTAATGAAATAATTTATCGCATTGATATAGCTTAAGTTATTAAGTTTTCTCTTTTGATATGCAATATCAAAAGCTGTTCCATGGTCAACAGATGTTCTTATAATTGGTAAATTCAAAGAGATATTAATACCCTCATCAAAATATAGAGCTTTTAGAGGTATCAACCCTTGGTCATGATACATTGCTATAAAATATTTATAGTTTTTACGCATATTAGGAGTGAAAGCTATATCAGGAACTAATGGATTACTGAATAATAGATGGTTACTATCTATTACTTCTTTTTCTCTTATAATTTTGGTGGCTCTATCTATAGCATTAGTTATAATCTTTTCTTTATCTCCTAATACTCCATTATCTCCTGCATGTGGATTTAATCCCAAAACTGCTATGGTAGAGTCTGGTTTAATCGAATTATAAAAATCTATTAGAAATCTTGTTAAATTTTTTTCATCTATTTTAGAAGCTACCTCTTTTAGTGGAATATGTTCAGTATATAGAGCTACAAACATATTTGGTACACCCAACATCATAATAGCATTAGCAAAGAAAAAGTCACGCAATGCATCTGTATGACCTTTATATTTGACTCCTGTTAGTTCCCAAGCTTTTTTATTTATAGGTAGTGTCATAACTCCATCAACATCTTGCATTTTTGCCATCTCTACTGCTTTTAGAAATGATGCAAAACTATATACTCCACTCTCTTTAGTAACTTCTCCTGCTTGTATAGTAAAAGGTTTAGAAATTTTATTTACTATTTTGAAATCATCGGGTATAGTGATATTTAGTAGTTTTGAAGCTTGTTTTAACATAGTTTTATCTATACAGTATATAGGTTCTACTATTTTTTTTATAATATTATGGTTTTCTAGTGCTAGTTGGATACCTATTCCATTTAGGTCTCCTATACTTATGGCTATTTTCTTCATCTTATTAATAAATCTTTCATATCTAAAATAGCTTGTTCCAATCCAACCCAAATAGACCGAGCAATAATACTTTGACCTATATTCAACTCCTTAATACTCTTTATATTAGCAATAGCCTCTATATTTTGGTAGTTAAGTCCATGTCCAGCAGCAACTTTTAGTCCTATTTCTATTGCTTTAGCACTTAATAGTTGTAGATTATTAATCTCCTCTTTTAGCATACTTGATAGCTCTTTACGAGATAGTTCTAGCTCTAATATACTATGTGGAGTATTAGCTAAATTGCTAAAAAGCATGGCATATATATTTGCATATTTACCTGTATGAAACTCTATCCACTCTACACCTAATACTTTGGCTTGTTGGATATTTTTATAAGTTGGGTCAATAAATAAAGAGACCTCTATCTCATTAAGATGAAGTCTATCTATAATCTCTATTAATCTATTTGGTTCTTCTAATATATTTAATCCACCCTCTGTAGTAACTTCTTCTCTTTTTTCAGGTACAAGTGTAGCTCTATGGGGTTTTAGTTCACATACTATATCTATAATTTCAGAGGCTAAAGCACACTCCAAATTTATAGGTAGTTGTGAGAGTTGAATAATATTTCTAGCATCACTATCATTGATATGTCTTCTATCTTCCCGTAAATGTATAGTTATCTGTTCTGCACCTGCTCGTTTGACAATGCTTAGTGCATCTAGTGGGTTTGGGTCTGCTATCTTTCTAGCCTCTCTCAATACGGCTATATGGTCGATATTTACGCCTAATTTCATCAAAAATTCCTTATATAGATGTTATGATTTCATAAAAAAAGACTATAATGAAACATAACTTTATTTCTCCTTGGAAACATATAACCCAGAAAAAGTATATTAAGTTGAATATTCCCAAATTCCCATGTAGTGATTACACTATTGTAAATCTTAGTGATATACATTTAGGTTACTATCTTGATAAATCTTTTTTGGAAAATTTGGTTAAAGATGTTATAGATATATCTCCTAATATATGTGTAATTACAGGAGATTTAATATCATATAATATTAATTTGGATATAGAGATATTATCTCCATTAAAATATCTAACTCAACAGATACCTACATATTTTATAGTTGGTAATCATGAGATAGGCTTATATCGTAGTAATATAAGAGAGTTTCTTGATAAGTTAAATATATTAGGAGTGCATACGCTATTTAATCAATCAACTATTATAATGCAGAGTAAATGTATATTTAATTTAGTAGGAGTAGGGGATTTTATAGGAGAGCGTTTTGGTGTTCCTATGGATATAGAAAAATCTTTTAGAGATATTGATATAAATCTAGCTACTATTGTATTAATTCATCGTCCAAATAGTATTAGATTTTTTCAAGGCTATCCATTTGTTTTATCTCTTAGTGGGCATAACCATGGAGGACAGATTACAAAACTAGGTCTGCTTAGTTCGGTTATTAGAAATCAGGGTAAATTTCTAATAGGATTAAAAGAGATAGAAGAGGGTAAATTTGTTTATGTATCTAATGGTATAGGCTATTCTCGCATTCCTTTTAGACTCTTTGCACCAAGTCAGATTGATGTGATAAAAATAAACAACTCTTAAAATCTTTTTAATATCAATTTATGAACGGATAGCAATGAGTAAAATTTGGCAGTATAAATATATGATTTGATGAGTTTTAATTTTATTAAAACTCATTCCAACAGATAATTCTCTCCTTTTTATCTACTAAATCTTTAATCCAAATCTTTTTCTCTATAAACTCATTTTCTCCGATTACAGCACAATATCTAGCACCAACTCTATCAGCACCTTTTAAGTGAGCTTTGAGTTTTTTGGGAGAGTATTCAATTGTAACTTTATCTGATACTCTTTTTTTGTGGGCTAAAGAGAATAGGGTATCTATAGCTTCTTTGTCCATTGCTCCAATATAGTATCCTTCTCGTATTATTTCAGGCATTTTTACCAATTCCATAATTCTCTCAATTCCTAAAGCAAATCCTACAGCAGGGGTTGGTTTACCATCCAAGAACTCTATAAGTTTATCATATCTTCCACCACCTGCTATAGCTGATTGTGAACCAATATCATTGCTGATAAATTCAAATGCAGTTTTGTTATAATAATCGAGTCCACGAACTAAGTTTGTATCTATTTCAAACTCTATATTTTCACTATTGAGCAGCTCAATCAATTTTTGAAAATCTTTATTACAACTGTTACAAAGATTTTTGATAAGTTTTGGTGAATTAAGCAAGAGTGATTGACACTTTTTATTTTTACAATCTAATACACGAATAGGGTTTGTAACAATTCTTCTATTACAATCTTCACAGAGTTCATTTTGAGACTCCGTTAGGAAGTTTATAAGATTTTCTCTATAAGAGGGCATACAGTTAGGACAACCTAGTGAGTTTATCTGTAACTTATATCCAATTCCTAACTCTTTGAATATATCTCCAATCATCTCAATAATAGTAAAATCTTCATATACACTAGCCTCACCAAAACTCTCACATCCAAATTGATGAAATTCTCTTAATCGTCCTTTTTGAGGTCTCTCATATCTGAACATAGCTCCATAGTAATAAAATTTAAATTTCTCATTTTGTCGTCTATCTAGTTTGGCTTGAATAAATGCTCTAACTACTCCTGCTGTTCCTTCTGGTCGCATACATACATCATTACCACCTTTGTCTTTGAACTGGTACATCTCTTTGCCTACTATATCACTACTTTCACCTACAGAGCGTTTGAAAAGTTTAGTCTCTTCTAATATAGGTGTTTCAATATAATTGAATCCATATTTTTTGGAGACTCTAATAGCAGTTGTTATAATATGCACAAATCGTTGACTCTCCTCAAAGGTTAAATCTTTCATTCCACGGAGTGCGTTTATCATTCTATTTCCTAAATTTTATTTTGTGAATTATACTTCTATTTTACTTTTGTTATAATTGTGAAAAGGAATTGAGATAAAACTAATATATTTAAATAGTTTAATTTAGTAATGATATATCTCATCTTTATTGTCATATTATGGCTTGATTTAAAAATGATAGCTATTTCATCTTTTCATTAGATACATTAGATATAATAATCTAAAAATAGATAATGGAGATAGAATGAATATATTTGATGATGATGATGCATTTGTAGGAACACCAAAGAGTAACTACTTCTCAATTGCAAAGATAGCCAATCAAAATATTGTAGAGATGGAATTAGACAAGATGTTTAGACGATTTGCAGTAGCTGAAAAGATACTCGAAGAGAAAGGCTTAGAAGAAGAGCATGAACGATTGATGAAAAATATGATAATTGATGCAGAGTTAGATGATAGAACCAATAGTTTATATATAGAACTTGTTGGTAATATTGTTACTCAATGTGAATAGTCAAAAGGTAAATTAAATTAAGGAAGAGATGGTGATAAGTGCCGTTGAAAGAAAGATAGAGCAGTATATAATGGAGCTTGATGATAAGTTCGTTACAACTCTCTATCGAAGATTACCTCATGGGAAGAGACTTAGAACAAAGTTAATTCTAAAAATTGCAGGTAACAATTTAAAAGTTATAAAAACAGCAGCAACTGTTGAGATGATACATGCAGCCAGTTTGTTACATGATGATGTGATAGATAATTCGTTTACTCGTAGAGGTAGAATTTCTCTAAATGCTAGTGAGGGAGACAAGACAGCTATTATGATAGGTGATATACTCTACTCTAAAGCATTTTTTGAGTTAATTAGTATCTCTCCTGAAGTAGCAAAAGTAGTATCTAATGCTGTTGTGCAGTTAAGTTTAGGTGAATTAGCAGATGTAGAGTTATCCAAAAGATTTCATACCAATCGTGAGGCATACCTTAGAATGTTATATCAAAAGACAGCCTCACTAATGGAAGCTAGTGCTGAAGCTGGTGCTATTTTGGTAGGTAAAAATCGTAAAGCTTATAGAAAATATGGACGAAATTTGGGATTGGCTTTTCAGATGATAGATGATATACTAGATATTACAGCAGATAGCAAGACATTGGGAAAACCTGCTCTGCATGATTTTTTTGAGGGGAAAGTTACTTTACCTTATATGTATCTCTATGAAAAGCTAGATAGTAAGCAACAGCATAAACTGATTTCTTTGCATAAAAAACGGTTAAATCCCCAAGATGAGAAGTGGATTAAAGAAAAAATGGCAGAGTATAATATAATAGAAAAAGCTTATAGCCAAGCCAAAGATTTGATTGTTGAAGCTATATCTTTGATGGAGTCTTTGGGTGAAAAGGATTTATCAAATATTGCTAAAGCAATGATAGAAAGAGAGTTTTAAATGTCATATCAGGTTATATCGTTTAATCATAAAAATTGCGAACAAGAGGTTCGAGAAAAGTTGGCCTTTAGTACAGACGAAGAGAAAAGATCTATGTTGGTTAAGTTAACTGGATTTGAGTTCATAGATGAAGCTTATATAGTTTCTACTTGTAATAGGGTCGAGATAGCATTAGCTACTAGAGATACTTTCTCTAGCTATCATGCTGTTTTGGGAATGCTCAGTCTTAAATCAGGGCTTACTTTTTTTGAACTTAAAAGTATGGATGGACGATATGATGATAGTGATGCTATTGCTCATATATTTTCAGTAGTATCCTCTTTGGAGTCCCTAGTTATTGGTGAATCACAAATAACAGGACAGGTTAAAGATGCCTATAGGTTCTCTTTTTATAACCATACAGCAGGTAGAAAACTCAATAGTGTAATCTCTTATGCTGTTAAGTGTGCTGCTGAGGTTCGCAATGTTACTAATATTTCTCGTTATCCTTTATCTATTGCATCCGTAGCTGTTACACAAGCTCATCAGATATATGGAAATAATATTACAGGTATGACAGCTGTTGTAATTGGTGCAGGAGAGATGGGAATAATAGCTATCAAAAATCTATTGCGTTTGGGTTGTGATGTCATAATATTAGGTAGAGATAGAGATAAAGTTAAATCTATAGCCAAAGAGTTAGGAGATGATGTTCGTTCTGATACAATGGAACATCTACATAAATATCTAAATAAGTATAGATTACTTTTTTCTGCTACATCATCTAAAAATATAATTATCAAACCTGAAATGATAGAGAGTGATAATATAGATAGAGTTTGGTTTGATATGGCAATACCTAGAGATATAGATGATATTCCACTAGAAAAGTTACAGCTATTTAGAATAGATGACCTAAAAAGTATCTCCAAAGAGAACTATGCACTCAAACAAGAACAAGCAAATAGAGCAATAGATATAGTAGAGAAGTATAAACAAGATTTTTATAAATGGCTTAGAATATTATCAATAGAACCAGTTATCAAAGATATGCGACTACAAGCCAAAGATGCTATAGAAAAAGAGCTAACCCGTGCTATAAATAAAAAGTTTGTACCAGCCGAGTATCAAGAGAATATGCGAAAAATGGCAGAACAGATGTTTAATCGTTTTTTACATAATGCTACTCAAAATATAAGATACTGTTCATCAGAGACCTCTTCAGATAAAAGAGTTAATGCTATCAAAGATATATTTAATATAAAAAGTACAAAAAAGTATAATAAAGGATACCAATAATGAGATTTTCAAGAATATTAATACCAACAACAAAAGAGAGTCCAAATGATGCTGTTTTAGCTTCTCATAAACTCTTATTAAGAGCTGGTTTTATACAACAATCAGGTGGTAGTGGGCTTTATAATTTTTTACCTTTGGGGAAGATAACACTAGATAAAGTAAGAGCTATTGTCAAAGATGAACTAGACAAAGTAGGAGCTCAAGAGGTTCATTTGCCAATTGTAACACCTATTACTCTTTGGGAAGAGACAGGTAGGGCTGATAAATTTGGTAAAGAGTTACTCCGTTTCAAAGATAGACATGAAAATGATTTTGTACTAAGTCCAACAAATGAAGAGGCTATGGTAAATCTGGTTCGTCAAACAGTCAAAAGTTATAAACAGTTACCTGTAAATATGTATCAAATAAATTGGAAATTTAGAGATGAGGTTAGACCTCGATTTGGATTAATGAGAGGTCGAGAGTTTCTAATGAAAGATGCTTATAGTTTTCATGCTACCACCGAAGATATGATTAGAGAGTTTAATCTAATGGAAGAGACTTACAAAAAAATATTTACTCGACTTGGATTAGAGTTTAGAGTAGTAGAGGCTGATAGTGGAGCTATTGGAGGAGCTGGTTCTAAAGAGTTTATGATATTAGCTGATAGTGGTGAAGATACTATAATGGTTTGCAATAGTTGTGATTTTGGGGCTAATATAGAAGTTTTGTCAGAAGATAAAACAGTATGTCCGAAATGTGGTGGGGGATTGAGCCAAACCAAAGGAATAGAAGCAGGTCATATATTTCAATTAGGAACAGTCTATTCTGAACCTATGAGGGCTGAATTTCTAAATGAAAAACAGAAATTAGAGCCATTTATAATGGGAACTTATGGTATTGGAGTAAGTCGTTTATTAGCAGGAATTATTGAACAAAATCATGATGATAAAGGTTGTATTTGGACACAAGAGTCAGCACCATATATAGTAGATATTATTGTAGCTAAAGCTAAAAATATTGAACAAATGGAAGTAGCACAAAAAATTTATACTAAGCTTCAATCTAAAGGAGTATCTGTAATATTAGATGATAGAGCAGATAAAAAAACAGGATTTGGAGTCAAGATGAAAGATTTTGAGTTAGTTGGTTTCCCTTTTGCCATTGTAATAGGAAATGATATTGTTGATGGCAATGCAGAGTTAATTACTAGAAATGGATTAACTAAAGAGGTTATAAAATTAGATAATATAGTAGATATTTTACTAGAGAGGTTGGATTAATGTTGTTTATTATTCCCTATTTTTTCCTTGAGCTATATTTCTCTTTGGCTGTTGGGTCAAATATAGGATTTATGGGTTCAGTTCTTTGGATATTAGTCTCTTTTATGTTAGGTATGGGATTATTACAAAATGCTCATATAACCATTATGAAAAGTTTTAGCTCTCTAGCTACTGGGAAATTAAATGGGAAAAGTTTCCATGATTCTTCTACAGCTTACTTTTTAGGAGCTATACTTTTAATAATTCCTGGAGTTTTTTCAGATTTTTTAGGAGTTTTTGCACTTCTATATTCTTTATATTTACAATTTGGTGGTACAATACCATCTATAAAAAATAAAACAAATATTAAAAATTCAAATAAACAAGGAGATGAGAATGTCATTGATGTCGAAATTATTAAGCACGACACTATTAGTCACACTAAGCCTTAGTGCTAGTTCAAATGAGGATGTTGTAAAGAATTACATTAAACATTATATGGTCAAAAGTCCAACTATTAAGGTATCATCTATAGATATAATTGGTAAAAAAGAGTTAGCTAGTCCAAAAGGTTGGGATGTATATTTCGTAAATATTCATGCTGAAATTAAGAAAAATCCTACGATAACAGATAAAGTAACTGTACCAGAAACAATTTTTGTTAAAGATGATTTTGCTAGTCCCACTCTTATTGATATGAGAACAGGAAGAGATTTAAAAGCTACACTAAAGCCAAATTTGAAATCAGATATATATGATGATAAACATCTATTTGCAGGAAACAAAGATGCAAAACATAAGATAGTTGTATTTTCAGACCCAAAATGTCCATTTTGTCAAAAGAAAGTACCTGAAATTTATAAAGCTGTAAAAGCAAATCCTGAGACATTTGCACTATATTATTATCATTTCCCACTATTGCGAATTCATCCTGTATCCGATATTTTGACAAGAGTAATGATTATAGAACAGCAGAAAAAACATTTTGATAATGCAATGAAAGTTTATACTCTTAATGTAAAATATAATGATAGAAATGTAACTAAAGTATTAGCAGAGGTTAAAAAGGTAATTGGTATTAGTTTAACAGAAAAAGACTTAGATGCCAAAGATATAGCTGATGAACTTAAAGTTGACCAAGAGGTAGCAGTTAAGGCATTAGTTTCTGGAACACCTACTGTTTATATTGATGGAAAATGGGATAAAAGTAGAAATAAGTATAAAGAGTTTATATCTAATAAATCAGATATTAAAAAATGAACTAACCGTATCAAAGATTTTTTTGATAACATAATAAATTAAATAAAGAGTTTTCTTGGATAAATTAATAATCGCAACTAGAGCTAGTGATTTAGCTCTTTGGCAAGCCTATCATATACGAGATAGAGTTGAAAAACAGTTTCCAAATATTATCGTTGAAATAAATGAGATTACCTCAAAAGGTGATAAAATATTGGATAAACCTTTAGCTTTAATAGGTGGAAAAGGTCACTTTACCAAAGAGCTAGAAGATGAGATGTTAGCAGGTAATGCTCATATAGCTGTACATTCCCTAAAAGATGTCCCAACTTATATTCCTGATGGATTAGAGCTATTAGCAATTACTACTCGTCAAGACCAATCAGATATTTTTCTTTCTTATAAATATGCTTCATTAGATGAACTCCCACTAGGTAGCGTAGTAGGAACTACAAGTCTTAGACGAAGAATGCAACTACTCAATGCTAGACCCGATTTGAAAGTAAAAGATTTACGAGGTAATGTTAACACAAGGCTCAGAAAACTATCAGAAGGTCAATATGATGCTATTATTTTAGCATATATAGGATTATATCGTTTAGACCTACTTAAAGATATTCCATATACTCAAAAATTACCATTAAGTATGATGATACCACCAATGGGTCAAGCCTCTTTAGGTATTGAGATAGTTAGTTCAAATAATGAAGTACGAGAGATAGTAGAATTTCTCAATGACACAGATAGCTTTTTGCTTACAAAACTAGAACGAGACTTTATAGCCAAAATAGGAGCAGGGTGTTCAGCTCCTGTAGCTGTCAATGCAACTATAGATGGAGATAATATTAAGATAGAAGCAATGATTGGTTATCCTGATGGAACACATATTTTACATAAATCTCTTTTGGCAATTAGAAAAGATAGTAGCTCTCTAGGAGAGGCTTTAGCTTCACTTATGATAGAAGAGGGTGCTTTAGAAATTCTAAAAAATGCTGAAAAAATAGCATTCAAAGATGAGATGCCTCAACGACTCTAACTTTTTGTGGGTAGAAATACCCCTTCTATCAAATTTCAATCCAAAATTATTTAAAAATGTTAAACTAAAATATTACATATTATATTTAAGAAAATATTAAATATAATAGAATATATAATGTTAAGCTTATGTATAATATTTACATTATTTCTTTAATATTAATTTAATGTTAAAGAAATAATCAATATAATTACCCTATAAAATTAATATGTATATAAGAAAGAAGGATTATATTATGAAATTGAAAGAAGTTGCAACAATTATTAAAGGTACTTATTTAAAAGAGAAAGAGAATGATATGGAAAATCATACTATTTATAGAGAACTTACTATGCTATCATTAGAACCTATCTCTTTTATAGATGAGCGAAAGCTTATAACAGTAGATAGTAATAAAAAAGTATCTTCTGAAAATTTAACCAAAGCAGGGGATGTGATTGTTAGTTTATATTTTCCTATGATTGCTTGTTTTGTCGAAGAGGGGCAAGAGGGATTGGTTATTCCTCATTATATGGCATCTATTCGTGTCAAAAAGGGTGTAAACCTGGATTCAAGATTTATTGTACAGTTTATTAACTCAACACGAGGAAGAAAAGCAATATGCCAAGAGGTATCATCTCTATATTCTATTAGACCAACCTCTCTACCCCTAACATATCTAAATAATGTAGATATTTTGGATAAAGAGAATGTATTGCTAGAGAGTTTTTAGATTTTACTCTGAATAAAACTATCCATATCTTCAACAATAACTTCAAGTGTTCTCTCACCATCAATTACTTGAAGTAGATTTTTATCTGTGTAGAAGTTTCTAATTTGGGTTAATGGGTCTGTATAGATTTTCATTCTATCATAAAAAACTTCTATACTATCATCACTTCGTTGCTCACCCTCTTGTGCTTCTGCTGCACGACCCAAAATTCTATCTTTGGCTACCTGTTCGCTTACTCTTACTTCTATGACAGATACCAAATCAATATCATCTTTTTGACTGAGTAGCTCATCTAGTGCTATCATCTGTTCTATACTTCTTGGATAACCATCTATGAGTACATTATCTACAGGTGCATTATCAATTGCCACGACAATAGTATTTACGATAATCTCTAATGGGACTAAAGCACCTCTTGAGATATAACTTTCAATTTTTTGACCAAGTTGAGTTCCACTGGCTACTTCTGCTCTTAACATGTCACCTGTAGAGTAGTGAATGATATTTTCACTTCTTTTTTGTGCTATTAAACTAGCATCAGTTGTTTTTCCTGAACCTGGTGCTCCAATAATTAAAAATAGTTTTTTTGACATCTTATTTTTCCTTTTATATTATTTTTTCATGCTTTATTATTCAGTTTGTTGCTTACGAACTCGAATACTAAGCTCTCTTAACTGTTCACCATCAACAGAACTTGGTGCATTAGTCAATAGACATTGTGCCTTTTGAGTTTTTGGGAATGCAATAACCTCACGGATACTACTAGCCCCAGTCATAAGCATAATCAATCTATCAAGACCAAATGCAATACCACCATGTGGAGGTGCGCCAAATTGAAGAGCATTTAGCAAGAACCCAAATTTAGCCTCTGCCTCTTCATCTGAAATTCCTAAAAGTTTAAATACTTCTGCTTGAATTTCCTCTTTGTGAATACGGATAGACCCACCGCCAAGCTCTGTACCATTAAGTACCAAGTCATAAGCAATAGACTCAATCTCTTCTATATCATTAAAGCTAATCTTTCCATTCTCATCAGTTTTAGGCATAGTAAATGGGTGATGAAGTGCTTTTATTCGACCATCCTCTTCTTCAAACATAGGGAAATCCATTACCCACAAAAACTCAAATGTATCTTTTGGAATTATATCCATAATCTGGGCTAAATGAATTCTAAATCTACCCATATAATCTAGTACCAATTTTTTGTTCCCAGCACCAAAGAATACAGCATCACCAACTTTTAATTCACATCTTTCTATAATAGCTTCTATATCTTCAGGAGTAAAGAATTTAGTGAGAGGACCTTTTAGACCATCCTCTTTCATTTGGAAATATCCTAAACCAGATGCTCCAAATTTCCGTACATAATCTTCAAATCTTTTCATCTCTCTTTTGGAGAATATATTATCTCCATTTGGAACTTTGAGAGCTTTTATTCTATTTTTTTTGCTATCTTTTGCAATATTTGAGAATATAGCATTATCACATCTCTCAAAAATATCAATAACATCAACCATAGCTAAATCATAACGCATATCAGGTTTATCTGAACCATATTTTTCCATTGCTTCATTATATGACATTCGTTTAAATGTAGTAGGAATATCAAAACCACATTTAGTAAAGATTGAGTACATAAGTTTTTGAGCCACTTCAATTACATCTTCTTGGTCACAGAAACTCATCTCAATATCTATTTGAGTAAATTCAGGTTGTCTATCTGCCCTCAAATCTTCATCTCTAAAACATTTTGCAATCTGAAAATATCTATCAAATCCTCCAACCATAAGTAGTTGTTTAAAAAGTTGTGGAGATTGAGGAAGAGCATAAAACTCACCACCATGTACACGGCTAGGTACTAGATAATCTCTAGCTCCTTCTGGAGTAGATTTTGTAATAATAGGTGTCTCAACTTCCAAAAATCCAAGTTCATCAAGTGCATTTCTAGTAGCAATTGTTGCTTTTGAACGAAGTTTAAAAATATCATAAGATTTTTGAGTTCGTAGTTCCAAATATCTATGTCTTAGTTTAATCTCTTCATTAACCTTATTATCACCAAGCTCAAATGGCATAGGCAAAGATTTATTTTCAACTACCAAATTATCTACTACAATCTCAATTTTACCAGTTTTGAGTTTTGGGTTCTCTAATCCTTCCCCTCTAGCTCTCACTTTTCCAGTAGCTACCAATACAAATTGGTCTCTAATACCCTCTGCTATCTTATGAGCCTCAACATTATCTGCTGGGTCACAAACAAGTTGAACTACTTCATCTTTGTCTCTTAAATCTATAAAAATTAGACCACCATGGTCTCTTCTGCTAGATACCCAACCAGCAACCGTTACATCTTGACCAATAAGACTCTCATTTACATCTGCACAATAGTGTGTTCTCACAATTATTCCTCTATCTAAATTACATAATAGCTATGTATATTAAAAAATTTTCGCGATTATAACGCAAAGTTCCCTAGAAGTACGAATATTATATAGTTTTTCTAAAACTCAAACTCACCCCTTATTTCTTCTCTTTTGCTGTTTAAATATTTCTAATATAATTTAGTTATTATTTTTTAAGGGAATTTTAGCTTAAAAGGAGTTTTTAACAGATTGAAACATTAATCTTAATTGTTATATGAGAGAGCTTTAAGTGTTGTTGCCTTTGCATCCTATCTCAGGAGAGAATGGGATGAGGTGGAGCGAGTATTAAGTGCTTTTCCTCTTATGCTTTTGGATTATTATGGGTTTGCTGGATTTAAAGAGAATTGGGAATAGATTTAACTCGCTCCACCTTGTTCCATTCCTCTCCTGAGGTGGAACGGATAGGAAAATAGAACAAAAGCTACAATTGAATATTTTAAAAGATTTGGGAGATAAGGCGTACCTTGTATTTACAGATAGAGGTAAATTACACAATCTAAAACGCAATCTTCCGTGAAATCTCAATATCCTGTTTAATTAAGGCATTAACAATACTATTCAAAGAGAACATATTCCCCTTATCTTTAAGTTTTTTCATTAAAACTTCTCTAATATCTCTATCTAAATAAATAGGAATCTCTAACTCCTCCATAGGTCGATAGAATCTGCCTTGCTCTGCATTTGTGAAATCGTACTCTTCTTTCATTTTGGATACCTCTCTTCATCTTCTGAATGCTCCTCATCATATCGGTTTAGAGCAAATGGGTTTACAAAAACATAAGAAGCCTGTTCAAATGAGATACCATGTTTTTTAATATTTATATTCTCTTTTTTCTATCCCACTCAAATTTCATGCTTGGATACCTATTATTTTGTTTTTAGCATAACATAAAATTGTTGAAATTACTGTTACTTGAAAATAAGAGAGTCAATATCCAAAAGTGTAAACTACCTATGAAAGATGCCTAATTTTATATATTAAAACTCAAACCCACCACCTGCACCTTTGTTCATGCTAGAGTAAACAGCATGGACATAATTATCTCGTAGTTTACAGTTAAGAAGCTGGGAACATTTTAGACAACTATCAACTCTTTGTTGCTGTTGACAACTCTCTAGTTCTCTTTTTTTGAGTTGAAGTTCTAACTCCCATTCATCTAATTGTATCTCTTTTTTATCCTCGTCCATAAGCCTCTCTTAGGGCATTGATTTCATATTTAGAGCCGAAGAAACATGGTGAGGTATCATGTGGATGAGATGGTACTAACTCTAATAGTCTCTCTCCTTTATCATTTATCGCTTCTCCACCTGCTTGTTCATATATTAGAGCAAATGGTATAACTTCAAATAGCTGTCGTAGTTTTCCATCTGGTTTATCTGTAGTTGCAGGGTATGAAAATAGTCCACCACCTTTGAGCAAAATTTGATGTAGGTCTGGAACCATACCACCTGAATAACGCAATCTATAACCCTCTTGAAATAGTCCGTCTATAAAGTCCTTATGTGTTTTGGACCAATTTTGTTGTGTTCCACCCGGTCCATTCAGTTTACCTTTTTTATTTAGTGTTATCTCTCCAATTTCTCTAAATGTCTCTTGGTATCCACCAAAAAGCAGTGGTTTCATATCTCTTTCTACATATACCATCTCTATTCTAGGACCATATACTATATAAGCAGAAGCTATCAAATTCTCACCTTTTAGCTCACCTTTATAAATCCCAAATATAGAACCTACAGAGAGATTTACATCAACTAGACTAGAACCATCCAATGGGTCATAACATACTGTATATTCTCCATTGGGATTTATTTTCATTATACCCTCTTTCTCTTCGCTTACAATAGCTTTAACAGAACTCACATTACTAAAAGCTTTTTCTATAATCAAATCACTCTGTACATCTAGTTTGAGTTGGTCTTCACCTGAACTATTTTCACTATCACTATATCCTAAATCTTCTGTCTGTATTGCATTTTCAATTTCAAAAGCAATTTTTTTAATAGTTTCTACTATATTTAACATCTTTATACCTCTTTTGCATTTTTTTCTATCCAGTTGATTATCTCACTGATACTATTTAGATTGAGTATATCTATCTCTTGGGGTATATTATACTCTTTGATATTTATACTCTCGTCAATCGCAATTGCTTCACTGCAATCAAGATAACTCTCTTCTATTTTGTTACGAAAAATAGCTATCCTTGGTAGTGGAAGAGTTTTGAGTCCCTCAACTAACAAAATATCAAAATCATTAAATATTCTGATAATCTCATCTAACTCTTTATCTTGTTTGGATAGGTATGTTGTGCGAGTAGGGGATGCCACAATCACCTCTGCACCTATTTGCGAAAACTTATAACTATCTTTGCCTTCTGTGTCAAATATCGCTTTGTCTTTGGGGTCATGTTTGATAATTGCTATCTTTTTAGTTTGGATTAAAACCTTGGCAACTTTTTCAATAAGGGTAGTTTTGCCACTCCCTGATGGACCTGTAAATGCTACAGCATACCGTTTCATATTTTTCCTTGGATAAATTAATATTAGATTATACATTAATGTTTATCAAAAATGTGTTAAAATGTTTGAATATTAAATCAAGGTTAATAAAAATGTATAAAAAAATATTATTACTATCCACACTTTTGATTATATCAGGTTGTAGCACCAAAGAGGGGGATAATATCTCCCAACTTTTTACCAAAGATGATATTTATCATATTAGTCTGTTAAATACTCAAAAAGCTCAACTTATAGCATCACTAGAGACCAAGGCACTTCTTACTGCTACTTATTTAAATCCTGTTTTTACAAAAGAGAATTGTAAAAATTTTTCTGTAAATGTTTATGGTGGTGAATACTTTTTCGTCGGAGTTTATATAAATGGAAGTAAGACAAATCATTTTAATGATAAAGGTTATTCATTGAAATTAAATGGTATGAAACCTATAGAGATAAAAGAGTTGGATAAAGATGACCCATTGAGGTATGAGATGCCTATGGTTGATAATTGGAGTACCTACTATAAAATTAAATATCCTACTGTTAATAGCAAAGAGCTTAATCTAGTATTTGAGAGTGATAGATTTGGTAAAGATGTTTTGACATTTACTAAAGTAGAGGAAAAGTAGTTATCTAAATCTATCTGTCTCTAAAGGTTTATCCAAACTATCAAGTAGAGAGCTAATTTTGGTCTCTACTCCTAACTTATTGAGATATATTACAAAATTAGCTAAAACTTTTTTGCCATACTCTCTACTCTGTTCATAATCTATTAGTTCCATACTTAGATATGGTTCATATTTTCCTGTTTTGAACAGATGTTTACTTCTAATAGTTCTTTTGGTAAAACCAATTCCTCCATTATAAGCATAGGCAATAAATAGAGGATGGTATAAAAATTTATTAAGATAGTCTAAATGTTGGTCAGCATAATCTATAGCTATATATGGGTTAAACATCTCATCTAAATCTATAGATTTCCCTCTCTCTTTGGATAGATGTTTTATTAGAAATGGCATAATCTGCATCATGCCTAGAGCATAAGAGGTTGATATTGAAGCAGGGACAAATCTACTCTCTTGTCGTCCTATTGCATAGAGTAGGGCAATTCTCTCTTTGGTTTTACCAAACATTGCATCACGATAAGGCATAGGAAAATACTGTTGGGTATAGTTACTAGCTTTTTCTTTGAGATAAGAGTATATTCCTTCTGTGGAATAGCTTTTATAGTTATCTGCTTGTACCTCTATAGTCTCTGGATGATTTTTCATATCTATTTTGATATTTTCCCAATCAATTGGATTGTATGGGTCTATATATTTAACCAAATGAAACCCTAGATTTGGAGTAATAACCTTTGGATATGGTTTATTGGCAATATCTCTAGCTTTTAGAGTATATATATTAATTTCTGGACTCTCTAATAGATTTTGTAAATACTTTTTATCTGAAGTAAGCAGATATAACCAAAAGTCACACTGGTCATATTGAGACTCTCTTTTGCTTTTTTCTCTAGCTTTTTGTATATAATTTATAGCTATTTTAATTTGATTAAATTCAACGGCATTTATACCCAATAAAAAAGTGCTTTTAAATGTCAGTGTATCTGTTGGAGTATCTAGCAAAGATTGTTTTAGTTTATCTAAATCATGTGTGGTTACTATTTTAAATATAGATTGATTAAACTGCTTTTGGAGTACTAACTGTTTTAGTTGTTCTTTTGAAAAAGGATGATTGAAGTATCTTTTGCGATATTTTGTTTGAGAGCGATTAAAGATATAACATACTGTTTGGGGCGTTACAGTTCTTAGAGCCTCAAATGGATTATCATTAGCCATTACTTTTAAAATATCAGAGTACTGACCTCTATTTTTTATCTTTTTGTAGAGTCTTTTGAGTGATTTTTTACTCTTTTTAATAGCCACTTCAGGATAGATTATATAGTTATTTGGGTCTTTTTTTGTAACTATTTTTTTATCAGGTAAAAAGCCTACTTTTTTACGGATAGCTTTTTTGAGTTTATAGCTTTTTCTTTTTGTCCAACTATATGCACTTAATGCTTCCTCTTTTGTTGCATTCCCCTCTTCTAAAAAACGCCATATATAATAATCTTTTGATATAGATTTTGGCATAATCTCTATCTCTTTGAGAGAATATATTTTTGCTTGAAGAGTTGTAGTATTTAGAACTATCAGAGTTAAAAAAAACTTGATAGTTATTCGATAGGTATCCCCCATACCCATTTTATATAGCCATTACCGAACGCATCAGTATCGTATCTATAAATTGTAATCCAAAGATAATAACAATAGGTGAAAGGTCAATACCTGAAAAGATTACAAATGGTAACTTTTGACGCACAAAATTAAAAGCAGGAAGAGTTAGTCTGTTAAGTATATCCACAATAGGATTTCTTGGGTCTGGCTGAACAAATGATAATACAGCAGATATAATAATAATCCAAATATACATAGTAATAATAGAATGTATTAGTTGAACAATAGCAAAGATTAAGGCACTCATGATGCGACCTCCAATATATAAGATTTAATTAGTGGATAGATTTCACTTAATTTAGGTTTTTGTTTTTTATCACCTGTAAGCAAAAGTCTTAATGGTTTAATTAAATTATTACCTTTGAGTCCACTCTCTTTGGCAATATATTTTTTGAACTCATCAAATTTATCAAAATAAGGGGCATTGAAGATGATTTTTTCTATCACTCTCATCTCCTCTCCCCACTCTTTATCAAAATTTTTAGGAGTAAAAATAGAACGAATTTTACCCTCTAATTCATTAATAGTAGCACTATCTCCTAGATAAAGTTTTGCTAATTTTCCAATATCAGCATCAGCAAACCCAAATAGTTTAGATAACTCTTTATCATCCATCATTTTTATATGTTCACGGTTAATAAATCGCAATTTATCTATATCAAATTTGAGAGACTCTTTAGAGATACTATTTAAATCAAACCATTTTATGGCATCGGGAAGGGTAAATATCTCTTTTGGAACTTTTGAATTACCTAAAAGTATGAGATAGTTTAAAATAGCATCAGGTATAAATCCTTGTTTAAATAACTCCTTGAGAGTAATTCTATTATCAATAGTAGCTATATGTGCATATCTAGTTGGTTCTATATAACCTAGAGAGGATTTAATATATATCTGTTTTGTCGTATTAATAAGTTGTTTCTCTTTACAAATAATAAAATTAATTCCACTCAACATATCATCACAAGCAGATGCAAAATCATTCGTAGGAGTATTATCTGAATTCATAATTATAAAGCTATCAATCTTTTTAGATTTTTTGATACGAATTACAAATGGCTCATTTTTCTCTCTAAGAGATTTATAATCTTCATTTGTTAAATTCTCACAATTGCTATTACATCTATCCTCACTACATTTACAAATAAAAGCTTTTTTCTCTTTAAGTAATCTAATAGCTAAGTTTTGATGAATATTAATATGTTGGCTTTGATGATATACTAAATCATGCTTAATAGCAAATTTCTTTAGTATCATCATTATCTCGGTATCTTTTCCTTCTATAATTTTATCTTGTCCATTATCTTCAATACGCACTAAAAATTGTTCATTTTTCTGTTTTGCAATAATATAATTCAAAATGGCAATTCGTAAGTTACCTATATCCATATCACTAGATGGTGATTGGGCAAATCGAAGCATTAGCTCTCCTATAATTTATTAATGTAATTATAATGATTTTTGCTGAAATTATTATATCATAATATTTTAACTTCACTAAAAGTATGACTAATACATATTAAAGATAACTTTTATTATTATTTTGTCAAATAATTATTATAATTTAAAAATATATAGGAGTATAAACAAGATGAAATTTGAACTAGAACAGATAGCCACTATCAAATCCCCATTTTGTGATTTGGTAAATATGCCAGTTCAACCCAAAGGAGCGAAAGAGGTTTATGCCAATATAGAGTTTAAACCAGAGTATAAAGAGGGGTTAAAAGATTTAGATGGTTTCTCTCATGTATATTTGATTTACTATTTTCATAAAATAAATAGACCAAAACTACAAGTTATTCCATTTAACGATAAAACTCATACACCAAGAGGTGTCTTTTCCACTCGTACACCGATGCACCCAAATAGTATGGGCTTATCCATTGTTGAATTAGTCAAAGTAGAAGAGAATATTGTAACAATTAAAGGAGTGGATATTTTAGATGGTACACCACTATTGGATATTAAACCTTATATTGAAAATTTTGATAAAGTAGAGAGTACAGTAAAATCAGGTTGGATGAAATCTAGTTTGAATGAAGTCGCTGACAAACGCTCTGATGATAGGTTTGTAGAGAGTTAATTCTTTATCCACTCTTTATCAAATGTCGAAACTAAAATAGGATTTTGGCGTTTGAACTCTTCTTCATCAAATACAAAACGAAAATTATCCATATAATGAGTCAAAATCTCATAAGCGTTACGAATTTGTTGAAATTTTTGGGTTGAACCATTTTCCATATCAGGATGATATAAACGAGATAATTTTAAATACTTTTTACGCACATCTTCTTTACTTGTTAATGATAAAAGACCTAATATCTCTACAGCATTTTTGAACTCAGTTAAACTTACTTGGTGCATATCTACTCTCTTTTTTATTTATATATCATGAAAATGCTTAAAGTATTAATATAAGTTATAATATAATAGATTTATCTTAATAATAAAGAAGGAAAAAAATGCAAAAGTTCTATTTCTCTTTAGCCGTATTATTTATCTTTGTAGGTTGTGGAGAGAGTAAACCTAAAGTTCAATTAGATGGAGAAGAGTTATTACATCAAAAATGTTCCAAATGTCACAATTTGGATATGCCTCCAAAGAGTTATGAGAATGAAGTAGCTCCATCTATGATGGCTGTTACTTTTCACCTTAAAGATTTTATCAAATCCAATAATCCAAGTGAACATGAAGCAAAGATTATAGATTTCGTTCAAGATTATGTTATCAATCCATCTGCCTCTAAATCTTTTTGTGATAAAAAGAGTTTGGATAGTTATGGTGTTATGCCATCACAAAAAGGTGAAGTTACAGAGGATGAATTGAGAGCTATCACTCATTATATGTATAATAATTATGATAATCAAAAAATGCTCCAGATTATGCAAGAGAAAGCTAGATTGGCTAGAATGCCTCTGCATGAAAGAGTTTTTGAACAGCAGAGATGTATAAATTGTCATGATATAGACAAAGATAAAGTAGCTCCCTCTTTTGAACATATTGCACAAAGATATAGTTCAAAAGATAAAGCACAATTGATTAAAAGTATTAAAAATGGTTCAAAAGGTAGATGGACGAAATTTAAACTTATTATGCCACCATTTAAAAATATAAGTGATAAAGATATAAGTGGTATGGCTGATTGGATTTTAACTTTAAGAAAGTAGCTTTTTGCTACTCCTATGAGTTGATATTTTGTGTTATAATGAATGCAAATTTAGATAAAATAATATAAATATAAAAGTAGCTAATAGGATTAATTTAATGACCATCAATGCACATGCCAAAATAAACACTTTTCTAAAAATTACAGGACACAAAAGAGGTTACCATACTCTTCTATCACGATTTATAAAAGTACCTCATATATATGATACTATCTCTATAGTACCTCAAAGTTGTAATAAGTTTACTATTGAGGGATGTGGAGATATTCCTATAGAGTCAAATATTATATATAAAGCCTATATAGAGATTACAGAACATATAGGTTATATTCATAAATTCTTTTTGGACTATAAAATAGTAGTAGATAAAAGGATACCCTTAGGTGCAGGACTTGGTGGAGGGAGTTCTGATGCAGGGGCATTTATGCGTTTGATAAATGAGAAGTTTGAACTTGGAATTGATACTCCAACTTTGGCAAAAATTGGCTCAAAAGTAGGGGCTGATGTTCCATTTTTTATATATGATTATGATAGTGCTAATGTATCAGGTTTTGGAGAGATTGTAGAGCCATTTGAGGATGAGCTATTTGAAATTGAGCTTTATACTCCTAATATTCATTGTGATACATCTTTGGTTTATAAAACATTCAAACAGGAGTTATTAAAAGATATAGATTTGAAATCATTTGAGGGTTGGAAAAGTTTATCCACCAAAGAAATTTTATCAAAAGTGGATGCAATTGAGGCTAATGATTTGTATCGAGCCTCACTTATTGCATATCCTAAATTAGAAGAGTTTGCAAAGGATGGATGGTACTTTTCTGGAAGTGGAAGTACTTTTTTTAGCATCAACCCAATAAAAGATTAAAATAATCAAGGAGATAATTTATGTCATTTACTACACTATCATTATCAACAAAGCTACAAGATACTATAAAAAAATTAGGATATACAGAGCCTACGCTAATACAACAACAAGCTATACCTATATTGAGAAAAGGTAGAGATATATTAGCCACTTCTCAAACAGGAACAGGTAAAACAGCTTCATTTGTTTTGCCTATGCTTGAAAACTTATCAGAGCGAACAGAGATTAGGGTAGGGGATGATAGATATAAAATAGATGCTCTAATTTTGGCTCCAACTAGAGAATTAGTTGTACAAATTCATAATAGTATAGAGATTTATTCTACAGAGTTTACTCATAAATCAGTTGCACTTTATGGTGGTTTGAAATTAGGAAGTCAAATCAAACAGATTAGAGCAGGAGCTAATATAGTTGTATCCACTACAGGGAGACTGATTGACCACTTGAAAAATAAGACGGTTGATTTGTCTATTGTTCAGATGGTTGTAATAGATGAGGCTGATAAGCTTTTAGAGATGGGCTTTATAAATGATATTAGGTTTATAAGCTCTAAACTTCCTAAAAAAAGACAATCTGCTATGTTCTCTGCTACTTTTCCTACTGCTGTTATGAAATTGGCTAAAACACTACTAAACAATCCTAAGATTATAGAGATAAAGGGTAGTATATCAGCCAAAGAGATTAAACAGTTAGTTCATTATATTAATGAAGAGCAAAAAATTCCATTATTAATTTCTCTATTGAAACAAAAAGATGCCAAAGGGGTATTGGTTTTTGTCAATACTAAACGACAAGCTAATATATTAGTCGAAAAATTAGAACTAGATAGTATAAAGTCAGTAGCTATTCATGGGGATAAAACCCAAGGAATGAGAAATCAAGCATTACAGAAGTTCAAAGATGGAGATATTCATGTACTCATAGCTACAGATGTAGTTGCAAGAGGTATTGATATAAAAAATCTGCCTTTGGTTATAAATTTTGAACTTCCTATTAAAAATGAAGATTATATTCATCGTATAGGAAGAACAGGAAGAGCAAAAGAGAATGGTGAGGCTATATCATTGATTTGTGCAAAAGAGGTTGAACAGTTCAATGAGTTAGAAAATTTATTGGGTATCTCATTGCCTATAATATCAACAAATGAGTTTACATACACTCCTATTGTTCAATTAAGTAGTAAAAAAATAAAAAAAATAGATGCTAAAAAGAGTGAAAAGTTAAAAAAAGCCAAAGAGTTGGCTCAAAAGATGATGAATTTAGATAAAAAAGACCATCACAAAAGCCCAAGAAATAAGCGTCATTTTTAAATATAATAAAAAAATAGATATTTTAATTTCAATTAAGAGTAATTTTATCTGATTTAGCTATAATTATATTATATCTTAAGTATGTGATGAGGAATTATTCCCCATTCCTCCTTTTAAATTAACAGATAACCTAACAACTTGTACTCCTCCCCCTATATAGTACGAAAGTCGTTCTCATCAATACTTAAGATTAATAACTTCTTGGATATAATATTTAAAAAAATCGGATATTAAATGCATTGGTTTCAGTTTGACAGAAGAATACTTCAACAATTTAATTTTATATTAATATTACAACTTATCCCTATATTTGTAGTTTCATCATATTTAGTATATGAGATAAAACCAATACTTTTTGATAAACAGATGATGTATTATGGGCTATCAGCAGGTGTATTTTTTATAGCCTTTCTTATACCTTGGCGTAAATATCAATGGCTTATCCCTATATCATATTGGATTAATCTATTTTTACTATTTAGTGTAGAGCTATTTGGTAAAAAGATATTAGGTGCTAGGCGATGGATAGAGATACCATTTACACATATGACTCTACAACCATCTGAATTTATTAAGATTACAGTTTTGTTGATGTTGGGTTATCTTATAGTTCGTAATCCACCACCCAAAATGGGATATGATTTGAAAATATTTGCAAAGCTTTCTGCCTATATTTTAATTCCTTTTGTATTAATAGCCAAAGAGCCAGACCTTGGAACAGGTTTGGTACTTCTTTTAACTGGATTTGGTGTACTTTTTATTGTAGGTGTTCGTATGCGTATATGGCTATCTTTATTAATTATTATAGGACTATCTGCACCTGTACTTTACAATTATGGGTTAAAACCTTATCAAAAACAGAGAATTGCAAACTTTTTAGGAGAACCGAGTTATCATGTCCATCAATCAATTATAGCTATTGGTTCAGGAGGTATGAATGGACAAGATAAAGAGAATGCGACACAAACACAACTTAAATTTTTGCCAGTTTCATCTACAGATTTTATTTTTGCTTATTTAGGGGAACGACTTGGATTTAAAGGTATGGTATCTATCATTGTTTTATATGCTTTATTAATATTACATCTTTTACATATATCAATCTCTAATACCAAAGATTATTTTGTTAAGGTTGTTGCATCAGGAATTGCATTTTTGTTTTTTATATATATGGGTGTTAATATATCTATGACCATGGGATTAGCTCCTGTAGTGGGTCTTCCACTGCCAATGTTTAGTCATGGAGGGACTTCTTTTATCATTTTTTCAATTCTTTTTGGTATTTTGGAGAATTTACTTGCTTTTCGTTTTTATTTTATGTATAATACTGACTCGAAAATAACAATGATGAGAAATAAACCTCATCCACTAAAAGAGTATTAATCCTTTAGATATTTTCAGCAGGTGGGTCTTTAGCTCAGCTGGTTAGAGCACTCGGCTCATAACCGAGTGGTCCGGGGTTCGAGTCCCCGAGGACCCACCACCTACTTTAAATTTAATCTAATCCAAATTTTGATATTATCTTTTATGATTAAAATATTAATAATAACCACTACCATATTTACCACAACACTTTTTTCAGCATTTAATGCTAATATTAGTTCTATTACCCCAGAGATTAAAAATAAAATGATTAGAGGTAATTCATGGCGAAAAGGTTGTCCTGTACCTTTATATAACCTTCGTTATTTACAACTTGTATATCATGACTTTAATGGGAGAGATAGGCTAGGGGAGATGATAGTCCATAAAGATGTAGCAAATGATGTTGTTTATATAATGGAAGAGCTATATAATATAGGATACCCTATCAAACAGATGAGATTAGTAAGTTATTTTCATGGAAATGATTGGAAATCTATAGATGTTGATAACACTTCTGCTTTTAATTGCAGAAGGGCTACAGGCTCTAAGAAATGGTCAAATCATGCTTTTGGTAAAGCTATAGATATAAATCCTATTGAGAACCCATATATCTCTAAAAAGGGTCATATATCACATAAAGCTTCAGAAAAATATAGAAAACGAATACATCATGGATATAAAACTTCTGCTGATAAAGCTCTACTGCTACCTCATGATGAGGTGACAAAAATTTTTAAACGATATGGTTTTAGATGGGGTGGAGATTGGAGATATACCAAAGATTATCAGCATTTTGATAAGAGATAAATAGATGAAAGTTATAATAAATGCAAAGATTATTACAGATGGTAAAATAATAGAAGGATATAATCTCTTTTTTAATCAAAAAATTATAAGGATAACTCAAGATTTGCCTATTTGTGAAGATATTATTGATGCAAAAGGTGCATATTTGAGTGCTGGATTTATAGATATACATATACATGGTTCTAGTGGGGCTGATGTAATGGATGGTACTCCTGAAGCGTTAGAGATTATATCCCATAGTCTATTGCAAACTGGAACTACTTCATTTTTAGCTACTACTATGACTGTCTCTTCTGATGATATTAATAAAGCACTATCTAATATTCAGAGAAATATAGATAGCGTAGATGGTGCAAAGATATTAGGAGTTCATCTGGAGGGTCCTTTTATCAATCCAACTAAATGTGGGGCTCAAAATCCTAAATATATTCAAAAACCAAATTTTGAAATGATAAAAGAGTATATAGATATAATTAAGCTTATTACTTTAGCACCAGAAGTTGAGGGAGGCAAGGAGTTTATCAAATTTTTACAAAAAGAGTATCCCCATATTATCTTAAGTATAGGTCATAGTAATGCTTCATATAATCAGAGCATAGAGAGCTTTGATTGGGGCATTTCTCATGCTACACATCTATTTAATGCTATGAACCCACTACATCATAGAGAACCTGGTATTGTAGGGGCTGTTTTAGGAGATAGTAGTATAAGTTGTGAGATTATTGCCGATAACATTCATATTCATCCATCTTTTTATAATTTGATATATAAATTAAAACAAGAACAACTATTATTGATAACTGATGCTATGAGAGCAGGATGTATGAAATGTGGTGAATATAGTTTGGGTGGGCAAAAAGTTATAGTAAAAAATGGGGAAGCAAGACTTGTTAATGGTACATTAGCAGGTAGTGTTTTGAAACTCAATAAGGCATTGAGAAATGTTTATAAATATAGTGATATTGAACTACCTCAACTTATTAAAATGGTTACAGAGATACCTGCTAAAAAGCTTGGTGTTAAGTTAGGCATATTAAGAGAAGATTATCCTGCTGATATTGTTATATTTGATAAAGAGTTTAATATTATACAAGTTTTTATAGATGAGGAATTAAAATTTAACGAAAACAAATAGATGATATTTCAAATGGTTTGATTATATATCTATTTTTATTAAAGTTATATTAAATTTTGATTTTTTTATAAAAAACTAATTTTACTTATTACTATTTAAGTTTTTATACTATACCATAGATTAAATTATATTAATAAGGGGTATATTATGGGAACAAATAGATATAACAACAAAGTGTTAGATGTTAGAAAAGATAGACTTGATTTACGAGATAGAGTCTATATGCCTGTATTGAAATATTTACCCAAATCATATCCAGACTTTATAGATATAGAATTAATTATCAAATGTTACAAAGCTACTAATATGATTTTAGACCAAGGAGCTGATGGTGCATGTACTGGTTATGCTTTGGCTACAGTAATTAATTATTTACAATGGAAAAAAGTAATAAGTGAAAATTATAGAGATTTCTTGGAAAATCCTTTAGGCTTTGAGATTAAAAAAGTTAGTCAAAAGATGCTTTTTAATTTAGCTAGAATTTATGATGAGTGGGAAGGTGAAGATTATGAGGGGTCATCTTGTCGTGGAGCTATGAAAGGGTGGCATAAACATGGTGTATGTAGTGAAAATTTATGGGAATTCACCCAAGATGAACCATATGATGGTTGGCAAAAAGATGCAATTGAACAGCCTCTTGGTGCATATTATAGAGTAAACAAAGAGTCTATAGTTGATATGCAATCAGCTATATGTGAAGTGGGGGCTATATATGTCTCTGCTAATATTCATGATGGTTGGTGGAGATTAAAAGATATAGAAAAAAGAGAGATAAAAGATATAACAGTAGATATACCTTATATACCTTATGATACTTTTCCTATAGGTAGTCATGCTTTTGTAATAGTAGGTTATACACGATATGGATTTATTATACAAAACTCATGGGGAACTGTTTGGGGAAATAGTGGTTTCGCAATTTTGAGTTATAAAGATTGGCTTGAACATGGTATGGATGCTTGGGTTGCTATGATTGGTGTGCCTGTTAATATTGATGTATCTCCAAATACATACTCAAATTTATCTTTATCAGTTAAATGTAATGAAGCTGTAGAGGGTACTTCAGTAATAAAAGAAGCATTAAAATATAATTATCAAAACCAAGATTTAAAACCAGTTGGTGAGGAGTTAGCTTATCAACATACTCTAGTTTTAAATAATTATGGACGAGCAAAACATACTATTATAGGAACTTCCTCTGTTGAAAAATCAACACGAACTATATCTTATGAAAATATCAAAAGATGGTTGAACAAGAAACCATCTAATAGAAAAGTTACAATATATGCTTTGGGTGGGTTCAAGAATGAAAAAGAGTATATATCTAAGATAAGAGTGATGATACCATATTTTTTAGAAAATGATATTTATCCTATATTTCTGACATGGCAAGAGAGTCATATCAAAGCTATCAAAGAGTCTATAGATAATAAATTCAAAGATATAGAGATAAAAACTCCTGATGAGGTAGATGCACTAAATAGGGCGATAGAAAATTATGCTAGAAAAATATCTACTAGAGCGATATGGTCAGAGATAAAAGAGAAATCACATAATGCCAACAAAAAAAGAATTTTTGGTTTTAAAGAGAATAGCAGAATACCTGTTAGTGGTGCATTGTATATCTTGATAGATAGTTTGGATAGATTACATAAAGAAGAGAAGTTTGATATACAGATAGATGTGATAGCACATTCAGCAGGTTCACAATTGGTTTGTACTCATTTTTTAAATAATTTAGGCAAAAGAGGAATGAGCTTGAACTCTATACATCTATTATCACCTACTGTATCTATCCAAGATTGTAATATATATATTAAATCTGCTATAGATAAAAAGGTTTTGAAAATGAGTGATATTTATATCTATATGTTAGATAGAGATATAGAGATGATAGATAGTGTCGGTAGATATGGTAAATCTATACTTTATCTAATTAGTAGAGCATTAGACCACCTACATAAAACTCCTCTGCTTGGATTACAAGATTCTTGGATTATGAAAAATATTGATAAAGAGGATGGGGCATTTAATTCTCAGCAGTTAAATCAGGTAAAAAGATGGTATTCTAAATCTATGAAATCAGAGGAGATATGTAATCTTTGGTTTTTAAGCAAAGAAAAGAATATACAGTTACATCGTTCACTAAATAATGATTTGCTACCATTAAATAATGAACATTTAGATAGTAGTATCTTTATACTAGATAGAATATTGAAATATATCTCTACAGGTAGTATAGATGGAGAGCTAAAATCTCCTATTGAAAATTTATGTTAAAAGTAAATTTGGATAAAATATGATTAAAATTTATTTTAAGGTTCAGAAACAATGAAAGTAGTAGTAATCCAAGGTCCAAATTTAAATATGTTAGGTCATAGAGAACAAAATATCTATGGACCAATGAAATTAGAAGATATTCATAATCAAATGAGTGCATTTGCAGAGCAAAATGGTGTAGATATAGAGTTTTTTCAAAGTAATTTAGAGGGTGAAATTGTTGATAAAATACAAGAGTGTTTGGGGGAAGCTAATGGAATTATCATTAATCCAGCAGCATATACACACACCTCTATAGCTATCAGAGATGCTATCTCAGCAGTTCAAATACCTACTGTTGAAGTACATTTATCAAATGTATATGCAAGAGAAGAGTTTAGACAAAAATCATTAACAGCACCTGTTTGTGCAGGTCAAATTACTGGTTTTGGTCCATTCAGTTATCATATGGCTATGATTGCTATTACTCAAATTATGAGTGAGGTTAAAGCTATGAGAGAAGCACAACAGGCTCAACAAGCACAACAATCTTTACAAAATAGCTAATTAGGTATTGGGGTCAGCTATTGAATGTTTCAATATCAGACCCCAATTTACATTATGAATTATATACTAAAAGATGAAAATGCACTATATTATGAGTGTGGTTATAGCTGTGATAATGCACTATTCTTATCTCTAGGAGATGAGAAATTTTTCCTAACAGATAGCAGATACCAACAAGAAGCGACTGAAACTATAAAAGATGCAACAGTTATTATAGAACGAGATTTATATAAAAAAGCTAATAAAATTATCAAAAAATCAAAAATTAAAAAGCTAAATTATGACCCTAAAGAGTGGAGTATATTTGCTTTTGAACAAATCACTAATAGATTGGATATTAAGCTAAAAGCTAAACCTGATTTTTCACATAGAAAACGGATAATCAAATCCCATCAAGAGATAGAATTACTAAGAAAAGCCGTCAGATTAGGAGCTAAATCGTTTGATGAATTTGCAAAAATGATTAATAGATATGGATTTGGCAAAGATGAGTATGAACTTACCTATATGGCAAAAACAGCACTATCCAAATATGGTAAACGAGAACTCTCTTTTGAGCCTATTGTTGCAGTTAATGCTAATGCATCTAAACCTCATGCTCTACCTACCAATAAAACATTAACAAAAAATGATTTGCTATTAGTTGATGCAGGATTAAAATATAAACGATATTGTTCAGATAGAACTAGAACCGTATCTACTATAGAAGGTTTTGGGTTCTCTAATAAGCAGAAATTTAAGAGTAAAAAGATACAAAAAGCTTATGATATAGTTTTAAAAGCTCATGATAATGCAATCTCAAAAGCTAGAAGTGGGATGAAGGCCAAAGAGGTTGATGCTCTAACTAGAGATATTATAGAAAAAGCAGGTTTTGGAAAATATTATATCCACTCAACAGGTCATGGAGTGGGGCTTGATATTCACGAGATGCCTTATATCTCAACTAAATCAGATACTATTATAGAAGATATGATGGTCTTTACCATAGAACCAGGGATTTATATACCTAATGAGTTTGGTATTCGTATAGAGGATATGGTAGCTATGATAAATGGGAAAATAGAACTATTATAAACTTATCTTTTTATAATTTAAAATCCAACCTCATCAACTCTTCCTTTGAAACATCTACTTTTAGGTGTTTCTCCTTTAGACAATAACTCTTCTAGTTTATCACTTTGACTACCAATATGTAACCACAATTCTGTTATTAATCCTCTATTACAGTTCATAGTAACATGCTCTCCTGCACCATTACCAAACTCACTATCAAATATTTTTCGTATATCTTTTAGTTTTATAGTTTGACCTATATGTTTAACAAAATATGTTCGAACTTTGGAGTTATTAACTTGGGTTAATAGATTAATAGCATCCTTATAATATTTATTAGCATCCATCCCATAACAGCTACCATGTTTAACCCATTCATGTAGATGTAGATTTGAGCTATATCCTGTCATATATTTTTTCAAATCCTCTCGTACTTTTGGAGTTAAATCTAATCTATTTAATCTATTCCACTGTTTGTTTTTGTCCATACCAATCTGTTTTTTATCGATATTACAATATTGATTATTACGAGGTTGAGGCCAAAGTCCATGAAGTACAAAATGAGATGATGCAAAATCCCCTCTTTTCATAGATTTACACTCTTTTTTATATTGATGTGTTTGACAAAAAGCATTTTGCCATGATATAGCCAATAGATTTTGTTTGCTTCTTTTTAAAGTAGTTTTAATAGGTGATTTGGAAGTTGATTTAGTGGTAGAAAAACAAGCTTCATCTACCCATCTTTGAGCAATTCTTTCACCTTTGATTAGAGTTAGTATTTGTCCTTTTTTGTGGTCAAGTATCTTATATTTATTACCTATTTTTAATTTGATGCCATTTGTATTTGTAGTATGTTTCATATTATTATATGCTGGACATGATTTTATCGCATTTTGATAAACCTCTACTTTTTTTGACATAGCTATAAGTGGTAGAGCCACTATAATGGATGATATTATTATTTTTTTCATTTTTTTCCTTATTTTTTGTATGATTATATATTAAAATTATTAAAACAAACACAAAAAATGATATTCAACCCAATAGATTTAATTATATAATTATTTTTCTTAAAATATTATCATTTAATTTTTAATCTAAAAATTATTTAATCTAATAATTATATAAAATAAGTTATAGTTATATAATTATATTTTAAAGGAATAAGAAATGAAAAAAACAATACTACTATCTATGGTAACAACAGGTATATTATTTGCAACTAATGGAGATAATCTTATTGGTATAGGAGCAAAGTCAAGAGGAATGGGTGGGGCTGGAATTGGGATTAGCCATTGTGCTGAATCGACTTTGCAAAATCCTGCTTTGATCAGTTGTACAAAAGGGACTTCTATATCATTTGGTGGTACTATATTTATGCCAGATATGAAACTTAAAATGGGTAGAGCAGATGAGCATGATAGTGATGCTGATATAAATTTAATTCCAAGTGTATCAATTTCTCAAAAATTAAATGAGAATTGGTTTTTAGGTATTGGTATGTGGGGAACTGCTGGTATGGGTGTTGATTATCGTAATGCACAACAGAGTCCAACAGATTCAGGTAATATGCACATGATTACCAATCTTCAACTTATGGAGTTTGGTGCATCTTTGGCATATCGTAGAGACAATATAGGTTTAGCAGTAACACCAGTGTTGCAGTATGGTTCATTAGATATAAGTTATCAGGGATTTGATGGTAAAACAGTAGGTGATGGTGTTGCACAGGATTTAGGATATGGAGTTAATTTTGGGGCATATTATGATGTAACTAATGGGGTAACTCTTGGTGCTGTATATAAATCTGAAATTGATATGGAGTATAAAAATCAGCTCTCAAGTGCTACTCAACCATTCGTTGATTTTGGTATCTTCCCTCAAGCAATGGGTGACCATTTAGAGCAACCTGCTGAAATTGGAATGGGTATTGGTTATGAGTTTGGTCAACACACTTTAGCATTTGATGCTAAACAGATTAAATGGTCAGATGCAAAAGGGTATAAAGATTTCGGATGGGAAGACCAAACCGTATATGCTTTGGGTTATCAGTTTAAAGGGCAACAGTGGAGATTTAGAGCAGGATATAATCATGCTACCCATCCAATTTCTGAAAAACAGAGTGGTTCATCTGTAATTAAAGCAGGGAGTTATGCACAAGCAGGTGGTAATGCTTTGAACCTATTTAATGTTTCGGGATTTCCAGCAACAGCAGAAAATCATTATACTATAGGTGCTGGTTATGAATTTACAAAGAACTTTTATATAGATACAGCATTTGTTTATGCACCAGAGACCAAAACAAGAATGAAAACTATTGTGGGTATGAACTCTGAGAATGGTGATTTATATACAGGCGATACTACTGTAAAACATGCTGAATCTAGTTTATCTCTACAACTCTCTTATAGATTTTTTTAGAAAAGTTAATTTATATTAATAAAAATATATTTCTAACTTAATCTATCGATAATAAAAAAATGATATAATTTCATATATTATAACAGGTTTCTTAATAATAAAAATATCGATTTTAGTATAAAATTCAGTTGTTTATTATGTGCTAGTTTTAGTAACTCTTATATTTAACTTAAGGAAAAAAGTATGAAAAAGTTGTTTTTAAGTTTATTGTTGGTGTTTATTACACTTATTAGTGCTGTAGCAGATGATGGTCCAAAAGCAGTTATTATTTTTGATGCAAGTGGTAGTATGTGGGGTCAAATCCAAGGAAAAACCAAGATAGAAATAGCCAAAAAGGCATTAGAAAATGTAGTTCAAGATTGGAATTCCAAAATTAAATTGGGATTAACTGTCTATGGTCATAGAAAAAAAGGTGATTGTAATGATATAGAGAGCCTTATTCCTGTAGGCAAAATTGATAAAAATAGGATGATTACTATTGTAAATAAGATACAACCAAAAGGCAAAACTCCAATTGCTCGTTCACTTAAAAAGGTATCAAATGAGCTTAAATATACAGAAGATAAAGCAACTATAATTCTTATCTCTGATGGAAAAGAGACTTGCGACTCTGACCCTTGTGCTGTAGCAAAAGAGCTAGAGCAAAAAGGGATAGATTTTGTTACTCATGTTATTGGATTTAATGTAGATAAAAAGACTGATAAGCAGTTGGAGTGTATAGCAAATGCTACTGGTGGAGAGTATTTCTCTGCCAAAAATGCAACTGCTTTAAATAGTGCAATGAAGAGCATTGTTAAAAAGGTAGAGAAAGTTGAACCTAAACCTAAATCTACTCCTACACCAAAAGATACTTTGGAGTTAAGTTGTAGCGAAAAAGATGGTGGTAAATGGGTAACTTGTGGTTATGCTATCTATCAAGATGAAGAGGGCAAAGCAGGAAAACATATTGCTACTTATAGGTCATACAAAAATAAAATTGCAAAAGCTCAACTTTCTATTGGTAAATATATTTTAAAATCAACTTATAATAAGTTTAAAAAAGAGACTCCATTTGAGATAAAAGCAGGTGAGGTTACCAAACTTCATATTGTATTTGGAGAGACAAGCACCGTAGAGATAACAGCATCAGAGACAAAAAATGGAAAATGGATTAATGCCTCTCATGCAATTTATGAAGATGATGATGGAAAAGCTGGTCGTTGGAGAGCTTCACCAAACTCTTCAAAGAAAAAAGCAGGAACAAGCAGACTCCCTGTTGGTAAATATATCCTAAAATCAACCTATAATGAATTTAAAAAAGAGACTCCATTTGAGCTTAAAGCAGGTGAAGTTACCAAACTTCATATCATCTTTACCCAATTCTCTATAGGTGCAAAATGTAATGATATAAATACAAAAGTAAACTATGAAATATATGCAAAGAGTGGACGCATGGTATATGAGAAGAGGTTAGTCTGTTCAAAATCATTTCAAATTAGTTTAGATGAAGGTGATTATAGTGTTGAGGGCAAAACCCAAAAAGGTACTAAAGAAGAGAAGTTTACTGTAGGTGGTAATAATAACAAAAGAGTTATCTTAGATTTTACAAATATAGATAATCACAAAGATTTAATAGATGCAGATAACCAAAATAGTAGCTCTACAAAAGAGGAAGAAGCTATGAGAAAAAAAGAAGAGATAGAAAAAGTAGCAAAAAAAGGTAACAAACTTGTTAAAGAGATAGATAATAAGAGTTCTGAAGAGATAAAAAAAGCAGGTGATTTGATTAATGTATTGGGAGGATTGGTACAAGGCTTAAATCAACAAGTTCAAGGCAAACAAAAAAAAGAGAAAACCAAAGAAGATAAAGAGTTTGAAGATATGAGTAAAAATTTAGATATGTTTACAAAATAAAAGGAACATCAGATGAAAAAATTAAATATATTAGCAATAAGTGTAGTAGTATGTGTAAGTTTTATTGGATGTGGTGATACAGATAAAGTATCAGATACCAAAGTAACACAAGATACAAAACAGGAACAAAAGGTGGAGAAAGCCTATAAATCTATTGATAAGCCATTTATAAAAAAATATGGTATTCGTAGTGGTAGAATATCATATGATATAAAAGGTTCGGGTAATATTTTAGGGGTGAGTACTAAAACTATAGGTAAAAAAAGATTGATTTTCTCTAATTATGGTAGTCGTGAATTGATTGAGGAGAATAGTGTTGAAAAACAAGATGTTTATGGCAAAAAAAATATTACGAAAAAGCATACCATAGTTTATAATAAAGATGCTGTAATTTATAATGTTGATTTTGAACAAAAAAGGATAGTACGGATGAAAAATCCTGCTATATCAATGATGTTAGGTTTAGATAATAGTGACTTAAGTAAAATTGGTGAAAATCTAATGAGAAAAATGGGTGGTAAAAAGATAGGTACAGATAATATTTTAGGTTATGATTGCGATATTTGGTCTCTAATGGGTTCAAAACAGTGTATCTATCACGGTATTGTTTTAAAATTAGAAACTAATGTAATGGGAATGAAACGAGTTGAGATAGCAACCAAAGCAAAGTTTAATATAGATATAGATAAAGAGTCATTTAAATTACCAGATTTTCCAATATCAGGTATTACATCTAATATGGAAAAATTAGATAAAATGGATGAACAAGCAAAACAAGAGGCTTTAAAGGTTGGTAAAGAGGTAGTCCAGATGGGTGAAAGTATAAAAGAAGCTCAAAAAAAGATAAAAGCCAATCCAAATATGAGTGATACAGAGCGAGAAAAGGTGATAATGGAGAGTATGATGAACTCTAAAAGCATGATGAGTAAATTTGAAAAACAGAAAGCCTCTATGCCTAAAATGTTAAAAATGATGAAGTCATATAGAGCATGTATAGCTGATACCAATTCTCAATCTGATATGGATGAGTGTGTTAAAAAGGTAAAAAAGAGTACTCATAAATTAGGACTAGATGAGTTAGGTGATAATGAAGAAGAAAAATTGGTTTGGAGTAAAGCAAATAGAGAAAAAACACTCAAAGAGATAGATGAAGGGATAAAAGAGGTTTCAAAAAGTTTGCCTTGTATGAAAAAATCTAATAATATGATGGAATTTGTAGAGTGTGCTAGAGGTGTGCATTAATATAATTAAGAAGAGATTGGTACAATGCCATTAATAAAATATCAAGGGCATTAATTGAATAGTACAAAAAAAATCAAAGAACTATTAAACAAAAGAATTCTGGTAATAGATGGTGCTACAGGTACTCAGATACAGAATTTAGAGATACCAAAAGAGGCTTGGTTAGATGAGAATGGGGCTGAACAAGAGGGGTGTAATGAGCTACTTAATGCTACAGCACCTAAGCTTATGCAAGAGGTTCATAATGCTTATGCCAAAGCAGGGGCTGACCTAATCAAAACTAATACTTTTGGGAGTATGCCTTGGGTATTAGATGAGTATGGTATGGGAGATAGAGCTTATGAACTATCTAAAAAGGGAGCAGAAATTGTCAAAGAGATTTGTGATAAATATTCTACACCTGAACAACCTAGATTTGTATTAGGTTCAATTGGACCTGGAACCAAGCTTCCATCATTGGGTCATATTCATTATGATGAGATGAGTAAGGGATATACTACTACTGCTTTGGGGCTTATTGATGGTGGATGTGATATATTCTTATTAGAGACTTGTCAAGACCCTTTGCAGATAAAATCTGCTATACATGCGTGTCAAGAGGCAAATTCTCAAAGAGGAGTGAAACTTCCTATTATGGTATCTGTAACTATAGAGCTAAGTGGTAGTATGCTCATTGGAACAGATGCTACTACTATTGTAACTATTCTTGAACCATTTGATATACTCTCACTTGGTTTTAACTGTGGAACAGGACCTGACCAAGTCAAAAAACATATTAAAACTCTATCTGAATTATGTTCTATTCCAATTTCAGTTCATGCTAATGCAGGATTACCTCAAAATAGAGGTGGTTATACCTATTATCCAATGGGTCCTATTGAATTTACTCAAAAACAGTTAGAGTTTATAGAGTTTGATGGTGTTAGCTTTTTAGGAGGATGCTGTGGAACTACTCCTCAACATATTCATGCACTTAAAAAGGCTGTAGAGAGTATAAAGCCTAAAAAACCAATTGGAAGTATAGAACCCTCAATCGCATCACTATTTAATACTACAGAGCTATTTCAAAAACCAGCTCCTCTACTTATTGGAGAGAGAAGTAATGCCACAGGTTCAAAAGCTTTTAGAGAGTTGATTATTGCTAGTGATTATGATGGAACTTTAACTGTGGGTCAAGCACAAGTACGAGATGGGGCTCACTGTTTAGATGTAAATGTAGAGTTTGCAGGTAGAGATGGTGCAAAAGATATGAGAGCTGTTATGGAGCTTTATAATCAGAAAATTCCACTTCCTTTAATGCCTGATGCTACTAGAGTCAATACTATGGAAGAGGCTTTGAAGTGTATCGGTGGTAAACCTATTATAAATTCTGTTAATTTAGAAGATGGAGAGGATAAGCTAGATGCTATATGTCAACTATCTAAAAAATATGGTACAGCATTAGTTTGTCTAACTATTGATGAAAAAGGAATGGCAAAAACTACCAAAGAGAAGCTAGAAATAGCTGAACGGATTTATGATTTAGCTGTTAATCGTCATAAAATTAATCCTCGTAATTTGATTTTTGATATGTTAACTTTTACTGTTGGTTCTGGAGATTTGGAGTATCGAGATGCAGCTATTCAGACACTTGAAGCTATAAGGGAGCTACATATTAGACACCCTGAAGTAGGTTCAACTCTTGGTCTTTCCAATATCTCATTTGGACTTGATAAAAATGCACGGATATTTCTTAACTCTGTATTTTTGCATCACTGTATTCAAGCAGGATTAACTTCTGTTATTATTAATGTAAAACATATAGTTCCACTTACCAAAATGACTAAAGAAGATATAGATATTTGTGAAGAGTTACTCTTCTCTCCTGATGACCAATCTCTATTTAAATTTATAGAACACTTTTCCGATAAATCTATAGATGATAGTAGTACAGATGAAGAGTATGAGGCTATGAGTAGTGAAGAGAAGATAGCTTCATTATTACTAGATGGAGACAAAGATAGAATGATACCTTTAGTAGAAGAGGTACGCCGAGAGATAGAGCCTGATAGGATAGTAAATGAGATATTAATAGATGCTATGAAAGTAGTGGGTGAGTTATTTGGTAGTGGTCAAATGCAATTGCCTTTTGTGTTACAATCAGCAGAGACTATGAAAGCTACAGTTGATTATCTAAATCCATATCTAACCAAACAGGAAAAAGAGACCGATACTACACTTGTAATTGGTACAGTAAAAGGTGATGTGCATGATGTTGGTAAAAACTTAGTGGATATTATATTATCTAATAATGGATTTAAAGTTATAAATGTTGGCATTAAAACCCAATTAGAGACATATTTAGATGTACATAAGAAACATAAAGTTCAAGCTATTGGAATGAGTGGGCTTTTGGTTAAATCAACAGCAGTTATGAGAGATAACTTAGAAGCTATGGCAGAGATGGGTATGGATATTCCTGTACTTTTAGGTGGTGCAGCATTGACTAGAAGTTTTGTAGATGATTTTTGTCGTCCTATATATAAAGGTGCTATTTTCTATTGTAGAGATGCCTTTGATGGGGTAATTGCTATGAGTAGAATAGAAAAATATAATGAAGACCCATCTGTAGGTTTGGATACTAGACTTGCAGGTGATATGAAAGAGAGAAAAGAGGTAAAGAAAAAAGAGATAATCATTCCTCCATTTAGCGAAATAAAAATGCCTGAACCTGTAGATATTCCAACTCCTCCATTTTGGGGTAGAAGAGTTATGCAAAAAGATAATTTGGATTTGGATATGGTTTTTGGTTGGGTTAATCAAAGAACAGTAATCAAAATGCATTGGGGTTACAAATCCAAAGGAATGAGCAAAGAGGATTACCAAAAACTGCTCAACGATACAGTTTATCCTGCTTATGAGAGACTCAAACGAGAGTTTATAGAGAGAGAGTTATTTGACCCAACGATTATATATGGATATTATCCATGTAGAAGTAGTGACCAAGAGCTGATTTTATTTGATGAGGGTGAGGGTTGGAATATAGATGCTAATGCCAATCGTGAACCATTTGATAAAGTAGTAGGTAGAGCAGTGACTCAATTCTCATTCCCTAGACAAGGGCGAAAACCATATAGAGCATTGAGTGATTTTTTCCGTCATGATAGACATGATATAGTAGCTCTTACATGCGTAAGTGTAGGGGATAAATTTTCAGTTTACGAAAAAGAGTTATATGATGCAGGAAAATATTTAGAGTATAATATGGTTCATGGTTTTTCAGTAGAGTTAGCTGAGGCATTAGCAGAGATAGCACATAAACAGATTAGATTAGATTTAAATATAGCTAGAGAAGATGAAGGACATACTCTAAGAGATGTACGAATGAACCGTTATCAAGGTGCTAGATACTCATTTGGGTATGCAGCTTGTCCTGATTTGGAGCAGAGTCGTGAGTTATTTGATATGTTAAAACCTGAAGAGTTTGGAATAGAACTTAGTGAGACATTTCAGATACATCCAGAGCAGAGTACCTCAGCATTGGTAGTTCATCATCCCAAAGCTACTTATTATGCTATTTAGTGATGATTTTGGATTACTATTTACATATATAACTATTTATAATATAATACGATGATAATAAGAGAGGAGTATATATATGAAAAAAAGTAATAAAATACTTTTATTTGGCTTGTTTATTGCTATTGTATATATTGTATTATGCGTTTATATACAAAAAGATAGAATGATACCTAAGTCACCAACTAAATCAAAATCAAATAATGAAGTTCAAAAGCTATCATTGGAGTCAGTTGATATAAATGATAGTACACATAACAAATCAACACTAGAGTACAAGATAGAAAATGGTGTTATAACTATTGCAGGGAATATGCCAATACTTGATAATGATGATATTCTCAAAAAAACAATGATGAGGTTTTGTGGAGAGGAGTATTGTGATAGAACTATCTTATTCTCAGCAGATAGAGAGAACCCTTCTTGGAAAAATATAGCCAAAGAGTTTATTGACCTCTTTTATGAAGAGAATTTAACCAATGCATCTTTTTTAGCTGATGAGTTTGGTAACATCTCTATTAGTGGTGAACTTTTGACTAGAAAATCAAAAGATAGAATAACTCAAATTTTGAACTCTAATCATAGTGTTAATATTATAGATAATACTCATTTGAAAGTTTCACCTGTGCTAGAAGATACTCCTAAAATTAGTAAAGCTAAAATAATTGATATAAATAAAAGTATTGATAAAAATGTTACAGTTGTAGATAGTAGTAAAGTTGTTGATAGTAATGAAGTTATTGATATAGCACAAAATAAGATAATAGAACTTTTATCAACTAAAAAGATAAATTTCGTTAGAAATCGTGCTAGAATTACTAGAAGAGGTATTCGAACTTTAAAAGAGATTATTCCTATATTAAAAAATACTCCTAATATTAAAATATTAGTCAAAGGATATACAGATGCAGGTGGCAAAAGAGCTATCAATAGATGGATAAGTTCCCAAAGAGCAAAAAGTGTCAAAAATTATTTAGGAAGTCATGGTATAAATCCTAAAGATATAGAAGCAAAAGGTTTTGGTGAAGATGATTTGCTTTATGAAGATAATCCATATAGTCCATTAAATAGACGAGTAGAAATCGAAATAAAAAGGAGATAAATTATGTTAGAATTAATTACAGAGATGGCACTTTGTCTAATAGTAGCATTAGTAATAGGATTTTTGATAGGTTGGTTATTTGCTAGAGCATTAGGGTCAGAGGCTTATGATATGGATTATGATGAATTAAGTATTCGAGAAGATGAGCATAATCGTGAAGTCAAAGAGCTAGAACTCAAATATGAAAATGAGAAAAAATTACTCAAAGCACAAGAGAAAAAAAATAGAGAACTAAAATCGGAGTTAATGAAGAAGATAACATTATTGCAAGAGAAAGAGCTTGAACTAAAAGAGTTTGAGACAGTATTAGTCAAAGCTGAAGAGACTATAGAGAGGCTTAAACAATCTATAAATTAGCTTTTAATAATCCTGCCTCATACAAAAATGGAGATGGTTGAAAATCCAATTTTTTGACCCTATCTGATTTGGCAAATGATAGATATAGCTTCTCTTTTGCACGAGTAACAGCTACATAAAATAGTCGTCTCTCCTCATCCATACTTCCACCTTTGCTCATGAGTTTAGTATTTGGAAAGCGATTATCCATTAAATCAGTTACATATACTTCTGTAAATTCCAATCCTTTACTTGCATGAACTGTTAGTAAATTTATTCCATTACCCTCACTTAGTTCATTTCCACCTAATACCATTGCATTGATAAAGTGTCTTACATCTTTGTAGTGTGAAGCTAAGTCTCTAAGAAGTCTAGCTTTTCGAGCTATTCTCTCTTTGGCTAGAAGTTTTTTATCTTTGTCTATCTCTCCTGATTTTAGTTTAGCTCTTTGATTTGATAATAACTCTATAATTGCTTCATAGAGAGGGGAATTAATGAGCTTAATAATCATAGTTTGAGGTTGTTTTACATTTTTGATTGATTTGAGAAAATCATAAAACTGTTTGAAAAATATTACTCCATCATCAGTTAGCTTAGGATGCTTGAGTATAGGATTAGATTTTATCTGTTCACTTAGATTTAAATGAGCAAAACGACTCATTGAACCTATCTGTGTATCATCATCAAAAAGTCCCAATTGTATATTTTTGGTAGGATTTAATTTCGGTAGATTGAAAACTCTAGGAGATAACATACCTGTAAATAGATGTCCCTCTCCAAAATGGATAAAACACTCAAACATCTCTTTGGCAACTGCTGTTCCAATTCCTCTACCATATTCAAAGATATGTATAAATGCCATCATATCTTTTGGATTTATTATTAGTGTCAGAACATCTAGTAAAAATTTTACCTCTTTGGCTTCAAAAAAGCTATTTCCACCTTTTCTTTTAGAATTTATTCCTAACTCTCTTAGAGAGGCTTCTATTCCATCAGCACTAGCATTATTACGAAATATTACAGCTATATCGTTGCTTGGAGTATATGAGTTTTTGATATTTTTTGCAATAGCCTGATATTGGTCAAATAGTTCATTATAAATTAATAATCGAGGAGGATAGTTTTTACTTTGTCTAGTTACCTCTAATTTCTTTGGATATATTCTCTCATTTCTCTCTATAACTCTATTGGCCAGAGATAAAATTGATGCAGTAGAGCGATAGTTTTTACTCAAAGTAAATACAGTAGCATTTTTATATCTTTTTCCAAAAGTAGCAATATTTTGGATATTTGCACCATTAAAAGCATATATACTTTGGTCATAATCACCTACACAAAATAGTGAATTCGATTGTATAGAGTCTATTAATGAACTTTGTAAGGTATTGGTATCTTGGTATTCATCTACTAAAACCTCTTGCATATTTACTTTATTCTCTAGTAGAGATTGACGCATCTTAATAAGTAAATCATTAAATGATACAAAACCAAACCTATCCTTGGTTACCTCATATTCATCAATAATATTCATATATATATCTATCAATGGTTTGTGGTCTGGATATTTATCTATAAACCATGTATCAAATCCATCTAATGATGCATTTTGATATAGATTATACTGCTCATAGAGGTATATTGATGAGAATGCTTCTATATCATAATTTAATCGTTTAAACTGTCTTTTTTCATATATACTACGAAATAGAGTTTTGAGTTCTGTTGGTTGTTTGAGTGAGACATTTTTATTCATCTGCTTAAGCCATCTATAACTAACAGCATGAAAAGTACCTGATTGAATTTTATTAACTACAATAGATGGGAAATATCGACCCACTCGCTCTAGCATTTCACCAGCAGCTTTATTTGTAAAAGTTAATAATAGTATTTTTGATGGCTCTATTCCACTTTGTAGTAGATAAGCAATTCTTCCAACAATGGTAGATGTTTTTCCAGTTCCTGCACTAGCAATAATCAAATTATTACCTATAGGTGCAGTAGCAGCACTTAGCTGCTCCTTGTTTAGGGTGCTAAGTGGCATATTGTTTTATTGACCGATAATATAATATGTTGGTTTTTGGGATACTTTTTGGATTTCTACTTTATATTTTTTTGCCCAGTTTTTTACCTTTTCTGCAAATGCCTTTGCTATCTCATCAGATGTATCTTGACTTCCTTTTATTTTTAAATTATTATGTGAGTTCGACATAGCTATAAAACCTTTGAGTGGAGCTAAATTATCATTTAGTGAGAGTATATGATTTGAAAATTTTTTAAAGTTACTAGTATTATTTATAATCTTTTTCATCTGTTCTAGTGATTGCTCTGTTTTTGAGTATCCTAATTGCGATAATAAAACCTCTGGTGTTAAATCTATATTCATCGATATTCCTTATTTTGGTTTATTGGTATTTCTATAATAAAAATAACCAATATATAACTTTAGCAAAAATAAAATTTAACCTAGTTTAGATATGAGATTTTTTGAAATTATATTAGACACTTAATAAATTTTAGATAAAATTGTAAAAATTAATAAATGGATAAAATATATAATGGATTATTTACAGATAGAAGGTGGCAAGAAGCTACAAGGAACTATTACTATATCAGGTGCAAAAAATGCAGCATTACCAATAATTGCAGCAACGATACTCTCTAATAGACCAGTTAAATTAACAAATCTACCAAATGTTGTAGATATAAGAACACTATTAAAATTATTAGTCATATTAGGTGGAGAGGTAGTACATAATAATACTAAAGCAATAATCAATAATAGTACTATTAACTCAACCAAAGCAGTATATGAAATTGTATCACAGATGAGAGCATCTATTTTAGTTTTAGGTCCTCTATTATCGAGATTTGGTGAGTGTGAGGTAAGTCTGCCAGGTGGCTGTGCAATTGGTCAAAGACCTATTGATTTACATCTAAAAGCATTAGAAGCTATGGGTGCGAATATAGAGATAAAAGGTGGATATGTTAGAGCGGTTGCACCAAATGGTCTTTATGGAGCAAAAATAATATTTGATAAAATCACTGTAGGTGGTACAGAAAATATTATTATGGCAGCATCATTAGCCCATGGAACTACAACCATAATCAACGCAGCCAAAGAGCCTGAGGTCGCTCAATTATGTGAGATGATACGAGATGCAGGTGTAGTAGTGGAGGGGATAGGAACTAGTACTATTACTATAGAAGGAACAGCTCAAAAACCTTTAGAGTTTAAAGATACCAAAATAATTCCTGATAGAATAGAAGCAGGAACATATCTTTGTGCAGGGGCAATTACCAATTCATCTATCACTATCAAAAAGGTAAATGCAACTCATATCCAATCATCTATAGATAAACTAGAGTCAATGGGATGTAGATTTGATATAAATAAAGATGAGATAACTATCTATCCTATAGGAAGACTAAAACCTGTAAGCTTAATTACTACAGAGTACCCAGGTTTTCCAACCGATATGCAAGCACAATTTATGGCAGTAGCTACTATGGCAATTGGAGAGAGTGTAATAGAAGAGAGACTATTTGAAAATAGATTTATGCATGTAAGCGAATTAAATCGTTTAGGTTCAGATATATGGCTCAAAGGAAGTGTAGCTGCTGTTAGACCAGTAGCCCAGCTTTATGGTGCTGATGTAATGGCAACTGACCTACGAGCTAGTTCAGCACTAGTTTTAGCAGGATTGGTAGCTAATGGTACTACTAATATTCGTCGTATTTATCATCTTGATAGGGGATATGATAATTTAGAGGGAAAACTATTAGCTCTTGGAGCTAATATTAAAAGAGTGAGTGAATAAGTTCAAAATCTTCCTAAAAAAAGAGTCTTTAGACTCTTTTCTCTCTAACTTATTTGCTTTCAACTCATCATCAACAAGATTTTTAATATAAGCTTTGGCTGCTTTGATTTTATGTGGTGTAAAATTAATTTGCATCTAAAATTCTCTCTATTTCATACATAGCATCTTCATTTTTGAGTCTAAATTTAATCTCTATTCTTCGTGAAGCATCTTTGTCTTCTATTCCATTTACTTTGATAGGGTCGAGATAAGACCTGCCACTTGCAACTAGTTTAGATTTGATATTATGCTTTTTAATATAATCTAATGTCAATAGATAGTTCATTACTGCATAAGCTCTTTTTTGAGATAGACCCAAGTTATATAGGTATCCACCATCACTATCAGTATGACCTTCTATAATAATTTTGTCTATATAGTTTGATATATTTGGATTGGATATAAGTGTATTTACATAATCTATAAAACTTGATTTAAGTTCTGCTTTAGCTCCATTTTTTAGGACTGCTGAACCTTTATCAAATAATATATTGGATGATAGTCTCAAACTTCCACTTTTCTTATCTATATTTATCTTTTTGCCTAATGCTGATTTGAGTTCGGCGATTACTTTTAATTTGATACCAGTTAGAGATTTAATTTTGGCTTTTTGTGCTTGAAGTTTACTTAATAGTTCATCATATTTAGTCTCTTTTTTATCAAGTACTTTGAGTAGTTCTAAAAGCTTCTTGTTATTGAGTTTAAATTTTTCTTCTTGCTTAGTTAAATTATTAGATAGTAGCAATACTCTATTTTTATAATTATCCAAATCTATTTTTTGATTTTTTAAAGTAGAGTTGTACTCATTAGTAAGATTTTGTAGTATAATAACTTTATCTGAATAGGTATCTATTTTGGTATTTTGTGCCAAGAGAAGTTGATTGAGTTTTTTTATCTCATTATCTCTTAGTTCAAGAGTTTTAGATGTTATTATTAGTCTTTTATTTGTATTTTCTAGGTTTTGTTCTCTTTTTGCTAAAAGATTTTTGAGTTTATTTATCTCTTCATCTTTTATATTTATAACTGTTGATTGTTTTTTGATATTGTCTGTCTGTTTTTCTAATACTTCAGTTTGTGTCTCTAGTGTTAACTCTTTTTCTTTTAGAGAGTTTTTTAGTATAGAAGATTTGACAATAATAGCACCTATCAAAAGAATAAATACAAAAAGCAGACCAGCCATTAAGTCTGCATATGAAATCCAAAAATTGCTATTCTCATTGTTACTATTTTTTTTATTAAACATAATATTTTCGCTACTCTATACGATTTGAAATCTCATTATGATATTTTGAGATTGTATCTTGTAGGAGTCTGTTTTGTTCACTTATGCTAGTAGCAAAATTACCTAATTTTATAATAATATCACCAAGTTCATCATCAATTTTATGGAAAGTAATATTTAGACTATTTTCCAAAGAGCTGTCAAATCTATCTATAGAGTTTTGGAGTTTATCTGTAGCTGTTACAAATTTTTTGATGTTATCCTCTATCTTCTCTGTAGCTGTTAATGCATCCTTAGAGTGATGTATTTTGGATATTGTATCTTTGAGGTCGGTTGATACCATCTTCATATGTGTTGTAATATTACTAAAGTTTTTATTAGTTTCATCTATAACAATTTTGAAGTTTTCTAAATGTCTCTCATTGAGTGTTTGTATAAACTCTAAATTAAAAGTATCTTTTAGAGCTTTTATCATCTTTTGGTCTCTCATCTCATGTTGCATATGTTCATGTCGTTTTAGTTCACTCTCTGTCCATATAAACTCACTATACATCTCTTCTAATTGATTATTGTCTTGGTCAGCTTTGGATAGACCTCTTTTTTCAAAATAGTTCCAAATAATAGATAAGAAAATACCAAATATAGAGGCATAAAAGGCAGTTCCAATACCACTTAGTAGAAGTGAAATTTCACTATCAAGTGCTTGACTATTTTTGATAGAAAAGTCAGGCATAGAGATAGCAATAGCTGTAAAAGTACCTAAAATACCTAACATTGGAAAAAATGAAGGTGCAACAGAAGCGAAATTATCATTACGAAAAGTTTTATAATAGTTGTTAATATACTCAGGTATATTTATTGTTGATTTTGTTTTATCTCCAATAGTTAATGAATCATGCTGTATGCTTTTTTGTAACTCTTTTTGTAGATGATAATATTTTTTACGCATTTTACATATAACAAAATTTGCATTATGTTGAATAAATAGTAGATATATCACATATATTATAGATATAATAACTACAGAGTGCATATCAACTTTGAGTGATATGATATTTAGATAACCCAATATTATACCAATAAAAAAAAATGTTGGTAGTATGGCTATCACAATATAGTTCAAGAAACAAGGGGAATTTGAATTTGTATTTTGCATTATTAGTACTCTTAATATTATTTTATATTATATTATCACAATATAGTTAATCAAATATTAATCTGTAGTACTATTTTCATCCTTTTGCAAAGTTTTATTTAAATCATGAATTTGAATAGGAACTTTTTTGACTAAATAGAAGTAGTTTGGATGTAGTACATCAGCATAAGTTTTAATAATTGCTGTTTTGTATGTACTTCTAGTTAATACCTTTGAAACAGTTCCTACAGGGATATTTGCTAAAAATATATTGTCTAATCCACTAGTAACAACTTTATCACCCACCAAAATTTTTGACCATTTTGGTATAAAATTAACCTCCATAGTTTTTTCATCTATACCTTTGGCAATGCCTGGCATCTTCTTTTTACCTATAAAGGTTGAAAATTGACACTTTTCATTGGAAATTAATATTCCCTCTAATTCATTATCTTTTCTTATAGCTATACCTGCTACTACATTTTTTTGGATTAGACCATATATTTTATCCTCTTTAAGCGTTTCACCACTATTTGTTAGATATATATATGAAAAATCATTAAGCTTTTTGTATGATAGTGTTTGAATATGTAATATATTTTGATTGGTATCAAATTTTTTTACTTTTACTTTATTATACTGTTCTAATTGATTTATTGTCGTTTTCTGATTATATAAATATTTTCTAAGTAAAATATTTTCTTTTTTTAAATTTTCTATAGAGTTAGCTTGTGATATATATTTGTCTATAGTATTATTTATACTATTACTAACATCTAAATAGATATTTTTGATAGGTAAAGAGATAACAGCAAAGTTTTCTTGGAATTTCTCTTCTTTTTTAAAAAAAAGAAGAGAAACTAACAAAACAACAATGGCAAAAATAATCTTTTTATTCATCGTAACTTGTATGTTGTAATAAATCTATCTCTTCGAGTGCCTTACCTGTACCTTTTGCGACAGCAAGTAGTGGGTCTTCACAAACATAAACGGGGAGTTTTACAATATTGGATAGATATTTATCTAATCCTCTAATTAATGCACCACCACCAGTTAGTACAATACCATTTTCTACAATATCTCCAGCTAAATCAGGTGGAGTATCTTCTAGTACAAGTTTTAGTGCTTCACCAATCTCTTTAAGTGGTAACTTCATTGCATCTCTCATATGTTCAGAGTTTATTTCAATAGATGTAAGTAGCCCTGTGACTTGGTCACGACCTCTTACTGTCATATTAAGCTCTTCTTCTAGTTGCATAGCAGTACCTATACGAATTTTCATCTCTTCAGCAACTCTATCTCCAATAAGTAGGTTGAAGTTCTTTTTCATATAATCAATAATATTCTTATCTAGCATATCACCTGCAATTCTAATAGATTTACTCTGTACTAGTCCACCAAGTGAAGTTACACCAATCTCTGTTGTACCACCACCAATATCAACAACCAAGTTTCCATTTGGCTCTTTGACAGGGATACCAGCACCAATAGCAGCAGCCATAGGCTCTTCAATTAGATATACCTCTCTAGCTCCTGCACTCATTGCTGACTCCTTTACAGCCTTTCTTTCAACTTGTGTTAAACCAAAAGGAACACAAATAATAATTCTAGGAGAAAAAAGACCTTTCCTATTATGTACCTTTTCAATAAAATATCTAATCATCATCTCTGTTACATTAAAGTCAGCTATAACTCCATCTCTCATAGGTCTAATAGCTTTGATATTTCCAGGTGTTTTACCAACCATATCTTTTGCTTCTTGACCTACTGCTAGAATATCTTCTCTTCCATGTCTATCATATTGTATTGCTACAACTGATGGTTCATTTATTTTAATCCCCTCTCCTTTGACTAATACTAATGTATTTGCCGTTCCTAAATCTATTGCTAAATCATTAGAGAACATACCTAAAAATTTTTTGAACATTTTTACTCCTTTATCTTATGCTGATTTTGAATTTTTTATATAAAGTGGCTTGACTCTATTCTCAACTACATCTTCTGTAATCACAATCTCATAGCCATCAAGCTCTGGAAGTTCATACATTATATCTACTAGAGTCTCTTCCATAATCGAACGAAGCCCCCTTGCTCCTGTCTTTCGATTTATTGCTTTTTGTGCAATTGCTTTTAGTGCATCATCTTCAAAAGACAATGTTACATTATCTATTTCAAATAGTTTTTGATACTGTTTTACAATTGAATTTTTTGGTTGAACTAAAATTTTTACCATATCCTCAATTGTAATTGGTTCTAGTGTAGCATTGATATGAAGTCGTCCAATTAGTTCAGGTATAATTCCAAACTGAACCAAATCACCAGATTCAATCAGATGCATAACAGACTCTTCATCTCTATTACTTCGTTTAGTTTGACCAAAACCAAGCTGATTAGCTCCAAGTCGTCTTTGTATAATCTCTTCAATTCCATCAAATGCACCACCACATATAAATAATATATTTTTTGTATCTATCTGTAAAAAGTCTTGATTTGGATGTTTTCGTCCACCTTTTGGTGGAATATTAACGATAGAACCTTCTATAATTTTTAAAAGTGCTTGTTGCACACCTTCTCCAGATACATCTCTAGTGATAGAACGATTTTCACCCATTCGTGCAATTTTATCCATCTCATCAATAAATATAATACCTCTTTGTGCTTTAGATACATCACCATCTGCAGCTTGAAGTAATTTAGTTAAGATATTCTCAACATCTTCACCTACATATCCAGCTTCTGTTAGATTGGTAGCATCAGATATAGCAATAGGAACATCTAAAAATCTAGCAATAGTTTGAGCTAATAGAGTTTTACCTGAACCAGTTGGACCAATTAATAAAATATTTGATTTATCTATATTTGTATCATCTGTTGTATCATTTTTAAAAATTCTTTTATAATGGTTATAAACAGCAACGGATAGTGTCTTTTTGGCTCTCTCTTGACCTATGACATAATCATCTAAAATTCTATGAATTTCTTTAGGGATTAAGAGAGTTACATTTTCTGTATCTTCTATTTTTGCTTCATTTTCCCCAAAAAGTATTTTATAAGCAGAGGTTACACAGTTTGAACATATATATACACTATTTCCTGCTATAAACGGATTATCTTGTTTTTCTGTAGTTTTACAAAAACTACACTTTCTTTTAGCCATTAATATTTTTCCTTGTATATGGAATGCCCCGTTTTGATATGGTGACAAACTTTAATAAATTTTTTATAATTTCTGATTTTTCATTTTCTAACAATTTTTGAGCACTCTCTTGTAGTGGTAAACCACTCTCAAATAACTCTTTATATACTATTTTTAGTTTATTTATATCATTTCTATCTATATTTCTTCTAAGTCCTGTTAGATTTAAGCCTCGCAAGGTTGCTCTATTTCCTTCTGCTAAACAATATGGTGGAATATCTTGACTTAGAGCTGAAGCACCTGCAATCATTGCATAATCACCAATATGAACAAACTGATGTATTGGTGTTAATCCACCTATAACTACATTATTACCTAATTCAACATGACCTGCTAGAGTAGCACCATTTGCTAATATACAGTTGTTACCTAAAAAGACATCATGTCCTATATGAACATATCCCATTAGTAGATTATTGTTACCAATCTTAGTGATACCACCACCACCCTTGGTTCCAGGATTGATTAGTGTGAATTCCCGAATTTTATTATGATTTCCAATAATTAGTTCAACCATCTCTCCTGCAAATTTTAAATCTTGTGGAATAGAGCCTATGACAGCATGAGAGAAAATATGATTGCCTTCACCTATAGAAGTTTTACCCTCTATAATAGCATGAGCATCTATAATATTATTATCACCTATAGTGACTTTTGAAGAGATTACAACAAAAGGACCAATAGTTACATTATTACCAATTTTAGCACCATTTTCAATAACAGCAGTTGTGTGAATATTTGACATCAATATACCTATTTGTCAACAATCATAGCTTTTAACTCAGCTTGGGCGACAAGTTTATCTTTAACAAACGCTTTAGCATCAAGTTGCCAGATTGCTCCCCTATGTTTTATAACAGATAGCTTATATATAAGTTGGTCACCAGGAGTTACAGGTGACCTAAATTTTGCTTTATCTATACTCATAAAATAGACCACCTTGTTATTTATATCTTCTTGCTCTTCTTCATTATAACTTTGAAATGCTAGAACACCACCTGCTTGTGCCATACCTTCAATAATCATTACACCTGGATAGATTGGATGGTCAGGAAAATGTCCTTGAAAAACAGGTTCCGAGATAGATACATTTTTATAACCCTCTATATATTTACCTTGTTCGAGTTGTGTTACTCGGTCAAGTAATAGAAACGGGTATCTATGTGGTAAGATTTTTTGGATTTCAACTACATTAAATATCACTAGTTTAGCCTTTGGAGAAAAATTTAATAGATTTTATCTAAATAAAGCTAAAAATAAACTCAAACTTTTATAACTTTCTCTTTGACATCTTGATAAACATGACTATGACCTATAATTTCTAGCTTTTGTGTTGGAATTTGTGCTACAACTAATATCATAGATAGGTCATAAGGATTAGAAATAAGTTTCCTTCTAACCTCTATTTCTACTTCAAAAATGGGTGTATTATAGATTAACTCTTTAATATTTATAAAATCTGTTTTGGCCAATTGATTATAAGTATCTAGTGTAATAAATTTAACCTCATCACGGTTCATATAGTATAAATTCTCTATATTATACTCAATCCGTCCTCTCGTATATAAGTTTTTGAGAGTAGAGTAGGGTAAAAAGTGAGTAGGTATAGTCTCTTTTCTAATTCGTAAATATCCAAATTCCATTCTCCAATTTAAAAATCTCTCTTTGACTATTTTATAAGATATATTCTGCTCTTCGTACTTTAATCGTTTTTCATATAACTCAACTCTAGCTTCAATAGATTTAGGTTGAATTTGTCCAGATATTGGAGTAAATAGTTCATCAGCTAATTTTTGTTGCTGTTCTCTTTGTATAGTAAGTCCAAATATACAACCACAATAGTCTTGACGATATAATTTATCCTCTTTTGCTATAATATTTTGCTGTTGAGTTCCCGAAGCTTTACGATAATCAGGAGTTATAAATTTGATACCATATTTAGAACCTAATATATCTCCTGCTTTTTTAAGCTGTTTGAGAGATTTTTTAGGACTTGTTAGAAGCGTAGAGGTAAATATTTTTTCTCCTAACTCTTGAGCTTTTTTTGCAGTAACTTCAAAGCGTCTATCAAAACAAATCGAACATCTAGCCCCTTTTTCGGGTTCATTTTCTAATCCTCTTACTATTTCTAACCAATTTTGGGTATCATATTCTCCCTCTATTAATTCAATTCCCAATATATTACAAGAGCGTTTGACTTCAAGTAGTCTCAGATAATACTCACTATATGGATGTATATTTGGGTCATAGAAGAACCCTATAAGTTTTTCATTTGGATAATCAGTTTGTAGTTTTTGTAAAAAATAGTGGCTATCAACAGCACAACATATATGTACTAAAATTTTTTATCCTTTGATAAAATAGAGGCGATAGCCTTTGAACTTCCATGCCCTAAATACTCTCGTAATTCATTAGCCTTTTGTGTAAATATCTCTATATTAGTGCTATAATACTCATTTAATAGAGTATCAACACTAACAGCATCTTGAATTAACTCATTATGTAGTGTAGTACCATTATATCGTGTCAAAATAATATTTGCTAAACCAATTTGAGTAATATTAAGCAGTTTCGTACCTATAAAATAATCTACTTTTTTAGCAATATAGCTTAGAGTAAATGGCGTACCAATCAGTGCAGCTTCTAGTGTAGCAGTACCAGAACATATAAATGCAAATTCTGACTCTGCTAAAGCAATATGAGTATCTCTACTAATTTCAAATTCTGATAAATCACCATATAGCTTTACTATTTTCTCATTAGAAAAACTATATGGAATAATAATAATTGCCTTTTTATCAGATAATCTAGCTCTAACTTCTCTAAATATAGGTAATAGTCGGTTAATTTCACTTTTGCGACTACCTGGCATAAAAGCAATAGTACCTTGTTTGGCACGATTTCTTATTTTAATCTCATCTAATAAAGGGTGACCAATATATTGAGCTTTATTGTGATAAAACTCAATTTCAAAAGGTAATATCCCTAAGAGTCTATCACAATATAACTCTAATTTATTAACTCGTTTTGGACGACTAGCCCAAACTTGTGGTAATATATAATATATGATTTCTTTATCAGGATAAGCAGTTTTGAGTTTTTTTGCTAATGGAATATTGAACCCTGAAGAGTCCATTAGAAGTATCTTATCAGCATCAATTGCTAGTTTTACCATCTCATTGGCTACTTTGAAAAACCATTGAAGCTTTTTAATTGCATCAACAACTCCCATAATAGCCATATCTGATATATCATAAAGTGGAGTTCCTAGAGATTTATCAAAAATTCCTATTAACTCTATATTCTTAGTATATTTAAGAACCTCTTTTAGATGTAAATTAGAAGATGGTTCCAGAGCAGAAACTAAAACTCTCATTATCCAAATTTAATACCAGCAAAAAAACCAGCAACAGCACTAGCACCAGAACTTATTTTCATACTACTTAGTCTATCTTTTAACATTGCTACTAGACCTTGAAATGAATCGATACCACTAGAGACACCATTTTCTATCATTCCATCATTAACATGGAAATAACCTTGTGACTCAAGTACAAATAAGGTTACAAGTCCTAATCCTAAAATAAGTAAAAGAAATTTAAAGCTTTTTTTGAGGAAATATCCTATCGCTAAACCAATAACAAAACTAGTTCCCATCTCCAAAAATGGAAAAGCACCACTATTATGAGTTGTAGTCGCTGTTGTATTAACTGTATTATAAGAGTCTATTGCATATTCGTCATTCATATATAACCTTTTAAAATTTTTGTATCATTATAACCTTATATTGGTTTAATGACTCTTAGCATCTATTTTAAGCATCTTTTATTCTATCCCAAAAAATTATATTTTATAATTAATTGGTTCTATAAGCCCAGCACATAAATCAAACCGATTATGAGTCATTAGATGAACTTTGGGGTGAATATCCATAATCTCATCAAATATCTTTTTGGATAGTGCAAACCCTACCTCTTGTTCTTTTTCTACTCCATCCATAGATGCTAAGTTCATCTCATCTATAATATCTTTGGGTACTGTAATTCCTGGGACTTTATCTGATATAAAATTAGTTGTTCTAGCTCTTACTACAGGAAATTGCCCCAAGATTAATTCTGCCTCTTTGGCTGTTTCTCTGATACTCTCCTCTTTTGCTTCATTGAATATCTCTATAAGCTCTTTGGCATTTTCTATATCATATACGGGTTGAGTAATAATTCCTCTAGCTCCATAGTTTAGCTTTTTGACTATTCGTTTTTTTATACGGTTCATATCTTTGGCATAGGCGTTTGATACTGCAAAGGGATAGATTGGTTTTGGTTTTGGTTTTAACTCTTTGTTACTATAATCTACTCCATTATTGAGATGATATATGATACTAAGTAATAGTGTAGAGTCTCTCTCTAGTACCCCTTTGACCTCTGGTTGGTCTGATAGTTTAGCAGGGTCACCTGTGAGAGCTAATATAGTTCGTATATCAAAATCATTTGCACCCAAAAGAGTAGATTGAAGTGAAAGTTTATTTTTATCTCTCATACTCATTGTTAAAATAGCTGGTTTATTAAATGATTGTTGTACCTGTATTGCTGATAATGTAGCACACATTTTTAGTTTGGCTAATGGATTATCTGTTACTGAAAATCCAGCTACCTTTTTATCTAGCCCTAATTTTTTGATATCTTCTAAAATACCTTTTATAGATGCACCATGAGGGGGTGTTATCTCTATAGTAATAAAAGGCTCATCACTTTGAAGTTTTTTGCAAAATTGTTTAAACATATATATCCTAACTAATAATTGGATATAATTTTATCTAAAAAAATTTAAAAAGGTATTTTATTTGGAAGATACACTCACATCATTAAGCACTTGGGGTTATCTAGCCCTAGCATTTTTCTCATTTGGTGGCTCACTTGTGGTAGTGGCTGCTGCTGGAGTTTTATCATATATGGGCGAGATGAACCTATTTGTCTCTTTGGTTATTGCTATAGTTTTTAACTATATAGGAGATATGTTTCTATTCTATTTGGGCAAATATCATAAAGAAGATATAAAACCATATTTCCAAAAACATAAACGAAAAATTGCACTCTCTACACTTATTATGCGAAAATATGGAATTTTGGCTATATTTATACAAAAGTTTCTATATGGTATTAAAACTTTAGTTCCTATCTCTATGGCACTCTCTCGATATGATTTTAAAAAGTTTGGTTTTTATAATATTTTTGCTTCTATATTTTTTGTAACTGTTATTATGTTGGTATCTTTTTATGCAGGTGGAACTATCAAATCCCTATTTGAGTCATTCAAAACTTATCCTTGGGTTCCATTTGTAGTTCTCTTTTCTATAATTGGTGCTATATGGTATGGTATGGAACATCTAACCAAAAAGAGATGATAATGAATTATCCTACTATTATATTAGTCCGACATGGTCAAACTATATGGAATGAGGAGGGTCGTTTTCAGGGTAGATTAAATTCACCTTTAACAAAAAAAGGAGAGCTACAAGCTAAGGAGAATGCATTAAAACTTAGAAAAAATATAGAAAATATGGAGAATATTAAAATCTTTTCCTCACCATTAGGGAGGGCTAGAGATACAGCTTTGATAATATGTAGGGAATTAGGAATTAACACAGATAGTATTATATTTGATAATAGAATTATAGAGTTTAATTATGGAATTTTCGAGGGTAAAAAGAGAGAAGATATGATGAATAGACAAGAGTTTCAAGATAGAGAAGCAGATAAATGGTCATATAAAATAGAAAACGGTGAGTCATATATTTTAGTAAAATATAGAGTCAAAGATTTTTTAGATGATATAAAAAATGAAAAAAAAGTGATAGTAGTAGCTCACGAGATGGTCAATAGGACTATTAGAGGAGTTTATTGCAATTATAATAAAAATATAACCTTAAGTTTAAAACAGCCAAATAATATGATTTTATTGCTTAATAATAAAGAGGAAAAAATACTCACTTAGTACTATAAAATAGTAAGTTTAAGTAATTTTAATAAAAAATTAATAGATATTTCGGTATAATCCACTCTAAAAACCGTGCTAATATAATAACCACCAATTATAATTTTAATAAGGAGTCGCTTTTGGCTGCCAAAGATATTAATAAAAAATTAGATGAAATTTTTAATTCATGTAAGAAATCTGATATTCTAACTTTTGAAGACATCGCAAGAGAATTTGAAAGACAACCCACACTTGTACAATCAAGAAAAATTTTAAAACTATCTCAAAAACATAAGATAAAAGTTGTTTCATCTTCAGAATATGCTAAATATCTTTTTGAAAAAGAGAAAAAGAGAATTGCATTAGCAAGAAAACATGCAATGGAGGATAATGAAGAGGAGTTTGATTTTCTCAAAGAGAAAGAGCTTTTGGAGTGGAGTCGTTCTGATAGTCCTGTAAGAATGTATCTTCGTGAGATGGGTAAAATTCCACTTCTTACCAAAGAAGAAGAGGTATATCTAAGTCGTGAGATAGAGGCTGGAGAAGATATTATTTTGGATGCTATCTGTTCTGTTCCTTATTTGATTGATTATATTTTAAATTATAAAGAGCCACTCTTAAATCGAGAACGAAGAGTAAAAGAGCTTTTTAAAAGTTTTGAAGATGAAAAAGAGGAAGAGGTAGAAGATACTACTATAGAAGATGGTGAAGAGCCTGTTAAACCTGTAAAAAAGGTTGATAAGCGAGTTAAACAAGTAGTTGATAGCTTTAAAGCATTAGAAAAAGCTAAAAAAGAGTGGTTAAAAGCCCAAGATGAGTTAGAAGCTATTCTCGAAACAGAAACGAATAAAGAGAAGATAATGCATGAAAATATGAAAGTTGCATTTAAAAAACAGCTTCTCAAACTATCATTGATTGATTTAGGTCCTACATCTAAATTGATTAATGAATTAGTAAAAGCTATGGAAACTGCTCTAAAAAGTGATGATGGATTTGAAAAAGAGTTAAAAAGATTAGAGTATAAACTTCCACTGTTTAATGATACACTAAAAATAAATCACCAAAAGATATTAGGAAGTATCTTGGATATGGATAAAGAGGATATAACAGATTCTGTACCAGAGACTACAATGGTGAGTACTTATGTTGAAATCAAAAAACTTTTTGAAACTAGAGAAGCAAGTAAAGATAGTTTTGACCTTGACCCTGAGAAATTAGCAGAGATTTTAGGTCAAATTAGAAGAGGTAAAGCCAAAAGTGAAAAAGCAAAAACTCGAATGGCAAAATCAAATCTTAGATTAGTTGTATCTATTGCAAAACGATATACTAACCGTGGCTTACCGTTTCTTGACCTTATCCAAGAGGGTAATATAGGTCTAATGAAAGCAGTTGATAAGTTTGAGTATAAAAAAGGATATAAATTCTCTACCTATGCAACATGGTGGATTCGTCAAGCTATATCAAGAGCTATTGCTGACCAAGCACGAACTATTAGAATTCCAATTCATATGATTGAGACTATAAATAGAATTAACAAGATTATTCGTAAAAACCTTCAAGAATCAGGAAAAGAGCCTGATTTGGATACTATTGCTAGAGAAGTCGGATTATCAGTTGATAAAGTCAAAAATGTTATCAAAATAACTAAAGAGCCAGTAAGTTTAGAAACTCCTGTAGGAGATGAAGATGATGGTAGATTTGGTGACTTTATTGAAGATAAATCAACAGTTAGTCCATCAGATGCAGTACTCAAAGATGACCTAAATAATCAAATTGATGAGGTATTAGACCAATTAAATGAGAGAGAAAAAGCAGTAATCAGAATGCGTTTTGGGCTTCTCAATGATGAGAGTGATAGAACACTAGAAGAGATAGGACGAGAGTTAAGTGTAACTAGAGAGAGAGTTAGACAGATAGAATCTTCTGCTATCAAAAAACTTAAGCACCCTAGAGTTGGGCGAAAACTCAAAAATTATATCGAGGGATAATCTCTTTTCGATATAACTCAAAACATAAAATATTATGCTAAAATTCCCAAAAATAATTATAATAAATAATAAGGAAATATAAGTGTTAAGCACAGTAAATATAGTACAAAGATATGGTAAAAGAGTACTTTTTGATAAAATAAGTATTACACTAGATGCTGGAAAGAGATATGGTCTTATAGGAGCTAATGGAGCAGGTAAATCAACATTTCTCAAAATACTTTCAGGTGAGATTGAACCAACAGATGGAGAGGTTCAAATTCAACCTAATTTAAAAATGGGTGTATTGAGCCAAAATCAGTATGCTTTTGAAGATTTTACACTAAGAGATGCAGTCTTATATGGTAATAGAAAACTCTATGATGCTCAAAAAGAGAAAAATGAACTCTATATGAGAGGTGATTTTGAAGATGATGCTGTAAATAATCGTTTGGGTGAACTAGAGATGATATGTGCTGATGAAGACCCAACTTATGAATCTGAAATAAGAATAGAGAAACTATTAGAAGCACTTGGATTTCCTGTATCACAACATGGTGAGTTAATGAGTTCAATAACAGGTGGAGATAAATTCAAAATCCTTTTGGCACAAGTTCTATTTCTTAAACCTGATATTTTACTACTGGATGAGCCTACCAATAACTTGGATATTGAAGCAATATCATGGTTAGAAAATGAACTAAAAAGACATGATGGGACTATGATTGTTATTTCTCATGATAGACACTTCTTGAATAATGTTGTAACACATATTTTAGACCTTGATTTCCAAAATATTCGTGAGTTTACAGGTACTTATGATGATTGGTATATTGCAGCAAATTTGATAGCTACACAGGCACAAGCAGACCATGGTAAAGCAATGAGAGAAAAAGAAGAGTTAGAGAAATTTATTAAGAGATTTTCAGCCAATGCATCCAAAGCTAAACAGGCAACAAGTCGTCAAAAGAAATTAGATAAATTGGATATTAATGAGATAAAATTATCATCAAGAAGAGACCCATCTATTATGTTTAAACCTCATAGAGATATAGGTAATGAGGTGCTTGAAGTATCTCATTTAGCCAAATCTTATGATGATAAAGAGGTATTCTCAGATATATCATTCAAAATAGAAAAAGGTGATAAAATAGCCATAATTGGTGGTAATGGTGTAGGAAAATCAACACTTCTAAATATAATAATGGAAGAGATAAAACAAGATAGTGGAACATTTAACTGGGGACAAACTATAACTACAACATATTTCCCTCAAAATACAACAGATATAGTAGCTGGAAGTGAGACACTATATTCATGGATACAAGGATATGACCCAAAATGGCATATTGATGAAATTCGTAAATGTCTAGGTAGAATGTTATTTTCTGGAGAAGAGCAAAGCAAAGCAGTTGATAGCTGTTCAGGTGGAGAGAAACACCGTGTAATGCTAAGTAAAATGATGATGGATAGTGCAAACTTTTTAGTTCTTGACGAACCAAACAATCATCTGGATTTGGAAGCTATTGTAGCCCTTGGAGAAGCATTGCACAACTATCAAGGTGGAGTAATTTGTGTATCACACGATAGAGAGTTAATTGATGCTTTTGCTAATCGTATTATTAAGATTAATGAAGATGGTTCTATTATTGATTTTGAGGGAGATTATGAAGCATTTGTTGCTGAACATGAGTAGTAGAAGTGTAGGATAAATCCCTACATTTCAATAACTTCTACCTGAATATGCCCACTCCAATCATCTGATATAATAGGATAGACTCCATCCACTAAATCTATAGATATTGTGGTTCTACCAAGCGACTCTTTGGATTTTACAGCCAACTCATCTATATCATATTTGGTACTTCTATCTATCTCATATCCTTCTATTTCTATTTGAACTTTAGTTTCACTATCTAGTACAAAGTCATCAAATAAGATTTGATTAGTCTGTTTTTGTTTATGTCTATCTTTAAAATGATAAATAGGTAGTGTGCCACTATCATAAACTCTTTGAGATATAGGTGCTGTGATATTAAATTTCTCTATAGCCTTCGGTGAGTATATTTGATTTGCAAAAACAATCTCTGCTTTTTCATTTATAGTTGGCACAATATCTTCATGCAACTTATCTACAGTAGCATCAATAAGTGTAATTCTAACCCGTTTTTTTGTTTCTAAAAATGCTGATAAAGAGGCAAATACGCTATCATTGTCATTGATACTTACATGGTCGGTATGTATGAGTGTATGTGATGGTACTTCGATTGCATTATCAACCTCTTGAAAATATGTATCTTTGACAAGTTGATACCCATCATTTGGCTGGAAACCTCCATGTGTTGAGAGGATATATTTAAGTCCTACTCCATCATCTTTATCACTATCTGTTAAGCTAATTTGACCTATTAAAATATCGTTGTAATATGGGCTACTCATACCATTTCTATTTGTTGTTAAATTGGAAGTTATCCATTCATATTTCATCTGTTGTGTCTCTGGAGAGTTTTGAAAAAATGAGTTAATACTATTTTTGATATACTCTATATTTATCTCATCAATTTTGCTTAGAGCATAGTTTCCTCTCAAAACACCTTCTGCTGTCATCCATTTTTCTATTTTCTTATCTGATGCTAGATTTTCTATATTTTTTTCTATCATATATCTTGTGATAAGTGACCCCATACTGACACTAATTATATTGGCTTTGGTAGCTCCTGTTTGCTCCAAAATATATTTAGTAAATTTAGCTACAACTAGAGCATATCTAGGAATTCCATTTATTGAGCTATTTATATCATCTATATCTGCTTGTGTATAGTAACTTGGTGATTGATTTCCATAATACTCTACACCTGTAATAATATTTGAGAAATTTTCTTTATCATAATTAGATAGAGATGGTAAGTCTGTAAAATCCCTTAATTTTGTAGTGAAATTACTATCATACACATCTCCATATATAGTGTCACGGTAATATCCATCTTGTTTAAAGCCATGAACATATATGGTTACTGTTTTGGAAGCATGTTTAAATGAGCTATTTTTATCTAGTACATTTTTGGGGATAGATATAGTATTATCTCCATTACCATTACCACATGCAGTAAATATAATTAGTATTATCATAAGTATCAGTTGTTTATATTTCATCTCTCATCCTTTTCTTTTTTCAGGTTTATTATAGCATGTTTTTATACTATAACTTTGAATGACAAAATATATTCATCTAATAAATTATAGTAATGGTTAAAATGAATACAACTTTATTTTCTATAATTTTAAGAAATAATTAAAATTAAACACTTAAAATTAAATTTTATATAAAAATATTTATTGAGAATTTAATTCTGTTATATAAACAATAAATTTTTAAATTTTTTATATTTTTATAGCAATTTTTCTATTATAAAAAAGAGTAATATACTATAATAATAGTATGTTTAAATATATGTTTTATCTCATACTCTTATCATTATCGTTATATTCTGATTTTAATACTACAATACTTGATGAATATCATAAAAGTTTATGTAATATTTTAGTAAATAGTAGTGATAATATAGATAACTATTTTATTGAAGGAGGCAGTACAGGTAGTACAACCCGAGCTGAATTCAAAACCTCTTATGCTATCGAGAGTGAAAGAAAATCTGAATATGCTTTGAGACTTCGTTTACATTTAAGTCTGCCAAAACTTCAAAAACATATGCGTTTAATTTTTGAAGATACACAAAGTGATGATTTACTCAATGATGGTGTAACTTTGGAAAATGAGAAAAAAATTCAAAATATGAACTATACTTTAAAGGTTGAGATTTCTGATAATATAATTAAACAATTTAATACTAAATTATTACTAGGTACAAGATTTAGAAAATCTTTTTTGCATCCATTTTTGAGTATGAAACTTAATAGAGTATTGATAAATGATAATTTAAAAACAGTTGTATTTCACAATCGTTTTCGTATTTTTGATGATTTGAATTATGAAGAGATAGCATCTATTAAGCGTATGGATACAATGAATAATAATTTATATATGATATTTGAAAATATTTTTCGATATAAAAGTGATAGAGATAATAATGAGCTTATAACTCGTTTAGCAGGTAGAAAGCTTTTAGGGGAAAAACGAGAACTATCTACTGGTATGTCATTTTATAGCTCTTTTAGGCATGGTAGATATGATATTGTTTATCCTGAAGTTTTTACTAAATATTATGAGATGTTTTATAAAAATTGGATATATTATGAAGTATCTCCATCTGTTTTATGGAGACATGAACATAACTATCGTGCATCATTGAGAGTTATGTTTAATTTAGGAGTTGTATTTAGAAAAGATTAATTTATATTTGTATAAACAGCTTGAACATCTTCATCATCTTCTAGTCTATCTATTAGTATTTCTATCTCTTCTAATTGTTTATCATTCAAATCTATAGGGGTATTAGCAATATATTGTGTTTGGGCTTTGTTAACCTCTATTTTCATCTCTTCAAGTGCTTTTGATAATTCACCAAATGCTTCAAACTCTCCAAATACTCTTATAATATCTTTATCATCTCCATTATCGTGTGGTTCTATATCCTCTTCTATCTCTTCAAGACCGTAATCAATAAGTTCTAGTTCTAACTCTTCTATATCCATATTATCTTTTTTATCAAATGTAAAAACTGATTTTTTTGTAAACATAAAGTTTAATGCCCCAGAGGTTAGCATCTCTGCTTTATTTCTAGTTAGTGCTGCTTTGACATTTGCAACAGTTCTTGTACTATTATCTGTAGCACAATCAATAATCATTTGTACTCCATAAGGAGCTTTGGCTTCATAGTGTATCTCTTTAATGTCTGCAGCATCTTTACCTATAGCTCTTTTGATAGCTGCTTCGATATTATGTTTTGGCATATTTTGGGCTTTGGCATTGAGTATAGCTGTACGAAGTCTAGGGTTCATATCAGGGTCGGGGCTACCTGCTTTGGCTGCCATAGTGATAATTTTTCCTAGTTTTGGGAAAACTCTTGACATTGTTCCCCATCTTTTCATTTTTGCTGCTTTTCGGTATTCAAATGCTCTACCCATATTAATTCCTTTTTTATTCTATTGATGATTTTATGAAATTATATCTTTCTTAGTTAAAAATAGACTATCTCAAAGATAAATAATATTACAATAATAGATATTTTTATATCAAAGGTAAAATATTATCGAAACAAAATTGAAAAAATTTTTTAACTATTTTGGTTATTTGGAGTTAGACCAAGCTATTGAATTCTTTTCTATATTCGGTGGTATAGAGGAGTTTTTGGAGTTAGATTTTTTTGATGACCTTGAGTCTATTATCCGTTTTAATTTTGTAGATAAATATAATGAATTGAGTTATCTTATATCTCCATCATATCTATTACAAGAGCCATATCGTAATATATTAATATCAACAGCTAGAGGTGATGGACGATTGTCTAATATATTCAGAAAAGCTAGAGTTGGTGATACTCTTGGTATGGCTATTTTGGAAGAGCTTATGGCTTTGGATATTATTAAGTTAGAACAATCAAGAGAAGCACCTTTGAAGAGATATCCAAATCAGAAACTACAAAGGTCTCTTCGTTCTTATAAGATAGAAGCCAAAGTGCGTTTTAAAACTCCTTTTGATCGTTTTTGGTTTGGATTTGTTGAACCTTATGCCAAAGATTTATCTCAAAAACGGTCACAAGAGTTTTTTGAAAATTTCGAGAAGCATTTTTCTCGTTTAACTAGTTTAGTCTTTGAGCAGCTATCTAATCAACTATTAAATTTATACTATAACAATCAACTCAAATCAATGGGTAGCTATTGGGATAAAAATAGTGAGTTTGATATATTAGCCAAGACAAAATCTGGTGAGATTATATTGGGTGAATGTAAATACAAAAATAGAAAAGTATGCAAAAATGAACTCTCTAAACTCAAACAAAAAGCTGAAATTTCAGGTATAAAAGTGAATACCTATACGCTTTTTTCTAAAAATGGATTTTCTAATGAGCTTATCCATGGTAATAATGAGAATTTACTTCTTTTTGAATTAAAAGATTTTGGGCGTTTATTAACATAAGCCAAAATTAGATATTATTGCAATGTTAAAAATTATTATATATTTTTTTTTGTAATAAAAATTAACTTTTAATCAAATTAATAGTAGGATACAAGTTCATGGACATTTTTCAAGCGATTATTATAGGAATAATAGAGGGATTTACGGAGTTTTTACCCATATCTTCTACAGGACATATGATTGTGGCAGGTAAGTTTTTGGGAATTGATAAGAGTGCTGTAAATGATGCTTATATGGTTGTAATACAGTTTTCAGCTATTTTGGCAGTAATACTTTTATATAGAGATAAAATTAATTTAAAAGAGATTAATTTATGGTCAAAGATAATTACAGCTTTTTTACCTCTAGCTATAGTCGGCTTTTTATTAAAGGATTGGATAGAAAAGATATTTTCAGTACCTGTTGTTGCTACGATGTTTATTGTAGGTGGAGTTATATTTTTGATTGTTGAATACTTTTATAAAGATGAAAAAACAACAGCAAAAGAGTTAGAGGAGGTTACTTGGAGTCAATCTATGTGGATTGGGTTTGGTCAGATTTTTTCTATGATACCAGGTACTAGTCGGGCTGGTTCAACTATTATAGCAGGTATGCTTAGTGGTGTTGATAGAAAAACTTCTACAGAGTTTTCATTTCTATTGGCAATTCCTGTAATGATGGCAGTAAGTGGCTATGATTTGTTAAAGCACTATCATGAGTTTGTTGGTGCTAATTTGAGTGCATTTATAATAGGTTTTGTAGTTGCCTTTGTAGTGGCATATTTTACTATAAAACTATTGATTGTTTTTTTGCAACAATTTACATTTGTTGCATTTGGTATCTATAGAATACTTTTTGGAGTATTGCTATTGATGATATAAAGGTAAAAATTTGACATTTAATGATTTTAATTTTCATAAAGAGCTTGTAAAAGGCATAAAAATAGCAGGGTTTAGAGAACCTAGTCCTATTCAAAAGGAGGTTATCCCTATTATTCAGAATGGGGAAGATTTGGTGGGTCAAGCCCATACAGGAACAGGTAAAACAGCAGCATTTGGTCTGCCTATTATTAATAAAATTGCCAATAAAGAGATAGAAAGAGCATTGGTAATTACACCAACTAGAGAGTTAGCTACACAAGTAAGTGATGAGCTATACCATTTAGGTAGATTTGCAGGTATCCGAACGATTACTGTATATGGTGGAGTAGGTTATGGACGACAGATTGCACTAATCAATAAGGGTGTACAGATAGTTGTAGCAACACCAGGGCGACTTAAAGACCTCTATAAAAAAGGGAAAATAGATAACTTTAATCCTGAAATTATAGTGCTTGATGAAGCAGATGAGATGTTGGATATGGGGTTCTTAGAAGAGATAAAAGAGATTTTTGAGTATATTCCTCAGAATAGACAAACTCTACTATTTTCAGCGACTATACCTGAACCAATTAAAGTTTTGGCAGACTCTATATTGAGTAATCCACAATTTATATCTGTGGTTAGTCAAGATGAGAGTGCAACAAATAATGGAATAGAACAGATATATTATGTGATAAATGAGTTTCAAAGAGATGAAGCTATAGTAAAATTACTAGAGACGGAAAAGATAAAAAAATGTATTGTTTTTTGTCGTATGAAAAGAGAGGTTGATAGATTAACAGAGCATCTTAAAGCTCTTGGCTTTAATGCAAGTGGTTTGCATGGTGATTTAGAACAGATGCAAAGAGATGAGGTAATCAAAGCTTATAGACGCAATCAAATACAGATAATGGTAGCAACGGATGTTGCATCTAGGGGGCTTGATGTTAAGCAGGTTACTCATGTATTTAATTATCATATTCCTTTTGACCCTCAAAGTTATATTCATAGAATTGGACGAACAGGAAGAGCAGGAAAACATGGTAAAGCTATCACCTTAGTTACAACAGAAGAGTTTAGAGAGCTTCAACGAATTCAAAAAGAGGTAGGGGCTAATATGAGGTTAGAAACTATTCAGATAGATAATAGAGATAAAAATAGTAATTTTATATCTTTAGAACAGAAAGTTAGAAGTGTTGAAATTGATGAGTTGGCTATTGATTTTATAGATAGTATGGATGATATGGACTATCATGAATTTGTAGAACGAGTAGTTACAATACTTTTAAAAGAGAGTTCTCATGCTACTACACAGATTGGTTATGATTTGGATACTGTAAATAATATGATAAATGAGTATCAAGATGAACAAAAAGTAGCACAAAAAAGTAATCGTCAGAGAAAGAGAAGATAAATTAAGCTTTTAAAAGTAAAAATTGTCTAAAATACATTTATAAAAATAAAAAGGTTTTTTATGGCTGAAGTAAATTATATAGCAGAAGCTTTTAAGTTCATGATATTAGGTATGGGGGTCGTATTTATTTTCCTCATAGTTCTAGTACTCTTTATTAAACTACAAGCATTTATTATTAATAAGTATTTTCCTGAAACTACTCCAAAATTATCTGTTTTACCAGTAGCCACTACTAGTGACGATGAACAACAAACAGTTGCGGCAATTATTGCAGCAGTATCAGAATTTCGTAAAAATAAATTATAAATGAAGGTATAAGATGGCAAAAAAATATATTGATGTGATGGACACAACTTTTAGAGATGGATTTCAATCTGTCTTTGGTGGACGAGTCCTCATGGATGACTTCTTTCCTGCAGTAGAGGCAGCAAAGAGTGCAGGTATAAATCACTTTGAATTTGGTGGAGGTGCTAGATTTCAGAGTCTCTATTTCTATCTTCAAGAAGATGCATTTGAGATGATGGATAGATTTCGAGAGATAGTGGGTTCTAAGGCAAACCTTCAAACTCTCTCAAGAGGTATTAATACTGTAATGCTTGAGACTGGAAGTAGAGAGTTAATTGATTTACATGCTAAACTATTTAAAAAACATGGTACAACAACAATTAGAAACTTTGATGCTCTTAATGATGTGAATAATTTAGCATATAGTGCATCATGTATTAAAAAATATGGTCTAAATCATGAAGCAGTTATAACTATGATGGATTTACCACCAGGTTGTAAAGGGGTTCATGATGTTGCATTTTATGAAAAAACTTTAAGAAATATGCTAGATGCTGGAATTGAATTTGATAGTTTATGCTTCAAGGATGCTAGTGGAACTGCAAATCCAAATAAAGTTTATGAGACTATCTCTATGGCTAGAAAAATTTTAGGTGAAGAGGTTCATCTAAGACTTCATACTCATGAGACAGCAGGTGTTTCTGTAGCATCATATTTAGCTGCTCTTGAAGCTGGAGCTAATGGTATTGATATGGCAGCTTCCCCAGTAAGTGGAGGTACAAGTCAGCCTGATATTTTGACAATGCTTCATGCTACAAAAGGTACTAATTATAATCTTGGTGATTTAGAGTTAACTAAAATTTTAAAATATGAAGATAGATTAAAAGAGTGTCTTGCTGATTATATGATACCACCAGAAGCTACACGAGTATCTCCACTTATTCCATTCTCACCAATGCCAGGTGGTGCATTGACTGCTAATACTCAAATGATGAGAGATAGTGGAAATCTTGATAAGTTTGATGAAGTTATTGCAGAGATGAAAGAGGTAGTAAAAAGAGGTGGATATGGTACTTCTGTAACACCAATTAGTCAATTCTATTGGCAACAAGCTTATTCCAATGTTATGTTTGGTAAATGGAAACAGATTGCTCCAGGTTATGGAAGGATGGTATTGGGTTACTTTGGCAAAACACCTATTCCTGCTGATGAAGAGATAGTTAAACTAGCATCCCAAAAGTTGAAATTAGAGCCAACAGATGAAAATCCTTTGGATTTATCTGATAAAGAGGTGACTAAATCGATTGCATATTGGACAAAAGTACTTGAAGATGAAGAGTTGGAAACAACTCAAGAGAATATTTTTATAGCAGCATCATGTGACCAAAAAGGTATAGATTTTTTAAAGGGTAAATCCCCTTTAATGGTAAGAAAAGGTAAAGAAAATCAAGAAAAACGAGGAGGAGAAGAGATGAGTGGAAATTATACAGTAGTAGTAGATGGTAAACAATATAGCGTACAGGTAGCAGAGGGTAATGCTGATATTCAAGTAACACCAACAGCCACATCAGTAGCAACACCTGCATCAGCTCCAGAGATAACACCTGCATCAACTTCAGTAGCAACAGGTGGAAAAGGTTCTATAGAGATAAATTCTCAAACTCCAGGTAATGTTTGGAAAATTCTAAAAGTAGCAGGGGAGAGTGTAAATGAGGGTGAACAGATTATGATATTAGAAGCTATGAAGATGGAGATTGATATTGTTGCTGAGAAAGCAGGTATAATTAAATCTATTGATGTAAATATTAATGATACTGTTGTAGATGGTCAGCTTCTTGCTACAATGGAGTAGATTATGAAAATTAAACAAATTTTCATCTCACTACTATTTGCCTTGGTTACATTGAGTTCATTCTCCATGGCAACCGAAGAGGCTCCATTACATCATACTGTAAGTAGTAGCGAACATAGTATAGAAAAAAAAACATATGAGTCTAAAACAGTGTCTCAATTGGCAAGTAGTTTTTTAGAAACTACAGGTTTATATGCAATTTTTAATATACATGATGGAGAAATGACATCAGATCCAGCAGGTGCATCAAAAGAGCATATTATGGGTGCTTTTGAGTCATCTTTGGGTCGTATTATTATGATTTTAATTGTATTCTTACTCTTTTATTTAGCAATAGCTAAAGGATTTGAACCACTTTTACTACTACCAATTGCTTTTGGTGGATTATTGGCAAATATTCCACTAGCACATATAGCAGGACCAGAGGGAATGCTTGGAGTTATATACAATATGGGTATAGCTAATGAGTTTTTTCCCTTACTTATATTTATGGGCGTAGGAGCTATGACAGACTTTGGACCACTATTGGCTAATCCAAAAACAGCACTTTTAGGAGGTGCAGCTCAATTTGGTATATTTGGTTCATTAGTTGGTGCAGTTATGCTTGGATTTAATTTGCAAGATGCTAGTGCTATTAGTATTATTGGTGGGGCTGATGGTCCAACTTCTATTTTTATTGCTAATAGATTAGCCCCTGATATGTTGGGTGCAATTGCTGTAGCAGCTTACTCTTATATGGCATTGGTTCCTGTAATTCAACCACCAATTATGAGAGCATTGACTACAAAAGAAGAGCGAAGAATTCAGATGGGTGTTCAGAGAAAAGTACACAGATTAGAGAAACTTATTTTTCCTATTCTTGTATTGATGTTGTCTATTATGATTTTGCCAGAGTCAACTCCATTAATCGGTGCATTTGCATTTGGTAATTTTGCTAAAGAGTCAGGAGTTATAGATAGATTAAGTGATACTATGCAAAATTCACTTATTAATATCGTAACTATCTTTTTAGGACTTGGTGTTGGTTCAAAATTAGCAGCTGATAAGTTCTTGGTATTAGAGAGTTTAGGAATTATGATTATTGGTCTTATTGCATTTAGTGCAGGAACAGCTGCTGGTGTACTTATGGCTAAGGTTATGAATAAATTTTCAAAAGAGCCTATTAATCCATTAATTGGTGCAGCAGGTGTTTCAGCTGTGCCTATGGCAGCTAGAGTTGTAAGTAAAGTAGGTTCAGAAGAGAGACCAGGCAATATTCTTTTAATGCATGCAATGGGGCCAAATGTTGCTGGTGTTATTGGTTCAGCAGTTGCTGCAGGTGTTCTACTTTCTATATTTAAATAGAATAAGATACTAAGTCATCAAGGCTCTACTCAATAGTTTAATTAAGGAATTTTACTATTGATAGAGGATAGATATACTAAATTAAATCAGATTTATAGTCTGATTTGATTTGCTATATTGCAAAACAACTTATTTATACAAAGAAGGTAAAAGAGATGAGTACCAAGACACCAAATGGTCTTGACAACCTAGGATTAGAAAATATTGGTAAGGTTTACTATAATCTAAGTTATGATGAACTTCAAGCACATGAAATAGATAGAAATGAGTGTAAAATCTCATCAACTGGTACAGCTATATGTGATACTGGTATCTTTACAGGACGAAGTCCAAAAGATAAATATTTTGTTGACCAAGAGCCATCAAATAATTATATATCTTGGGGTAAAGTCAATAAAAAAATAGACAAAGAGACTTTTGACAAACTATTTAATATTGCAAAAGATGAACTTTCAGGAAAAGATTTATATATCATGGATGTTTATTCTGGAGCAAGTGAAGATAGTAAAAAATCTATTAGATTTATTTCTGAAGTAGCATGGCAAGCACATTTTGTAAAAAATATGTTTATCCGTCCAACTCAAGAGGAGTTAGAAACATTTGAACCAGATTTTGTAGTATATAATGCTTGTAAAACAACAGACAAAGATTATAAAGAACATGGTCTAAACTCTGATGTATTTGTATGTTTTGATATAGAGAATAATGTATCTATTATTGGTGGTACATGGTATGGTGGAGAGATGAAAAAGGGTATCTTTTCCATGATGAATTACTGGTTGCCATTAGATGGTAAGTTGTCTATGCACTGTTCAGCCAATGTAGGTAAGGATGATGATGTATGTCTCTTTTTTGGACTATCAGGAACGGGTAAAACTACACTCTCTACAGACCCAAATAGAGCTTTGATAGGTGATGATGAACATGGATGGGATGATAATGGTGTATTTAACTTTGAAGGTGGATGTTATGCTAAAGTTATTAACCTAGACCCAGAAAGTGAGCCAGAGATTTTTGGTGCAATTAAAAAAGATGCTCTTTTAGAAAATGTTGTTTCTGATGAAAATGGTATAGTTGATTATTCAAATAAAACTAAAACAGAAAATACTAGAGTCTCTTATCCTATTGAACATATAGTCAATCACAAAGAGGATTTACAAGCAGGTCATCCAAAAAATATTATCTTTTTAAGTTATGATGCATTTGGTGTTTTACCTCCTGTTTCTAAGCTTACGAAAGAACAAGCAATGTATTACTTTCTAAGTGGATATACTGCAAAAGTAGCAGGAACAGAGTTAGGAATTATAGAGCCAGTTACAACATTCTCTGCATGTTTCGGTGAGGCATTTTTACCTCTACATCCAACTGCTTATGCTAAACTATTAGGTAAAAAAATAGATGAACATGGAGTACATGTATATCTAGTAAATACAGGGTTAAATGGACAAGGTAAAAGAATGAGTATCTATGATACTAGAGCATGTATCAATGGTATCCTTAATGGTTCAATTAATGATGCTGAGTTTGATACTCTACCTATCTTTGATTTGCAGTTCCCAAAAACATTAGAGGGAATAGCTGATAATAGTATATTAAATCCTAAAAATACATGGGATAGTGAAGAGAAGTTAAATGAGACTTTGAAAAATTTAGCAGGTGAGTTTATTAGGAATTTTGACAGATATAATGATAATGGAAGTGAGTTCGATTACTCTACTGCTGGACCACAAATTTAGTTTTTATAAGTTGTGGGTTTTTTAACCCACAATACAAATTATTAAAATTTATTCTCAATAAGATAATTTATATATATTCTAATAGCTCTTGAGCGATATTTTGACTTGATATAATCAAAAGAAAATATAAAAATCAATCCAATAAGTAATAACTCAATAATAACATTCATGAAACTATGATATGTTATCATAACTACAAAAATTGTAATAATAATTGATAAAAATATTATTCCAGCAGATTTAATCTCATCCATATATCGTGTTGTTTTTGTTTCAGGTTTTATAAAAGCTAATTTCCTACCAATAACTTGATATAGAAAATAATCATTATATTCAATATCTTCAAAAATATCATTTTCTTTTTTTAATTTATTAATAACTTTTTCTCTTAATAAATCGAGTGTTCTATTTTCAGATGTATAGAAAAATCTACCATAAAAATTATTTTTAAGATGATTATCAAATATGGATTGTGTAAGAATAGACATAATATAACTCAATGTTATACTTAGCATAAAGAGCAAAAGATAGTTTTTTTCTTCTATACTTGGCAATAAAATATCTATTTTAGTATTATATGTTTGTAATATATATAAAAAAACCAATAGCATAATTGATGGTAAAATAGCTCGTTTAAAAAAAGAGTCGAATATTTTTAAAAGAGTTGAAATTGTATTATCCATAATATATCTCCTACAAAAAGTAACTATTTTAATTATATCAAATTTTACCCAAAAACTCTATTCCCATCAGAAATAATATTTTCTATATACTCATAACTTTCTTCTTCTGTATAGCCTAATTGATTACAAGCATTCTTAAGATGTTGCAACTCCTTAATAAACGAGGTATTTTGAATTCCTGGATTATCAGTTCCCAATATAACCTTTAATTTTTTAGTTCTAATATTAAATCTATTGGGTGTTATCTCTTTTCCAATGGATTTAAATCTAAAAATTGGATGTTCTGTATATTTTGAAAAAGAACCAATAAGTATATTGGAAGTTGGCATAGATTCTATTATGATGTTCCGTTTAATAATAATGTATTCCATCATTATATCTTGTAGATACTCGTAAAAATCCTCTGAAAATAAGAAATTATCATTATAATATTTAGCTCCTTCAAATATAACTTCAGGGTCTTTATGATAAAGCCAAAGAATGGAGTAGGCTATAGGATTATTTTGTATATATTTATATCTATTATGTATATGAAAATGACTACTTTTATTAAAGTCAAAAAAATCAGGCATCGCATATTTAACATAATTGAAATTTGGTATAAAATGATATAGATTTTTATCTTTTAATAATTTTTTTAAGTTATAAGTTCTATTTTCTTTTTTCTCTATATGTGATGTAAAAATTTTATTTCTAAAAAGATTTTTACACATTTTTATCTCATTTGGGCAATTTCTCCGTAAAAACCATGCATCAATTAAGTCATTAATAGAGAAAGATATATTTTTTAGAGGTTTATAAATCTCTTTAGATAGACCAAAAATTAATTCATTTAGAGAGTTTTTAATTTCAATAAAATTAATATTAAATTTCTCTATCATATAATAGGCAAAAATTGCATTATCAAGTATCTCTAATTTAGTAAGTTTTATCTCTTTATTTCGTACTAATAGAAACTTCTTTGGTTCAATACCTAATGCTAAAGCATGACCCAATCTATCTCCATCTTTTAAATCTAAAAATAATATAGCTTCATATATGGCTCGTAATCCACTTAATATATCCCTAAAATCTTCACCAACATGATAGGTATATTGTAAATCTATCTCTTTTAATTTTTCAGGAGGAACATAAGGATAGTTCCCTTTTAATACAAGTCCTGATGTTTCAATACTATTTTTAAAGTATCTATAAGCAGGTGCAAAAATCTCTGGAGGTGTTAAAAATTCTCTACCTGCACCATCAATACCTGATATATGTTTGTTTACATAATCTTTATATTTATCTTTGGCATAAAATTTATTTATAATTTTATGTTTGCGATATTTAGGTTCAGTTAATATACTATTTAGAGCCATAGCTTGGTATTTGATATTTTTTCTAGCCATATACCAAGTAGGTCTCAGATATAAGATTTTATCAAATTTTTTATTTCCATTTTTATAAAGCTGAATAATTTTTTTGAGAGTTTTATCTTCCTCTTTTTTAAAATGAAAAGTGAATTTCAATTTGTCATTTTTCTTTTTATATTTTTTAAAAAAATCAATATATGAAACCATATCATTCATAATATTCTTTGGGTCTTTATTTAAACTAATTCTTCCCTCTATATAGGATATGCTTTTTTTGGATATAAGAGATTTGATAATATACTCTTTTTCATAATTTTGTTTTGCTCGTCTAATTTTACTGCCTGAATAGAGTGAAAAATATCCTAATCCCTCTCTATTGTGCTGTTAAACAAGAAACTTTTTTATAATGGTTCTTAAAACAAAATATATCTCTATAATCTCTTTGTGTTGAACATCTATTTTCATCTGTTCAATCAGAAATAGAACCAAATATCTATCCGCTCTATTTATATCATTATTTAAAAAATTTTCAAACATGCTTTTGAGTAGGTTATCTTCAAAACTATTACCAAAGAAATAAAAATTATCAATTTGATAACTGTTTCGTATATTATTAAAAGTTGTTGTATATTTCCGATAATATAAATATTTATAAATATTATCATTCTCTTCAAGAAGTTTCAAAAGATTATTTAAATCATTATGAATATCTATATATTCTTGATTATATCTTCTATCTTTGCTTAACATATAAAGCCTAATAAACATTGTTTCTAATATAGAAGCAGTAAATGCTATATCTTTTATTTGAATATCACATCCTACAATATTATTAAAGAGTCTCTCATGTTCTTGAACTAATTTAATTTGATTAATATTTTTTAAAATATTATGTAAACGGTTATCAAAGTTCA
>Ga0256914_1000064_pt1 | contig 99211 bp, 79 predicted proteins | sample HulkmetaG_FD_191571 | JGI IMG/M metagenome (GOLD analysis project Ga0256914, IMG submission 191571) | Hydrothermal chimney microbial communities from Main Endeavour vent field at the Juan de Fuca Ridge, Pacific Ocean - Hulk | ecosystem: Environmental > Aquatic > Marine > Hydrothermal vents ...
AAATTTCCTCACTCCCCCCCCCGAGACGACCATGGTACCGGAGAATCCGCCCGGGCCGCCTTCCCATCCTCCTCCTTTTCGAGGAAGGCGGCTTTTTTTTACATCCCATTCATTAAAACCCTTTGTCCCCCTTTTCCGAAGAAACACCCGTGTAGAACAACTTGGGAATGGGAATGTTTCTTTCGGGGGGACGCGGATGTCCAGGCTGAAGAAGACCAAGAAGAACCACGTCTTGTCCATCGACGAGACCCTGGGGGGAGAGGCTTTCTTCGAGGCGAAGAAGAAGGCCCTGAAGGCCCTGGAGGCCGAGGCTCCCAACCTGGTGGTGGACGCATCCAAGCTGGAGAAACTCGACGCTTGGGCCGTCTCCTTCCTGGTGGGCGCATCCAAGTCCTTCGCCGAGGCGGGAGGCGCCTTCGCCGTGAAGAACCTGCCGGAAAGGCTGAAACCCACCCTCGCCCAGGCCGGTCTCGAGGGTCTGCTCCTCGAGGAGGGAGAAAAGTGAAAACCGCCGGGAAGAGACTGAGTCTCCGGGAGGTCACCCTCCTCCCCGCCAGCCAAGGAGGATTTTGAATGGCCATCATCGAGGATCAGGAACTGCTCCAGATGTTCCTCGAGGAATCGAGGGAGCACCTGGACGGCATCGAATCGGACTTCCTGAAGATCGAGGAGATGGGGGAAGACGTAGACTCCGAGCTGGTGAACAACGTCTTCCGCGCCATCCACTCCGTGAAAGGCGGGGCGGGTTTCCTGGGGCTGGAGACCATCAAGGACCTGGCCCACAGCATGGAGAACGTGCTGAACCTCATCCGGAACGAGGAACTGGTCCCCACTCCGGAGATCGTCGGCGTCCTCCTCTCATCCCTGGATCTCCTGAAGGAACTTGTCGAGCAGTACGAGACCAGCAACGAGGCGGACATCGAGGAACACATCGAGGCCCTGCACAAGGCGGCTTCCGGCGAGGCCCCCGCCCCGCCCGGAGAGAGCGCAGAGGGACCTGGAAATTCCGCTGAGGCGGGTTCTCCTCCTCCGGAAGAAGACCGGGACGGCCCGGCTCCTTCCACCGCACAGGAAGGTTCCGCCGCCCCCTCTCCCGGCGGACCGGTGGAGCTCAAGTTCCCCGACGGCAGGAGGGCCTTCACAGTGCCTCTCCAAGACATCGAGGAGGCCGAATCCCAGGGCAAGAAGGTCCACGCAGCCGTCTTCGACTGGGCCGAGGACCTGGACCGGAAAGGAAGAACCCCCCAGAACATCCTGGCGGGTCTCCAGCTCAAGGGGAAGGTCCTCGCTTCCCGGGTGGACCAGGAGGAGATCCCCACCCTGGAAAACCAGGAAGGGTCCCCCTGGGTCCCCTTCTACGTCCTCTTCACGGCCCCTTCGGGAGAGTCCCTCTCGGACCTCCTGGGCCTTCCTCCTTCCAACATCTACACGGCCACCGCGGCAGGAGCCCTCCTGCCCTGGAGCCCGGAGCCTCCCGTCCCGGAGGAGCCGCCTTCCCGGGGCGAGAAGGAGGCTCCCCGGAAGGAGCCCCTGGAGTCCAAGGCCGCCGAGGCCGGAGAGGCGCCTCCCTCCCAGCCCTCCAAACCCAAGGAAGAAAAGACTCCCCCGAAGAAACAGGAATCGAAGGGGAAGCCCTCTCCCAGACCCACCCGCTCCGTTTCGCCCCAGAGCAGCACCTTGCGGGTCCACGTGGACCTTCTGGACAGGCTCATGAACCTGGCGGGGGAACTGGTCCTCACCAGGAACCAACTGGTCCAGACCTTCTCCAACGAGGATCCGGCGGGCCTGGAGAATGCGGTACAGCGCACGGACCTGATCACCTCCGAACTGCAGGAAGCGATCATGTCCACCAGGATGCAGCCCGTGGGAATCGTCTTCCACAAGTTCCAGAGGGTGGTCCACGACCTCTCCAAGAGCCTGGGAAAACAGGTCAAGCTCGTCACCGAGGGTGAGGACGTCGAGCTGGACAAGACCATCATCGAGGCCATCGGCGATCCCCTGACCCACCTGGTGCGGAACGCCATCGACCACGGGATCGAAAAGCCGGAAGTCCGCGAACGGGCCGGCAAGAAACTTCCCGCCACGGTGAAGCTCTGCGCCAAGCACGAGGCGGGCCAGGTGGTGATCCTGGTCTCCGACGACGGCGGGGGGATCGACCCGGCCAGGATCCGGGCCAAGGTCCTGGAGATGAAGCTCGAGGAGAAGGAGAAACTCGACGCCCTCCCGGACAACGAGGTGATCCGCTTCATCTTCAAGCCAGGTTTCTCCACGGCCCAGGAGGTTACCGACGTTTCCGGCCGGGGCGTGGGGATGGACGTGGTCTTCAGCAACCTCTCCAAGCTGGGCGGCTCGGTGGACATCGACTCCAAGCTGGGCCAGGGGACTACGGTCACGATCAAGCTCCCCCTGACCCTGGCCATCATTCCGAGCCTCATCGTCCGGATCGCGGGTTCCAGGTACGCCATCCCCCAGGTGAACCTGGTGGAGCTGGTCCGGATCCCCGCCTCCCAGGTCTGCGAGAGGATCGAGAAGATCGACGACGCGGCCCTCCTGAGGCTCAGGGGTGAACTCCTCCCCTTGATCCGGATGACCGATGTCCTGGGCTGCAAACCCAGGGTGGAGAACCCCGAGACGGGCGAGGAGATGGAAGACCGAAGGGAGAACCTTGCCGACCGCAGGTCCAAGGAGATCGGTGGCGATTCCTGTGAAGAGAAGATCCGGCTCCAGGAACGCCGGGGAGGCCGAGGGGACCGGAGGAAGAGCGCCGAGAGCGCCTACAACATCGCCATCGTGAATTCGGGGGAGCTCAACTTCGGCCTGGTCGTGGACGATCTCCTGGATTCCGAGGAGATCGTGGTCAAGCCCCTGGGAAGACACCTGCGGAACATCAAGACCTACGCCGGGGCCACGATCCTGGGGGACGGAAAGGCCGCCTTGATCCTGGACGTGACCGGAATCAGCGGAACCCTGAACTTGAGGGCCGTCAAGGACCGGGCAAGGGAGAAGGAGAAGGCCGACGCCGTGGCCAGCAAGATCCAGGACGCCCAGTCCTTCCTCCTGGTCAAGAATTCCCCCGACCAGCACTTCGCCGTGCCCCTGGGACTCATCTCCAGGCTGGAGAAGATCCGGAAGGACCAGATCGAGGTCACCAGCGGGAAGAAGACCATCAACTACCGGGGCGGTTCCCTCGTGCTCTGCTCCATCGAGGACGTGGCCGATGTGGAACCGCTCGCCGACGTCGACAATCCCTTCGTCCTGATCTTTCCCTTCGCCGGCAAGGAGGTGGGCGTCCTGGTCTCGGAGATCCTGGACGTCGTGGAGTTCCAGGACAAGATCGACGAGGAGACCTTCCGCCAGCCCGGAATCCTGGGCTCGGCCATCATCGAGGAGAAGACCACGCTCCTCCTGGACCTCTACGGCCTGGCCTCGGCCCTCCTGCCCGAGTGGGTCGAGGAGAAGGAAGAGATCCGGCAGATCCGGTCCGAGGAAACGGCGACCCTGCTCCTGGTGGAGGACTCCAAGTTCTTCCTGAACCAGGTGAAGGGTTTCACCACCGATGCGGGCTACCAGGTGCGGACGGCCCTGGACGGCGTCCTCGCCATGGAGATCCTGGACGACCCCGAAACGAAGATCGACCTCGTCCTCACGGACATCGAGATGCCCAACATGGACGGAGTGGAACTCGCAAGGAGGATCCGGTCCCATCCCAGGTATTCCGGTGTTCCCATCCTCGCCCTCACCTCGGTGGCGTCGGAGGAGATGCGTAACACCGCCATGGAGGCGGGGATGAACGAATACCTCATCAAGCTGGACCGGGACAAGGTCCTGGAGAGGATCGCCCACCACCTGGGCCGCGGGAGCGCCTGAGGAATCACAGGGAGGAAAAGATGCCGGACACGGTTCTCGAAGAAAAATACCTGGACCTGGCGGTCTTCCGGGTGGGGAACATCACCTGCGCGGTGGAGATCCGCGAGATCCAGGAGATCAACAAGAACATCGACGTCACCCCCGTGGAGAACGCCCCGGCCTATATCCGGGGGATGATGAACCTGAGGGGGAACATCATCACCATCATCGACATGCACGCCGTCTTCTCCATGGAGCCCCTGGAAGAGATCGGGAAGGACGCCCGGATCCTGGTGGTCCAGAGCGAAGACGAGCACATCGGACTCCTGGTGGACAAGATGCTGGACGTGATCCAGGCCTCCAGGGAGGAGATCGAGCCGCCTCCCTCCAACATCCAGGGGGTGACGGGAAGGTATTTTTCCAGCATATACAAGATGGAAGACAGCCTGGCCGGGATCCTGAACCTCGGCGAGATCCTCAAGTCGGAAGACAAGAGGTAGGCGGGATCCCTGATGAAGGGAAGAAGGGAAACCGAAGGGAAAGGGGAAGCCCGGAAACCCTGATTCGGGAAAGGAGAATCACATGCTCTCTCTTGAAAACATCAAGGAAAAGGTCAAGACCGTCAAATGGAAGATCCTACTCTTCCTCTTCACGGCCTGTGCCCTGATCTCCACGCTCATGATCTACCTCGTGAGCTACCAGTCCAGGACACAGCTCCTGGTCTCGGCCGATCAAAGGGCGAAAATCTTCGAGAAACTCTTCGGGTTCGGGGCCCAGATGAAGAAGGACGACCTCAGGGCGGCCATCAACTTCATCGTCCAGGACCCGGCCACCCAGGAGGCGGTCGCCAAGGGGGACAAGGAGTTCCTGGAGAAGAAATACGTCCCCATGTTCCAGGCCGTGTTGAAGCCCAAGTACGGCATCAACATCTTCCAGTTCCACAAGGCGCCGGCTGTCTCCCTCTTCCGGGTCCACAAGCCCGACAAATCCGGGGACGATCTCTCTCGTTTCCGGAAAACCGTTCTCGAGGCCAACAGCCGGAAAGAGCCCGTGGCAGGCATCGAAGTGGGCAAGTACGGTCCGAGCCTCCGGGTGGTCTACCCCGTCTTCTACCAGGGGAAGCACGTGGGAAGCGTGGAATTGGGGACGGACTTCGCCCTCCTGGCCGGTTGCCTCGCCGATGGGGTGGGAACCGGCTTCGCCCTGGGCGTCGATTCCGCTGTGCTGGATAGAGCTGGCTTCAAGCTGAACGAAGGGGCGCTCCTCAAGAAGAACGAGAAATATTACGCCTTTTCGGGAGACAAGATGAAGTCTCTCCTGGAGAAACTCCCCGACCTCGAGGAAGCCCGGCTCGTGAACCAGGGTGACCGGAAGATCCTGGCTTCGGCCTTTCCACTGGTGGACTATTCGGGCCGCAAAGTAGGCCACATCGTCCTGGGCTACGACATCACCGATGAAATGGCCAAGATCCACGCCCACGTCCTCATGGTGACCCTCCTCCTCCTGGCCGGCACGGCGGTCATGCTCGTACTTTCCTACATCCTCTTCTCCCGGGGTCTCTTCAAGCCACTGGAGACCACCGTGGCCATGGCCAAGACCGTGGCCGAAGGGGACCTCACCCAGACCATCGACCAGGAGAGGGAGGACGAGATCGGTCTTCTCTGCAATGCCTTGAACGAACTCACGACCAATTTCCGCGAGATCATGGCCCACATCCAGGACAAGGCGGTGAACCTGGCGGGCCAGGCCGAGGAGTTCAGCTCCGTCACGGGCAACCTGGACCACACCGCCCAGGAACTGGATACGAAGGCAGCTTCCGTGGCGGGAGGCCTGGAAGAAGTGAACGCCTACATCGCCGAGGTCTCCGAAGCGGCCCGGACCTCCACGGAGAACCTGAACGAGGTCAGCCAGGCCACCCAGCAGATGACCGAGACCATCGCCGAGATCTCCCACAACACCACCAAGGCCCAGGAGATCTCCACCCAGGCCGTGGAAACCGCCCGGGGCGTTACGGAGACGGTAAACCACCTGGGAACCTCCGCCCAGGAGATCCACCAGGTGATCGACGTGATCAACGACATCGCCGAGCAGACCAAGCTCCTCGCCCTCAACGCGACCATCGAGGCCGCCCGGGCCGGCGAGGCCGGCAAGGGCTTCGCCGTCGTGGCCAACGAGGTGAAGGAACTGGCCCGGCAGACCAACGAGGCCACAGAGGACATCACCAGGAAGATCGTGGCCATGCAATCCTCCACGGAGGATACGGTAAGCCAGATCGAGCGGATCTCCCAGGTGATCGACGAGATCAACGACATCGTCTCGGCCATCGCCACGGCCGTCGAGGAGCAGACCGTGACCACCCAGGAGATGGCCACCAACATCGGCTCCACGACGAAGAAGGTTGAAGACGTGGCCCAGAGAGTCTGCGAGGCCGTCTCGGCCATCAAGCAGATCGAGGAAGAGACCACCCAGTTGAACCAGGAAGCGGCGGTTCTGAAGGAAGCCAGCTCCCAGTCAGGGGAAGGAGTGACATCCCTCTCCCAGATGGCCCAGGAGCTGAAGGGCCTCACCGAGGCTTTCAAGGTGTGAGACGGCGGGACAGCCGGAAAGGATCTTTTCTACGGGAGAAGGAAACCCATGAAAGTACGACACAAGCTGATGATCACCCCCGTCGTGATGGTGACGATCATCCTCTTCATCTTCCTGGCCACCTGGAAGGTCACTTCCAGCCAGAAGGACGACGGCCTGGTCATCAACCTGGCCGGAAGACAGAGGATGCTGACCCAGAAACTCACCAAGGACGTCCTGGACTACAAGCTGAGGAAGGAGATCACCGGGAAGGAGTGCCCGGACTGCAGGAAGAACGTGGTCGCCACGAAGGAGGTCTTCCAGGCGACCCTCACGGCCCTTGAGAAGGGGGGTATGGCCCCCACGACCCTGGATCCCAAGGGCCCATCCCGGTACTGCCCTCCCGCCGAAGGGGAGGTCCTGGCCCAGCTCAAGAGGGTGGAGAACATCTGGATCCCCTTCAGGTCCAAGGTGGACTCCATCCTTCAAGGGAAGGGGGATGCCATGGCCCAGCTCTTCTGGATCCTGAAGAACAACATCCCCCTTCTCAAGGAGATGAACAAGGCCGTGGGCCTGATGCAGGCCAAGTCGGAGAAGCAGGTGGGGATGCTCTTCGGCATCCAGTTGGCCGGTCTGATCGCAGGCATCCTCTTCACGATCTTCACCCTCTTCGTGACCAGAGGGGTGGTGAAGCGGCTCCAGGAAGTGGGGAAGATCTCGGAGAAGATCAGTGAAGGAGACCTGTCCGTCCGGATCGAAGAGGTGGAGAACAACGAGCTCGGGGAGATCCTGGAGAAGCTCGGCACGGTGGTCGGGAACTTCTCCTCGGTCCTGAAGAACCTGAAGGAGCGGGCCCAGACTCTCTCCAAGTCATCCCAGGACCTCTTCAACCTCTCGTCGGGCCTCAACGAGAACTCGGTGATGCTCAACGAGAAGGCCAATTCCGTGGCGGCCGCCGTGGAGGAGATGAGCGTCTCCATGGGCACCGTCTCCACCTCCGTGGCGGAGAACACCAAGAACATCAGCGTCATATCCGCCTCCACCGAGGAGATGAACTCCACCGTATCGGAGATCGCCAAGAACACCGAGGGGGCCCGCCAGGTGACCCGGGAGGCCGTGACCAGCGTGTCCGAGGCGTCACGGAAGGTGGAGGGCCTGGGGGCCTCGGCGGACGAGATCGGCGAGGTGATCGAAACCATCGTGGAGATCGCCGAACAGACCAAGCTCCTGGCCCTGAATGCCACGATCGAAGCCGCCCGGGCGGGCGAAGCCGGCAAGGGATTCGCCGTCGTGGCCAACGAGGTGAAGGAACTGGCCTCCCAGACCAACAAGGCCACCGAGGACATCCGTTCCAGGATCGAGGCCATGCAGGACGCCGCGAAGGAGACGGTCAAGGAGATCGAGAAGATCTCCCAGGTCATCGAGAACGTGGACGAGATCGTGAACACCATCGCCTCCGCCGTGGAGGAACAGTCCATCACCACGAGAGACATCGCATCCAAGACGAGCCTCACCACCAAGGCCACCGAGGAGATCACCGAGAGCGTGGGCCAGGCGGCGGAGGTCTCCAGCATGGTGGCCAAGGACGTGGTTTCCGTGAGCAGCGCCAGCGAAGAGCTGAACAAGGCGAGCAACATGCTCACCGAGGAGGCCAAGGCCCTCTCCGAGATCAGCCAGGAGATCTCCGAGATGATGGCCATCTTCAAAGTGGAGTAGGAAGGAGAAGGGCCCCATGGCGAGGGACAAGATCAAAGTCCTTGTGGTGGACGACACCCTCCTCTACAGGAAGGTGCTCCGGGACGTCCTTTCCTCTTTTTCGGAAACGGAGGTGGTCGGGACGGCCTCCAACGGAAAGGCGGCCCTGGAGAAGATCGAGGAGCTCTCACCGGACCTGGTCACCCTGGACGTGGAGATGCCCGTCATGGACGGGCTGGAGACCCTCTCGGCCCTGAAGGAGGCCAAGAAGGACGTCAAGGTGATCATGGTGAGCGCCCTCACGAAGAAGGACGCCCAGGTCACCATGCGGGCCCTCCAGCTTGGAGCCTTCGACTTCATCGCCAAGCCCGACGGGGGAAGCCTGAACGAGAACGTGGAGTCCCTGAAGCTCCAGTTCGCCCCCAAGATCCGGGTCTTGAAACCGAGGCTCCAAGGAAGGGCCCGGGCCGGGAAGGAAGAGAAGGAGGAGGCAAAGCCCGGGAGGACCTCCTCACCCGCCCCGGCTCCGCCCCCCGTCCGGGGTAGGAGGACCCCCCCCTCCAGGCCATCCATCGTGGCCGTGGGGGTCTCCACGGGGGGGCCGAAGGCCTTGACCGAAGTGATCCCCAGGCTTCCGGCGGACCTTCCCGTTCCCGTGGCGGTCGTCCAGCACATGCCCCCCGTCTTCACGGGAGCCCTGGCGGAGAACCTGGACAAGAAGAGCGCCTTGGCCGTGGTGGAAGCCGAAGACGGCACTCCCCTCGAGGCGGGAAGAGTCTACATCGCTCCGGGGGGGAAACAGATGCGGATCGGCGGTTCGTCGACGAGTCCCGTGGTCCGGGTAACGGACGATCCCCCGGAGAACCACTGCAAACCCTCGGTGGACTACCTCTTCCGGTCGGTCCGGGAAGTCTTCGGCCCGAAGGCCCTGGGTGTCATCATGACCGGCATGGGGAGGGACGGCACGGAAGGGTTGAAGGAGATGAAGAAGTCCGGCGCCTTCGTCCTGGCCCAGGACGAGGCGACCTGCGTGGTATACGGAATGCCAATGGAGGCCGTGAAGGCCGGCGTCGTGGACGAGATCCTACCCCTGGAGAAACTGGCGGAGAGGATCACCGCCCTGGTGGGATCTGCGGCGGCCGCCGGTAGGTGACGGGATTTCCTCGGAGGAAAAGGGAAAAAGGAAACCGGGAATTTCCATGCTCAAGCTGGAAGACAAGGACCAGGAAAGGCTCATCGCCTACGTGAAGGAGGTGACGGGCATCACCCTGGACCGGAGCAAGTCCTACCTCCTGGAGAGCAGGCTCGGTCCCCTGGTGGAGGAACTGGGTTGCAAGGATTACGGCGACCTCCTCGCCAAGGCCAGGGCCGATCGGACGGGAAGGGTGAAGGACCGGATCATCGACGCCATCACCACGAACGAGACCTTCTTCTTTCGTGACACGACGCCCTTCGAGCTCCTCCGCCACAAGATCTTCCCCGACATGTTCGACCGGCTCGAGGCGGCCGGGAAACGGACTCTCAACATCTGGAGCGCCGCCTGCTCCACGGGCCAGGAAGTCTACAGCATCGCCATCATCCTAAGGGAGCTCCTGGGGCGGGATTACTCCAAGTGGCGCATCAAGATCCTGGGGACGGACATCTCCGATTCTGCGATCAGCCAGGCCAGCTACGGCCGGTACAACAGGGTGGAAGTGAGCAGGGGGCTCACCCAGGACCAGATCCGGAAGTATTTCAACCCGGACGGCCGCTACTGGAGGATCAAGGACGAGGTCCGGGGCGACATCGTCTTCCGGAGGATGAACCTCCTCGAGCCTTTCACGGGCCTTCCAAAGTTCGAGGTCATCCTCTGCAGGAACGTGGCGATCTACTTCTCCCCGGAGGACAGGAAGTCCCTCTTCCGGCGCCTGGCCGACCAGCTCGTCCCGGGCGGAGTCCTCCTGGTGGGCGCCTCGGAGTCTCTCTTCGACCTGACGGACAGGTTCGAACGAAGGTCCCACATGAAGGCATCCTACTACGTCTTGAAGGATTGACGGAAGAAGGCAAAGGGAAAAGGAAAAATGGCGGAGTGCAATCCCAAGAACTTCCTGGACGAGCTCAGGTACAACATCGCAAAGAAGGACTTCATCAAGGCCAAGTTCCTCTTGAGCCACTTTCCCAAGGTCCCTGAGGACGCCAGGAAGAAGGCCCTCTTCGAATTGTCCCGGGGGGAGGACGACTTCGCCGCCCCCCTGCTGGGGTGCATCCTCTCCAGGCACGAGGAGATGAAGGTGGACTATTCCCAGGTCCACAGGCTCCTTCTGGCCAAGCTCCTGGACTACCCCGACGCACTCCTTGAAATCCTCCAGAACCCGGCGATCACCGACAAGAAACCCTTCGTGGAGATCGCAGGCCTCATCCAGTGCAAACCCGCCCTTCCATTGATCGCCGGAATCCTCAGGAAGAGCACCGACAAGGACTTGAACGTTGCATGCATCCTGGCCATCGGGGCAATCGGGGACGACGCATACATCACCACCCTCACGGATTTCCTGTATTCCGGCGACAGGGACCTGACGTCCGCCGCCGTGGAGGCCTTGAAGGAGCTCGGGACGGACGAAGCGGTGGAACACCTCTTCGGGAGGCTCGGAACGGACCAGGAGATCGACAAGGCCATCGTGGACGCCCTGGCCGAGATCCAGTCCCGGGCGGCCATCGAGAAGATCAGTGAACTCCTGACGAGTCATGATCCCTATCTCAGGAACTACGCCAAGGACAAGCTCGTCTCCCTGGCGGCGAAGGCCGTGCCCATCCTGGTGGAGAACCTGGATTCCCCGGACACCGATCTCCTGATCCACACCCTGAACATCCTGGCCCTCATCAAGGACCCCGGGGCGGCCCTGCACATCAGGAAATTCCTCTTCAAGAGGCCCGAGGATCCGAACGTCCGGTTCGCCGCCTACGAAGCCCTGGGCGAACTCCCCCTCAAGGCCGGCGCCTTCACCCTCATCGAGGGTCTTTCCGACCCGGATCCGTCGGTGCGGATGGCCTGCGCCAAGGCATTGAACCGGAACATGGACTCCACCCTCGTGGCGGGGATCGAGAACCTTCTGGAGGAAGGGGGCGAGACGGCCCGTTCCATAGCAGGTTCGGTCATCGATTCCGAGTCGGACGGCCTCTTCCTGGCCTTCCTGGACCACCCGACCTTCCAGGAGGCCGCCCTCGAGCACCTGGCCGCCAGGGCCCCCAAGGACGTGGTGGAACACTTCGCAGCCCTCCTCGAGAAGGAGGGAAGGAAGGACCTGGCCGCCCGCCTCCCCTCCGGGAAGGACCAAGAGGAGGAAGAGGGGCTGAAGATCTTCGTCGTCGACGATTCCAGGATGATCCTGAAGGTCTTCAAGTCCGTCCTCTTCAAGCTCGGGTATACGCCTAGACTGTTCGAATTCCCCCAGGGGGCACTGGAGAAGATCCTGGAAGAGAAGCCGGACTTCCTCTTCACCGATCTGAACATGCCCGGGATGAACGGAGTGGAACTCACGGCCAAGGTCAGGGAGAAATACCCCAAGGGAGAACTCCCCATCGTCATGGTCACGACCCAGCAGGACCAGGAGGATCGGGAGGCGGCCTTCCAGGCCGGGGTGGACGACTTCATCTCCAAGCCCTTCACCAAGGAACAGATCGCCCGGAAGATCGAGGAGCTCGCCCCCCAGAAGGCCCGGGCCTGAAGGGAGCCCCTCACCTCTCCCGGGAACGGCTCTTCCAGAAGGCCCTGAGCCTCAGAAAGACCTCCTCCTCCAGGCCGGCGAACCCGTGTCCCGCTCCGGGAAGGAGGCAAAGCTCCACGGGGCCCTCCGCCGCCCGGAAGAACTCCAGGGAGTCCTCCCAGGGAAGGGCCCTGTCCTCCCGCCCGTGGAGGACGAGGGCGGGATCCACCAACCCCTTCGCCAAGCGCTCCACCGGGTATCGTTCGTCGTCGGTGGCCAGCTCGTATCCCGCCCGGAAAGGGCTGCCCCCCAGGGTTCCTTCCAGGAGGCCCGTCTCGGCGGCCCGCTCCAGGGCCTCGGGGGGGGCACCTTCCCTGAGCCTCCTTGGAAGGAAGAAGGCCGGCGCCGCAAGGACCAGGCCCGCCGCCTTTCCCGGGTTCTCCGCGGCCCACCAGGAAGCGGCCAGCCCGCCGGCGGAGAAGCCCAAGAGGAAGACCCGGCCCGAGAGGAGGCCGAACCTCCGGTAGACCGCCTCGACCACCTCCAGGGCCGAGGCCGTGGAAAAAGCCTGGACCCCGCCGGGCGATCCGCCGTGGCCGGGAAGGTCCGGAGCGGCGACGACGGCCGCCGCCTCCCTCAGACGCCGCAAGAAGACCCGCAAAAGGGGGCTCTTCCTGGATCCCCCCAGGCCGTGGAGGAGGATCCAAAGGTCCCTGTGTCTGGCCGGCACCCCCCGGATCTCCAGGCAGATCTCCCTCCCCGAGGGAAGGGTGAGGGTTTCCAGGGGTTTCTGCCTCCAAGGCGACACTTCAGGACCTCCTTGTGCTGGGAACGAGCCAGGAGTCTACAGGAAAGGCCGCTTCCATCCACGGGAAGGAAGCTCTCCCGGGAAGGGTTTCCCCTTGACCGGCCCGAGGAGGGCGGAGAGCTTCCCTTCCATGGCCGCCCGAGGATCCAACTTCGCCGCCCAGGCCCGGGCCCTCCTGGGCTGGTTCCGCCCCGAGGGAAGGAACATGCCCTGGCGGCGGACCAGGGATCCCTGGGCCATCTGGGTCTCGGAGATCATGCTCCAGCAAACCCGGGTCTCGGCCGTGCGGGAACGCTTCCAGGAATTCCTCCGGCGTTTTCCCCGGCCTTCCGACCTGGCCCGGGCCGGAGATGACGAGCTCCTTTCGGCCTGGAAAGGTCTCGGCTACTACCGTCGGGCCAGGCTCCTTCGGGAAGGGGCCAGGGTCGTAACGGAACGCCATGGCGGAGAGGTCCCTTCCGACCCGGAGGCCTTCGGCGCCCTTCCGGGAATCGGCCCCTATACAATGGGCGCAGTTCTCTCCATCGCCTTCGGACTCCCTTTCCCCGCCCTGGACGGCAACGTGGAGCGGGTGGCATCCCGCTTCCTCCTCCTGGAGGCCGATCCCAAGAAGAAGGAAGGCCGCAACCGGATCGCCCGGTGGATCGCCTCTCTCCACCGCGTAGGGGAGCCCGGGGTCCTGAACCAGGCCCTGATGGACCTGGGGGCCCTGGTGTGCCTTCCCAAGGCGCCGTCCTGCGGGGAATGCCCCTTGAAGGCCTGGTGCAGGGCTTTCCGGGAAGGACGACAGAAGGAGTTTCCCCGCCGCCCGGAAAGGACCCCACCCAGGGAGGTGACCACCCAGGTGGGCCTGGCCTTCCGGTCCGGCCTGGTCCTGGCCAGGAGGATCCCGGAAAAGGAGATCAACCAGGGACAACTGGGATTGCCCGGCCTGGGGATCCCCCTCCCGGCGGGAAAGGACCTGGCGGTTCACCTCCACAAGACCTGCGGTCTGCGGGTCTCCCCGGGACCACGGCTCTGCACCGTCAGGCATACCATCACCCGGTATCGGATCCTCGTGGAGGCCTTCCTCCTCCAGCCCCCTCCTCCCCTTTCCCGCCCCGGCAAGGGACTGGAATACCAGGATCCCCGGGATCCCGACCTTCCCTGGACCACGGTGGCCCGAAAGATTTTCCGCGTCCTGGAAGAGAGCCGGGAAGGCCTCTTCCCATGGGAATGATCCCTCCCCCCGTCCCGAACCGCGCCGGGGGGATTGTCGAATTTCTCCACACCCCCTCAAGGAGAAGCCATCCATTCCCGATGACGGGACCAAACCAGTTCCGAAGGGAAAGGAGTGGAACCATGGACAAGAAGTTGTCGGCCCTGGCTGGGGCCATCCTGGCCGCCGCGACGGCGGGAGCCCAGGCACGCCTCCCCGGAAGACCCGATCCGAGGCGGCCGGTTACGCCGAGGAGGAACCACCGCCTTCCCGGCAGGCCCGAGCTCCGGAGGAAGGCGGACCGGAACCGGGACGGCAGGGTGGACCCCGGGGAGAGGAGGAAGGCCCTGGAGGTCCTCGAGGACCGGCGCCTGGGGACCCAGAAGGCTGCCCCCTACCTGGACCTGGAACGACTCGGAGCCTGGCTCGAGGCCCACCCCGAGGCGGCGAAGAAATTCCGGGCCAGGGCGGACCTGAACGGCGACGGCCGGGTGGATCCCATGGAGCGCAGGAGGTTCTACCAGGCTCTCCGGGCCAGGCTCCGGAAGAAGGGAGAAAGACCGGACTACGGGAACCACCTTTCCTACAGGCACATCCGGGGAGAGATCGGGCCCTGGGCGGACCGGAACCACGACGGGAAGATCGACTCCAGGGAGAGGGCCATGGCCCTGAGAAGCCTGGTGCGGAAGTCCCACGGCCCCCGGGGGAGCCGGAACTTACCGGGTGTGGACCCCAGGCACCCCCTGGGAAAGTTGCGGTCTGCAGGAAAGACCCTCGGCCGGGCCGCGGCCCTTCCCGGAAAGAAGGCCCTCAGGGTCGGAAGGGCCCTGGGCCGGGCGGCGGGAAAAGCGGTTCCCAAGCCGAGGAGGCCCCGCCCCCCAAGAAGAAGGCTCGACCGCAACGAGGACGGCAAGGTGGACCGCCTGGAACGGCGCCGCCGGGGCCCTGTCCCGCCCCCCAGGGGAAGAGAGAGAGGCCGGCGCTTCTACAGGCGCTGAAGGGTCGAGGGGGGGCGGTTCCTTCGGATCGTCCCCCCTGCCGGGCATCCTCGTTCTCCCGCCGCCCCGGAGACCCGAAGGCCGGGCGAAGGCCCGGACTCGGGTCCCCGGGGCGAAAGGCCCGAGAGGGCCGTTCTCTTCAAATCGCTGCTGCTTTCGATCCGGAGGGGGTCATAGAATCTTCCCCATGCAAACCCATCGACCTCCAAGGATCCTATTCGCCCTCCTTCTTCCCCTCCTCCTCTCCGCCCGGGACGCCCGCCGGCACACCCTTCCAGGAACGAAGGAACTCCTGGCCCGGGCGGAGAAGCTCGCCGGCGCACCAGGGGACCTCTTCCGGCGCTGGAAGGAACCTTTCCTGGCAAGGGTCCGCATGGTGAGGAAGAAGCGCTTCCTGGTCAGCCCGCCGATCACACCGAACCTCTTGTGCCGGGATTTCCAGCAGGATCCCCTGGTTGGACCCGAACTCGCCGGGAAGATCACCGATCGGGCGGCCCGGGCCTTCCGCCCCGGGAAGGTCCGGTTCTCTCGGTTCCTTCCCTTCCTGTTCCGCCTCACCCGCCGGGGAAGGGCCGCCCTGGGGGAAAAGGACCGGAAGGCAGCCTCTCTTCCTCCCGGAGACATGGAAGGCCTGAAGATCCTTCTCACAAGGCTCCACCGGGCCTGGAAGGAGACTCTCGGCACATGGAAGAAGGCCTCCAAGGCCCGGCCCGTCCTGGAGGAAACGACGGACCGTTTCATAAGGCACATCTACATCCACTCCGGCCTCCCCCCGGCCCGCCTGGGCGCCGTGTCGGCCGTCCTGTCCACGGCCGGGAAGGGTGACCCCTCCCGCCTCCTCTCCGCGGCGGGAAGCCTCCTCCAGGCCCTCATGGATCCGGTATGGCGAAAAAATCTGGCCGGGAAACTCACCGGGTTCGACGAGATCCCGGCCGGAGAGGGGGTGACGGGAAAGGTCCTCCTCGACGAACACCTCCCCTTCGGGAGGATCGTCGTGGGGGGACCGGGGAAGAACACCTACGACTGCGGGAAGGTTCCCTTCGTGGTGGACCTTGGAGGCGACGACACCTACAGGGGACCGGCCGGAGGGGCCGCCGGGCCGGCGAGACCCCTCTCCATGGTCCTGGACCTTGCCGGGAACGACACCTACCTGGCAGGTCCCTCGGGGGGCCAGGGATCCGGTTTCCTGGGTGCCGGAATCCTCGTGGACGCCGGAGGGGACGACACCTACAGGGGCGGCAGGAGGTGCCAGGGATTCGCTCTCTGCGGAGCCGGAGTCCTTGCGGACCTGGGGGGAAACGACGTATACGAAGGACATGAACTTTGCCAGGGCGCCGCTCTCTTCGGAACGGGCCTTCTCCTGGATCTCTCGGGGAAGGACGTCTACACGGCCCGCCTCTACGCCCAGGGTTTCGGCGGCCCCGGGGGGACGGGGCTCCTGGCGGACCGGGAAGGAAAGGACCGGTTTGTTGCGGACTCCCACTATCCCAGCTACTACCCGGAAGACGCAAAGAGGGGGCAGCACAACGCCATGAGCCAGGGGACGGCCGTGGGCTTCCGGGGTATCGCCGACGGAGGAACGGGCATCCTCCTGGACGGAGGAGGGGACGACTTCCACAGGGTGGGCCAGTTCTCCTGCGGGGGAGCCTACTTCTTCGGCGTCGGGATCGTCCGTGACATGGCCGGCCGGGACGAGTACCAAGTGGCCCGCTACGGAGGGGCCTTCGCTCCCCACCAGGCCGTGGGAGTCCTCATGGACGACGAAGGCGACGACATCTACACGGGGAGGGGCACGGCCTGCCTGGCAGGGACCTGGGACACCTCCCTGGCCTACCTGTTGGACCGGGAGGGGAACGATCGATATACGGGTGTTGGGATCACACTTGGGGGAGCTACAATCGGCTCCTTCTCCTTCTTTCTGGACGGGAACGGATCCGACGTCTACCGGGTCCGGGGAGGGGACCGGACGGCCCTGGGGAGCGGGGGCCATCCTCAGGATCTGAAGCTCGGGACCTACTCCCTTGGGGTTTTCCTGGACCTGGGAAAGGGAAAGGACCGCTTCTCCTTCACCGGGAAGGCCGCCCACCCCAGGGCTCCAGGCAGGGCGGCCTGGTGGGAAGTGAAACCCGGAAAGGGGGGGAAGACCGCCGGTTTCGGCCTGTTCCTGGACGAAGAGGAATAACCACCGCCGCACCTCTCCCTGCCTTTTTCCGGGGCCGCCCCCCTTGACCCGGCGGGGAGGGGGGTCACAATGCCCCCCTTTCGCCGGCGAAGAAGGAGCAAGGATACCCCTCCATGACCGTCACGATCCGCAACATCGCCATCGTCGCCCACGTGGACCACGGCAAGACGACCCTGGTGGACGCCATGCTCCGCCAGGCCCGGGTCTTCCGTGAGGGCCAGGTGGTCCAGGAGAGGATCCTGGACTCTGACGAGCTGGAGCGGGAGAGGGGCATCACCATCCTTTCCAAGAACACCTCCCTCGTCTGGGAGGGGGTGAAGATCAATATCGTGGACACCCCGGGCCATGCCGACTTCGGCGGCGAGGTGGAACGGGTCCTCTCCATGGCCGACGGGGTCCTTCTTCTGGTGGACGCCTTCGAAGGCCCAATGCCCCAGACCCGGTTCGTCGTCCGAAAGGCCTTCGAAGCGGGCCTCCCTCCCATCGTAGTGATCAACAAGATGGACCGGGCCGAGGCGAGACCGGCGGAGGTCCTGGAAGAGGTCCTCGACCTCTTCATCGACCTGGGCGCCGACGAGGAGGTCCTGGAGTGTCCCGTCCTCTACGCCTCCGCCCGGGAGGGTTGGGTCTCCTGGGACAGGGAGGTGAAGGGGACCGACGTAACACCCCTCTTCCAGGCCGTGGTGGAGCACATCCCCCCGCCCCCGGACGACGAGAAGGCCCCCCTGGCCCTGAGGGTGAGCACCTTGGACTGGTCCGACTACGTGGGGAGGATCGCCGTCGGAAGGGTCCACTCGGGAGTGCTCCGCAAAGGGGACCTGGTGGCCCATGTCTCCGCCTCGGGAAAACGCGTCCAATCGGAAATCAAGGGTCTCTACACCTTCCGGAACCTGGAGAGGGTGGAGGTGGACCAGGTCAGGGCAGGGGACATCGCCGCGATCTACGGGATCGACGAGATCTCCATCGGCGACTCCCTCGTGGACCTGGAGGAGGGGAAGCCCCTCCCCCCCATCGCCGTGGACCCTCCCACCATCGCCATGACCTTCCGGGTCAACGACTCCCCCCTCTCGGGCAAGGAGGGCCGGTACGTCACGAGCCGCAACCTCAGGGAACGCCTCTTCCGGGAGGTGCGGACCAACCTGGCCATGCGCGTGGAGCCTACCGACTCCCCCGACGTCTTCATCGTCAAGGGGAGGGGGATCCTCCATCTCGGGATCCTCGTTGAGAGAATGCGCCGGGAAGGTTACGAATTCGCCCTGGGAAGGCCCCAGGTGATCACCAAGGTCGAGAACGGAAAGCTTCTGGAACCCATAGAGGTCCTGGTCGTGGAGTGCCCCGAGTCGGCGGCGGGGAAGGTCATGGAGGTTACGGGAGCCCGAAAGGGCGAGCTGGTCAAGATGGAGCACAAGGGATCCTACCTGCACCTGGAGTTCCACATCCCCGCCAGGGGCCTCGTGGGCCTGAGGAACAGGATCCTCACCCAGACCAGCGGGGAGGCCGTCCTCTACCACAACTTCCTGGAATACGGACCCCACAGGGGTCCGATTCCCGGCAGGACCGCCGGCGTCCAGGTGGCCTCGGCGCCGGGGAAGGTGACGAGCTACGCCCTGGAGCAATTGCGCGGCAGGGGGACCTTCTTCGTCCGACCGGGTGACCCGGTCTACACGGGGATGATCGTCGGGGAGCACTGCCGGGAGGACGACGTGGCGGTCAACATCTGCCGGCAGAAGAAACTCAACAACATCCGCTCCTCCACCAAGGAGATCGTGGAGAGGCTGCCCGCCCCCCGCGACTTCAGCGTCGAGGAGGCCCTGGCCTACATCGAGGAGGACGAACTGGTGGAGGTCACTCCCACCAGGCTTCGCCTGAGAAAGATCATTCTCGACCCCAAGGCCCGCAAGCGCGCCGAAGTGAAGGGCTGAAACAGGCCTCCCGCCCCCCCTCCCTCACCTCTCCCGGACCAGTTGCTTCTCCAGCTCCTCCAGGCTCACCCCCTTGGTCTCTGGGTAGAACTTGAGGACCACGAAGAACTGGACGGCCGTAACCAGGGCGAAGATCAGGAAGGGATATCCGCCCGAACTCGCCGCAAGGACGGGGAAGGTCCAGGACACGGCGGCGCAGAGGACCCAGTGGGTGAAACATCCCAGGGCCTGGCCCTTGGCCCGGACCGTATTGGGGAAGACCTCGCTGATGTAGACCCAGATGACCGCCCCCTGGCTGAAGGCGAAGAACGCGATGAAACCGATCAGGAGGTAGAGAAGCAGGCCCTGGTGGGTGCCGGAGAAGAAGACCCAGGAGACCCCGGCGAGACAAAGGGTCATCCCGACGGCGCCGATGAGCAGGAGGATCTTCCGCCCTATCTTGTCGATGACCAGCATGGCCAGGATAGTGAAGACCAGGTTGGTTCCGCCGATGACCACCGCCTGGATATCGCTGGATACTTTGTCGAAGCCGGCCTTCTCGAAGATGGAGTTCAGGTAGTAGAGGAGGGCGTTGATTCCCGTGAGCTGGTTGAAGGCCGCGATGGAGACGGCCAGGAATATGGGGAAGGCGAATCGCTTCTGGAAGAGAGGCTCCTTTCCCCCTTCCCGCTCCGCCCTCTCCGACTCCAGGATCTCCTCCAGGGCCTTCTCCACCTGGGGTTCCCCCGCCTTTTGGAGCACCTCCCGGGCCTGGTCCACCCGCCCTTTCTTCACGAGCCACCTGGGGCTTCTGGGAATCAGGAAGAGGTTGAAGAAGAAGAGAACCGCCGGAAGGGCTTCCACGCCGAACTTCCAGCGCCATTCGGCCTCGCCGAAGCCCGCCCTGCCCACCAGGTAGTTGGAGAGGTAGGCCAGGAGGATCCCCAGGACGATATTGAGCTGGAAGACCATGACCAGCCGGCCTCTCCACCGGGCCGGGGCGATCTCCGCCACGTACATCGGGGCCAGGACCGATGCGGCGCCGATCCCAAGCCCCCCGACCCAGCGGAAGAAGACCAGGGAGAGGAAATCCCAGGAGAAGGCGCATCCCAGGGCAGAGACCAGGAAAAGGAGGGCCGTGATCTTCAAACTCTCCCTCCTGCCGAGCTTGTCCCCCAGAGGGCCGTTCCCCATGGCCCCCATGATGGTCCCGATCAGGGCCGAAGCCACGGCGAAGCCCTTCTCCCCCGGGGAGAGATCGAAAAGCTTCTGTATGGCCTCGGTGACCCCGGAGATCACGGCCGTGTCGAAGCCGAAGAGGAGCCCCGCCAGGGCCGCCGCCAGAGTGGCCCCCATCAAGGTCGGAGTCAGCCTGGGAGCGACAGAATCGAGCCCGCCTTCCTTTTCCATAGTGCCTTCCTGGGTCTTTCCAGACCTCCAGCCCCTTTTCGGACTCAACATAACACCAGGCTCCCCGGCGAGCGAAGGAGAGAACCAGGATGTCCTTGGGGAAGGCGGGTGTAACCCCTTGGAATCGGGGGAGAAAGGGGGGAAAAGAAAAGAAATGGTACGCCCGGGGGGGCTCGAACCCTCGACCTTCGGTTTAGGAAACCGACGCTCTATCCAACTGAGCTACGGGCGCACCAAGAGGGAGGAAGAGGATACAAAGAGAGCCCAGATTTTCAATGCCCGCCCCTTCGTTATAAAACTCCCCCCGGCACATTTTTATAATTATAAAACTTCTCCCGGCACTTTTTTCCAACGTTGGACGACGCGGTGGCAGACGTAGGCGGCGAAGCGCCTGGGGGAGAGGAGGGTCATCTCCCACTTGTGGAGGGATTCGTCGGGGGTGGCCACTGTGGCCACGTAGTTCCTCAGGTCCTGGAGGGATCTCCTGTCGGCCATGTCGTAGAGGACGTCCGTCTCCCAGACGACCTGGCCCGTCTGGGCGGAAACCATGCCCAGCCTCAGGCCCAGGCAGGGGGGCTTGTAGGCCCGGAACCGGGTGACCGTCCCGTAGATCACTCCGTCCACGCCGTACCGGCTGCAGAAATCCAGCAGGTCCGCCAGGGGAAAGACCCCCTTCAGCCTGGGCAGGTTGTCGAGCCACTCCCGCCGGTCGTCCTCGGGAAGGGCCACCACTTCGAAACGGCCCGTCTTCTGGAGCTCCAGGCAGAAGATCCGCCAGACCAGGTCCGGATCGGCGTCCCCCTGGTCGGCGATGTCGAAGGGTAGGACCAGGACCCGCCGGATCAGGGATGTGTCCCTGGGATCGGCGAAGTAGGCCGCCACGGGCTTGGGCTTGTCGAACTTGGGCCCGAAGAGGGCGCAGGAGGGGGCCAGAAGGAGAAGGGCCGCCCCCGGAAGAACCCTGGAGACCTTTCCTCTCACGGCCTTCCTCCTCCCTGGAAGGAACCTCCCTCCGCACTACCACCTCCGCCCGGGGCCAGAGCCTGGATCTGGGTCTTCACCAGCTCCTGCTCCACCTTGGTCTTCTCCAAGGCCAGGTTGAGGAGCTGGACCTCCTTGTCCCTCAGCTCCTGGAGGGCCTTGTCCCTCTCGGCCTGGGCGGCCACCTTGGCGGCCTTCTCCTGGTCCCTCTCCCGGCGGCACTCCTCCAGGGCATCCTGGGCGGCCCGGAGCTTCTCCTGGAGCTTGGCCAGCTTGTCCTGCAGTTCCTTCAGCTTGTTCTTGGTGTCCACGTACTCCTTGAGGAGGGAGCGCTGGGCCGGGCCCCGCTCCACTCCCGTCACGGGACCGGCCTTCAGGTAGCCCCCGTCCGCGACCGGGGGAGTCTCGGCCTTCGGGGGCGAACCCAGCCCCTGGGAAAGAATCCCGCATCCCCCCGGGAAGGCCGCCAGGACGGCCCAGAGGACGTACCGCGGACCGATGAAATGCCTCATGGTTTCTCCTCCCCTTCGTATTCGCATTCCAGGACCGTCACCTGCCCGCAGGAACAATGGATCTCGATGAAGCGGATCACACCGTCCTGTTCCACCGGGACCACCCTGACGGGAGGGGCCCCTTCACGGACGCCGTGGGCGCCCACCAGGACGTGGGCGTTCGAACGTCTCACGGACCGGCCCGGGATCCACCCCGGCCTGCCCAGGCTCTGGTCTTCCATTTTCTTACCCTTTGCCGAAACTCCGTCCCGGTCAGGCCAGGACGTCCACCTTGTGCCCGGATTCCTCCCCGCCGCCCCCCGTTCCGGCAGATTCCTTCCGGGAGGTTCCAGGATCCCCGGAGGAAGCCTCAACGGATGGGTCCGCCCCATCCGGCTCTCCAGGTTCACCCTTGCTCTTCTTGAGAGCCTTGCGGAAGAGTTCCTTCTTCTTCCTCCGGTCCCCGGTCGAGCCGGACTTGCCCACGGCCGGGCCGGGCGGCCGGATCCCGCCGAGGCCCCCCACAGGGGCCGACGACCACAACCCGCTCATGTCAACCCTCTTCCTCCTTCTCCTTCAAAATACGGCGCAGATGGTGGTGGGCCCTGGTAAGGATCTGGGAGACCCTGGACTCGCTCACCCCAAGGATCTCCCCGATCTCCCTGAGGAGGAGTTCCTCGTGGTAGTAGAGGATCACCACCTTCCTCTCGTTCTCCGGGAGTTCCCCGATGGCCTTTCCCAGGCGCTCCACCTCCTCCCTGAAGGAGGCCTCGTCCATGGGATCCTTTGCCTCGGGCGCCTGGAGCATCTGCTTCAGGCTCCCGTCCTCGCCCTGCTCCTCCTCCAGGGAGATCAGGCTCACCGTGTGCAGGGCCAGGAGATCCCGTTCCACCTTCTCAACAGGGACACCGAGCTCCTCGGCCAGCTCCTCCGGGGTCCCGTCCCGCCCGAGCCGCTCCTTCACGGCCGCGGCGGCCCGCTCCAGGTTCTTGAGTTTCTCCCTCCTGGACCTGGGAACGATGTCGTTCCTTCGCAACTCGTCCAGGATGGCCCCCCTGATGGCGGAATAGGCGAAGGTCTTGAAGGTGGCTCCCTTGGTAGGATCGAAGGTGTCCGCCGCGTGGATGAGCCCGCAAACCCCTACGGAGTACAGGTCGTCCCTGTCCCAGCCCGGCGGGAGGGAGATGGCGAGCCTGCCCAGGACGTGCTTGACCAGGGGGAGGTACCCCTCGATCAACTGCTTCCGGGTCTGGGATCCCGGCCTGGCGTAAGGCGTCTGGACCCCCTTCACCGCTCACCCACCTCCTCTTCCTCCTTCTTTCTCCGCTCCTCCTCCTTGCGGCGCCTGTGCTCCGCCAGGGCCTCCAGGACCACGTCGGCGAAATAGCGGGTGAGGAACCGCCCGCAAAGGAAGGCGACGAAGGCCGCCAGGAGAGAACGGCCGAGGACGGTCCAGGGGCCGACCCCCGCCAGGAGGCCGGCCAGGAAGACGAGACAAAAGGCGAGGGAGGCAAGCCAGGCCCCCCCGGCCTTCTCGATCGTCCGGACCCCTACGTCCATACTGCCTTCGATCCTCCCCGGACCGCCGGCGGCGGCCCGGAGCCTTGCCCATCTCCCCCCCTCCTGGATCGGCAAAGGCGGGTCCGGGACCGAAGGAAAGATCCCATGACAAGGAAGGGTTCCGTCAGGAAAGGGAAGGAAGGGGAGATGGAGAGGAGCCTTGCAGGTCTACCTGGACTGCTACCCCTGTTTTCTTCGGCAGGCCTTGGAAGCGAGCCGCTTCGCCGGCCTCGACCCGGAAGGCCAGAGGAAGGTCCTCCTGGGAGCCATGGAAGTCCTGCAGGATCTCCCCCATGGAGCCACTCCACCGGCCATCGCCTGGCGGATCCACAAAAAGATCCGCCGCCTTTCGGGCACGGCCGACCCCTACGAAGAGGTCAAGAAAACCTGGACCGCCCGGGCCCTGGAGCTCCTCCCAAGGCTGGAGGCCCTCATCGAGGAAGGCCCGGACCGGCTGGAACGGGCCCTCCGGGTGGCCGCGGCGGGGAACATCATCGATTTCGGTCCCAATGCTGGGGCCATCGACCTGGAAGAGACCCTGGAACGGGTCCTGGCCGGACCCTTCGCCAGGAACTCCCTCGAAGACTTCCGGGAAGCCCTGGAAAGGGCCTCCTGGGTCCTCCTCCTGGCGGACAATGCCGGCGAGACCGTCTTCGACAGGGCCATGATCCCCCGGCTGGGCAAACCCGTGACCTATGCCGTGAAAGGAGGGCCCATCCTGAACGACGCCACCCTGGAGGACGCCAGGGCGGCGGGCCTGGAGGAGGTGGCCACCCTCCTCTCCACGGGATGCGACGCCGCCGGAACGGAGCTGGACCTCTCCAGCGAGGCCTTCCGGAAGGCCTTCCGCGAAGCCCCCTTGATCCTGGCCAAGGGCCAGGCCCAGTACGAAACCCTCTCGGGCCGGGGAGACGAGAGGGTCTACTTCCTCCTCCAGGTGAAGTGCCCCGTCATCGGCCGCGATCTGGGAGGCCTGGAGCCGGGAAGCCTGGTCTTCGCCAGGGACGCCTAGGAAAGAGGGGGCTCCCTCACTTCCGCCGGGCCCGTGGGGGGATCGAAGGCAGGGGCACCCTGAAAACCCTGCTTCCCCTTCCCTCTCCGCAAAGCCAAAGGGCCTTCCCCGAAGGTTCCACGGCCAGCCCTTCCCCCTGGAGCTGGGAAGGAGTCTTCTCCACCAGGACGGGCTCCAGCAAGGGGAGGCCCGCCTTTGCGCCTTTCCGGCGGGCCCCCGCCTTCTTCTCCCCGGGAAAGAGGTAGACAAAGAAGTGGGTCAGGGACCGGAGGACGAACCACCTCCCCCGGGGACCGAAATCCCCGGCCCGGATCCTCATTCCCGCCGGTGTATCCAGGGGAACGGCCAGGAGGGCCGCCTCCTCCAGGACCCGGACCCTCCGGCCCGGCAGGGGTTTCCCCGGCCACCGGAAGAGCCCAACAACCTTCCGGTCCACGGCGGGCACCAGGTAGGGCACGCCCGTGAGGGGGTGGACCATCAGGCACTCGCAATCCTTGGGTCCCTCGGGGAAGCGGCAACGGAAGACCTGGACCTCCTTCCGGGGAACCACCAGGGTCTTCCCCGCCAGGACCGCCGGGTCCGGTTCGGGGAAGCGCAAGAGTTTTTTGACCAGGGGCAGGCCCAGGTTGTTGCCGATGTCCCCCACCCAGAGCCTGGGCCGCCCTCCCTTTCCCCGCCCGGGCTCGAGGGCGCAATCCTCCCAGTCCAGGGCCAGGGTTCCCCCGAGGAGGACCTTCCCCACCGTCCGGCCCTTCTCGTCCACGGCGAAGAGTCGCGCCTGACCCCCGGAATCGTTGTGCACCCAGAAACAGCCCTTCCTCCTCCGGGAACAGGCGATCCCGCTGGCCTCCCGGACTTCAGGGTCCCGGAAACGGAAGGCCGGGCGGATCTCCTTCCCTTTCTCTCCGCCCCCGCCCGCCCAGCAGGCCGCCGCCAAGACCAGGGCCGTTCCCGTGAGGACACCCCTCACCGTGGAATCTCCACGCCTTCCAGGGCCTTACGCGCCGCCTCGTAACCCAGCCGGATGGCCTCCCTGCCCCGGGTGAACTCGAGAAAGCGGATATGTGCCAGGGGAGGACGGATCAGCACGTCGGGCTTGTCCACTTCGAACCGGGCCCGGGTGATCTGGATCTCCATGATGTTCAGGGAAGCGGCGAGCACGTCGAAGATCCCCGGAAGAGGCTCCTTCTTCCTTCGCCTCCAGCGCCCGGCGTGCTCCCGGGAGGGAAGGCTCACCTTCCGGAGTTTCCGGTTCAAAGACTCCAGGATCCCCGGCCCCTCGTCTTTCTCCTCCTTTTTCTTTCCCGGAGGCTCCAGTCCCGGCCGGAACTGGTTCCTGGCGTGGACGATCCCGTGGTTCAGGTCCACGGCGATCACGAAGTCCGCCCCCATCTCGCGCAGGGTGCTCACCGGCACGGGGTTGACCAGCCCCCCGTCCACCAGGACCCATCCCCTCCAGCGCACGGGGGTGAAGATCCCCGGTATGGCGATGCTCGCCTGGACCGCCTTGGCCAGGTCCCCCCTGGCCAGGACCACCTCCCTCCCGGTGGATATGTCCGTGCAGACCGCTCCGAAAGAGACGGACAGGTCCTCGATCCTCTCCACCCCGGCGCAGGCCCGGATGAACTCCGAGACCCGCTTCCCGTCGATGAAGCCCCCCCTGGGGAGGACCACGTCCACGAAGACCATCAAGTCCCGCCACTTGAGCCTCCGGACGATCCGCTCCAGGGTATCCAATCGGCCCGCGGCGTGGACCGCTCCGACCAGGGCCCCTATACTTGTTCCCGCAATCACGCCGGGGACGATCCCCATCTCCTGGAGCGCCCGGATCACTCCGATATGCGCCCACCCTCTCGCGGAACCGCAACCCAGGGCAAGGCCGATCATCCCGCCACTCTAGCGGGCGGGCCCGGCTTTTTCACGCTCAGGCGGGACGGGCCGTTCCTTTTCCGCCTCCCCCCTCGCGGAAAGGACCTCCAGCACCCGGGCCGCCAGGGCCCGGACCGCCCTGGAAGGCCCGCAGTCCGGCCTCTCCAGGAGGAAGGGCCTTCTCCTTCGGGCCGACTCCGCCACCAGGGGACTCTCGGGGATCCAGCCCAGGAATTCCGGCGTGACCCCCAGGAACCGGTCCGAGACCTTCCGGATCCTCGTGGCGGTCAACAACGCCTCCCCACTGGACCCGGCCCGGTTCACCACCAGCCGCACCCTCCCGGAGAGGCCCTCCCTGTGGAGGATCTTGTAGAGGGCGTAGGCGTCGGCCAGGGCCGCCGGCTGGGGAGTCGTGACCAGGAGGACCAGGTCGGCGCGCCGGAGAGGGGCCAGGGCCGGCCCGGAAATCCCGGCTCCCGTATCGAACACCAGGGCGTCCATCCCCGGGCCCATCTCCTCCAGGGCCTTCCACAGGCCGATCCTCTCGAAGCCTCCAGGCTCGGCCAGTTCCTCCATCCCCGATCCCCCCGGGAGGAGGAGCAGGCCGCCGGGTCCCTCCAGGAGTGCTTCCCCCAGGGGAAGCCCCTGGGCGGCGCACTCTTCCAGGGTCCTTTCGGGATGCACCCCCAGAAGGATGTCCGCGTCGGCGAGCCCCGGATCCAGGTCCAGCAGGAGAACCCGCTTCTCCGCCTCCCTCAGGGCGAGAGAAAGGGCCACGGAGAGGACCGTCTTCCCCACCCCTCCCTTGCCGCTGGCCACGGCCACCACGGGGGGCCTGGCCCTTCCCGGCCCGCCCCTGGTCTTCCGCAGGTCCCGGAGCCTCCTCCTCAGGCCCGCGGCCTGGTCCTCCGCTCTGAGTCTCTCTCTCATCGCCGCTCCTCGAAATCCTCTCCGAGCAAAAGGGCCCGGGCAGTCCTCTCCGGGTCCGCCGGGTGGACGTCCTCCGGAACCTCCTGGCCGTCTGTGATCCAGGCCAGTGGCAAGCCCGCCTCCAGGGAGAAGGAGACCGCCCCGCCCGGCGCCGTGGTCTCGTCCCACTTGGTGATCACGAGCCCCGCCGGCTCGAGCATCCCGAAGGTCCTTCCGGCGGCCCGCAAATCCCCGACCCTGGCCCCGGCGGGAAGCACCAGGAGGGACTTCACCCCCGCCCCGGCCAGGTGGGCCCGGATCTCCTTCACCCTCCTCACGTCCATGGGCCCCCTGCCGGGAGTGTCGATGAAGACCCGGTCGGCCTGGCCGTGGCGGGCCAGGGCCTCCTTCAGGTCCTTGGGAGTGAAGACCACGCTGAGGGGAACCTCCATCAGGTCCGCGAAGGCCCGGATCTGGTCCACTGCGGCCATCCTGTAGGTGTCCAGGGTGACCAGGGCCACATCCAAGCCCTCCTCCACGGCGGCCCTGGCGGCCAGCTTGGCCAGGGTCGTGGTCTTTCCCACTCCTGTTGGTCCCACCAATGCGGTGACCCTCGCCCTGGGCCCGGGGACCTCCACCCGCTTCAGCATCCCGCCGAGGATCTTGGCCGCCGCCGGCAGGACCGAAGGATCGCCGGGCCGGTCCAGGACCAGATCGCACCCCTCGAGGGCCTCGGCCAGGGCCCGCCGCACCGGGGGGGTCAACCCCAGGGACTTCATCCGGTCGAGGGCGTCCTTGAGCCCCGGCGGGACGGCGGCCTTTCCCGCCCGGCCCTTCTCAGGCCTGCGGGGAAGGACCCGGCGGCGTCCGGTCCCGGCCGGGGCGGATCGCCGGGCCGCCGCCTCCCCCCCTGCGCCGGGGAAGGCCATCACCACCTCCACTTCGCCCCCGGTCCTCCGGGTCTCCACAAGGAGGGCCTCGGGGCCCGCACCTTCCCGGGCCTTCCGCAAGGCCTCCGCCATGGAGGCCCCCCTGAAAGTCGTGATCCGCATAGGTCAGACTCCCACCGTCTCGAGCCGAACCGTTCCGATGTTCTCGATCCGCTTCGCCACGGCCGCCTCCTGGTAGGAAAGGACCGCCCCGCCGGGCACGGCGGCCAGGAGGGTCTCGGCCAGGAAGGGTCTCAGGGCCGCCCGTGTGAGGAGCACGGGCTCCCGCCCGGCCTGAAGGGCCTTCTGCAACTCTGCTGCCGCGGCGTCGACCAGCTTCCCGAGGAATCCCGGGGGAAGCTCCGAGAGATCCCCGCCCCGGGCCACCACGGCGTCGGCCATGGTGCGCTCCAGGGTCTGGTCCAGGGTGACCGCCCAGAGGACGCCGTCCTCGTCCAGGTAGGGCTCCAGGATGGCCCGGGCCAGCCTTCGCCGGACCTCCTCGGTGAGGGCCCGGGTGTCCTTGGTCTCCATGGCCCCGTCGGCCAGGGCCTCCAGGATGAGGCCCAGGTTCCGGATGGAGACCTGCTCCCTCAGGAGGTTGGCCAGCACCTTCTGGACCTGTCCCACCGTAAGCAGGTTGGGAACGACCTCCTCCACCACGGCCGGGGTGAGCTTCTTCTGGGCGTCCAGCATGGCCTTCACGTCGTCCCTGGAGAGAAGCTCGTGGGCGTGCCTCTTGAGGACCTCCGTCAAGTGGGTGATGAGGACCGACGTGGCGTCGATTACGGTATAACCGGAAAGCTCGGCCTGGGCCTTGTTGGCCGAAGTTATCCACTTCCCCGGAAGCCCGAAGGCGGGCTCCACCGTCTCGATTCCCTCGATCTCCACCTCCGTTCCGCCCGGGTTCATGGCAAGGTAGTGGCCCGCCCGCAGTTCGCCCCTTCCCACCTCCTGGCCTCCCAGGAGGATCCTGTAGCTGTTGGGTGGAAGCTGGATGTTGTCCTTCACCCGGATGGGCGGAACGATCACGCCCGTCCTGGCGGCGAACTGCCGCCTCATGTTCCCGATCTGCTCCAGGAGGCCGCCCCCTTCGCCGGGTTCCACCAGCCCGATGAGCCTGTAACCGATCTCGATCCCCAGCCGGTCGACCTGGAGGACCTCCTCCACCGTCGGGGCCGGACCGCCCGGCGGAAGGGCCTTCTCCTCCGCCTCCCTGGCGGCCTTCTCCCGGGCATCCTCCTCCCGGTCCTCCTTCTTCAGGCCGAGCCAGACCGTGAAGAGGACGGCCGACATGATGGCGAAGGGCGGGAAGGGAAGGCCCGGGATCAGACCCAGGAGAAGGAGGAGGCCGCTCGCCGAGAGGAGGGCCCTTGGCTGGGCGGAGAACTGCCTGGTCATCTCCCCGGCCATCGCCTCCTTGGAGGCCGCCTTGGTCACCAGGATTCCCGCCGAGGTGGAGAGGACCAGGGAGGGGATCTGGCTCACCAGTCCGTCGCCCACGGTGAGGATGGTATAGATCTGCATGGCCTGGAGAGGAGCGAGCCCCCTGTTCAGCCAGCCCACCAGGATCCCGCCCACGATATTGACGGCCGTGATGATAAGCCCCGCCACGGCGTCGCCCCGGACGAACTTGCTCGCGCCGTCCATGGCGCCGAAGAACTCCGCCTCCCTCTGGATCTTCTCCCGCCGCTCCACGGCCTCCTCGTTGGTGATGAGCCCGGCGTTCAGGTCGGCGTCGATGGCCATCTGCTTGCCCGGCATGGCGTCAAGGGTGAACCTCGCGGCCACCTCGGAGATCCTGGTCGCCCCCTTGGTGATCACCACGAACTGGATGATCACGAGGATGAGGAAGACCACCATCCCCACCACGTAATTGCCTCCCACGACGAAGTCGCCGAAGGCCTTGATCACCGTCCCCGGGTTTCCGTAGAGCAGGATGAGCCTCGTGGATGCCACGTTCAGGGAGAGCCTGAGGAGGGTGGTGAAGAGGAGGAGGCTCGGGAAGGTGTGGAAGTCGAGGGGGCTGGAGATGTTGAGGATCACCAGCATGATCAAGAAGGAGAGGCCTATATTGAAGGAGATGAGGACGTCCAGCAGGAAGGGCGGGAGGGGAACGATGAGGACCATCATGATCCCCACCACCCCCAGGGCCACCATCAGGGTGGCCCGGGAGAGTTGTTTCTCCCCGCCGTCGAAGGCCGCAGCCCGGGTCGCATCGGTCACCGTCCCCTACCTCCTCCCGCGCCTGCGGGAAACTTGCCCGTCATGCGGTAGACGTGGGAAAGCACGGCCGCCACTGCCTGGTAGAACTTGACGGGCACCTCGTCCCCCACGTCCACGGCCCTGCAGAGCCCCCTGGCCAGGGGGGGGTCCTCGTAGATGGGCACGCCGTTCTCACCGGCGATCTCCCTGATCCTCAAGGCCGTCTCGTTCCAGCCCTTGGCCACGACCCTGGGAGCGGCCATGACCTCCTGGTCGTACCTGAGGGCGACGGCGGCGTGGGTGGGGTTTGTGATGACCACGTCCGCCTTGGGGACCTCCTGCATCATCCGCATCCTGGCCATCCGTTTCTGGGCCTGGCGGATCCTCCCCTTGATGAGAGGATCGCCCTCGGCGTTCTTCTGCTCGTCCTTGACCTCCTGCTTGGTCATGCGCAGGTCCCGGGCGTGTTGCCACTTCTGGTAGACCAGGTCCCCGATCCCCAGGACCATGAGGACCGACGCCACGACCCAGAGAAGCCGGAGAACCGAATCCAGCATGACCGTGGCCGCCACGGGGATGTCCACCCGGCTCAGGTTCAGGAGGACGCCGAACTTGCCCCGAAGGGTGAGCCAGAGCACCAGGGCCATGACGGCGAGCTTGGCCGCCGAGAAGAGCATCCTCATGATTCCCCGGACGTTGAAGATCCTCTTCATCCCGCTGACGGGATTGAACTTGTCCGGGTTGAACTCCAGGGCCTTGGGGGTGAACTTGAAGCCCACCTGGACCACCCCCGCCAGGAGGGCCGTGATCATCACCCCAGCCGCCAGGGGACCCACGACGAGGCCCACCAGGACGGCCGACTTCTTCAGGAGTCCCACGGCCTCGGGGATCCCGAAGTTCCTGGCCGGAAGCCCCCCCAGGAACTCCCGCATGTTGGAGAGGAGGAGGGCCGCCACCCGGGGTCCCTGGATGGTGAGGAGGGCCGCCGTGGCCATCATGAGCACGGCCATGGAGAAATCCTGGCTCCGGGCCACCTGGCCCTTTTCCCGGGCCTCGGCCTTCCGCTTGGGTGTCGCTTTTTCCGTCTTTTCTTCGTCCGGCATGGCGCACCTAGAAGGGAACGGCCAGGTGGATCACGGCCCCGGCGACCTGCCTGAAGAGCTCCCCCACCCGGGGTAGGACCCGGGGGACGAACACGACGCAGCCCATGAGGCCGATCACGATCTGGAGGGCGAAGGCGAATTCCATGAGGTTGATCTGCTGGACCGCCCGGCCCACGACCAGGAGGGCCAGCATCATGAGGAGCATCACTGCGAAGACGGGGGCCGCCAGGGACATGGCGTTGGAGAAGATGGCGTCCGAGAGGGCGGAGAACCCCTTCAGTGCCCGGGAAGGATCGAAGGGCGAACCCAGTGGAAGGGCCGTGTTCACGGCGGAGAGGATCCTGAAGACCAGGAGGTGGCCGTCGAACTTGAAGAAGAGGATCAGCCCCATGGTCTCGAGAAACTGGGAGAGAACCACTCCCTGGTCGCCCGATTCGGGGTCCACCGCCCTGGACATGTTGAGTCCCATGTTCTGTCCGATGATCTCCCCGGCCACCACGAGGGTTCCGAAGACCGTGTTCAGTCCCATGCCGAGGAGGAGGCCCACGAGGATCTCCCGGACCGCCATCACGGCGAAGACGAAGAAATTCGGCGGAAGGGGAACGATCACGGGCCTCGGGAAGTAGAGAAGGGCCCCCATTCCCACGGCCAGGACGATCCTGGGCCAGCGGGAATCCCCCCTCCTTCCGAGCACGGGAAGGCCCAGGATCATTCCGCCCGTGCGGAAGATCATGAGCAGGGCGCCGGGAAGGAAGGCGAAGAGAGCCGTCTCCACGGCTTCAGCCTCCCAGGTGGCCCATCATGGAGATCATGGACCTGGCGAAGTCCACGAGCACCTGGAGGATCCAGGGGAGGAGAAGGACCAGGGTCAGGGCCACGGCCAGCATCTTGGGCACGAGGGTCATGGTCTGCTCCTGGAGGGATGTGACCGCCTGGAAGAGGCTCACCAGGAGGCCCACCATCATCCCCACCACCAGGGCGGGAGTGACGATCTTCAGGGCCGTCAGCAGGGTGGCACGCCCGATGTCCACTACGACGAGTTCATTCATCTTCGGTCCTCCGCAAGGCTAGGTGGTGAAGAAGCTCTGGGTCAGAGACCGGATCACCAGCCCCCAGCCGTCGACAAGGAGAAAGAGCAGGATCTTGAACGGCGTGGATATGATCACCGGGGGAAGGGTGAACATGCCCATGGATATCAAAATACTTGCGATCACGATATCGATGACGAGAAAGGGCAAATAGAGAAGGAAGCCCATCTGGAAGGCCGTCTTGAGCTCGGAGAGGACGAAGGCCGGGACGAGGAGGTGGAAGGGCACGTCCTCCGCCGTTGCCGGGGGCTTCGCCCTGGAGATCTCGTAGACCAGGCGAAGGTCCTCCTCGTGGGTCTGGCGCAGGAGGAACTTGGACAGGTCCTTTCCCGCCAGGACGGCGGCGTCCATGAAGCCGATCTTGCCCTCCGTGTATGGTTCCAGGGCGTGCTTGTCGATGGCGTGGAAGGTCGGTGCCATGACGAAGACGGTGAGGAAGATGGCGATCCCCACGGTCACCTGGGAAGGGGGCATCTCCTGGACGGTGGTGGCCCGCTTCAGGAAGGAGAGGACCACCACGATCCGGGTGAAGGAGGTCACCGTGAGGAGCAGGGCCGGGGCGAAGGTGAGGGCCGTGATGATGAGGACCATCTCCAGGGCGCTGGAGAGGGCCTGGGGCCCCTTCTTCCCCCCGATGGAGAGGGAGATGGAGGGGATGCCTCCGCCCGAAGGGGCCGGCGGCCCCACCTGGGCCCCCGCCGTGGAGGCCAGGAGGAGGAGCCCTCCCAGGACCAGGAGGGCCGGGACGAAGGATCTCTTCCTCACTTGGCGGCCCCTCCCGTTCCGGCCTTGAGAATCCGCTTGAAAGGAAGCTCCCCGGCGGGAATCCGGGGAAGGGGCTCCCCGATCCCGGCATCCTCTTCCTCCTCCTCTTCCTCCAGGGGGAGCGGTTCTTCCTCGGGTTCCCCTCCCGTGAGGTCCGCCAGGAGGGTGAGGCCCTTCTCGGTCTCACCGAGAAGAAAGAGCCTGTCCGCGGCCCGGGCCAGAAGAAGCCTCTTCCTCCGGCCCAGGGGGAGGACCTCCACGAGGGAGAGGGCCCGCCTCTTCCCGGGGACTCCCCGGGAGCGCTGGAGGCGGGACAAGAGGTAGACCGCCCCCCCGGCCAGGAGCAGGACCAGGACCGTTGCTCCCCCCACCTGGAAGAGAGACCCTTTCCAGTCCCGTCCCTCACGGAGAACCCTGGGGGCTCCCACCGCCCCGCTCCCCCTCTTGCGGAGGAAGGAGAAGTCCCCTCCCGCCGTGGTTCCCTTCGCCGCCGGCGGGGCTTGAATCCCCTGATCCTCTGCGGGAGAGGCCTTCTTTCCCACCCCGCCCCCAAGGGGGGCCAGGAAGGAGAGCAGGATCAAGGCCCCCATCAGGAGGGCCGCCTTCGTCTTGCCGTTCATCCGGGTTTCCTCCGGCACCGCCCCGAGCAAAGGGTGTACCGGAAGGAAAACCACAAGATGTTGGGGACCAAGGGGAGAGAACCACGAAAAGAGTGGAGAGTTCTTCCACAGCCTGCTGTTTCCGCCCACAATGGCCGGCCGGCCCGGAGGAGCCCGGACCCCGACGGAGGGCCCGGGTCCCTCCCCTCTCTTCGGCCGGGAGGCCTGGAACCATGGAGATCACCCTTTCCGAAGACGTCCGGGATCTGGTGCGGCTTGGCGTATTCGTCCTCCGCCGGTGCAGGGTCACCGCCGGGGAAGGCGCCATGGAGGATCTCCTCGCTTCGAAAGAGGAAGAGATCCGCTCGCGCTTCGCCGGGATGAGCCCCGGGGAGATCCCCCAGATGAGCCCGGCCCGGAAGCTCTACAGGGCCGCCGGCCTGGACCCCACCCGCAACAGGCCCTCCAGCGAGGCCCTGACCCGGAGGATCCTCAAGGGGAAGGCCCTCCCCCGGATCAATTCCGCCGTGGATCTCTGCAACGCCTGCGCCGTATCCTACTTCCTCCCCATCGGCCTCTACGACCTGGACAAGGTCCGCCCGCCCGTAAGGGCCAGGCTGGGCAAAGAGGGGGAATTCTACGAAGGCCTGGGAAAACCCAGGGTCAACCTGGCGGGCCGGTTCTGCCTGGAGGACGCCCTGGGCCCCTTCGGGAACCCCTCCTCCGACAGCAGGCGGACCTGCGTGGAGGAGACCACGGAGAACCTCCTGTGGGTGGTCTACGCCCCCCGGGAATACGACGTGAAGGACCTGAAGGAACACCTGGAGTGGTCCATGGAACTGGCCGGCGAGAGGGGGCTTTGCGCCGAATCGGAGGGGCCCTTCCTGGTGCCTTCCCCGCAAGAGGAGGAACGGTGACGGCTCCGGGAAAAGAACCGCCCCTGGATCGAAAGGATCTGGAATACCTGGTACACAAGATCTCCAACCTGGTCTCCGCGATCTACGCCTTCGGGGAACCGGCCTGCGAGTCCGGCGCGGGCATGAAGGAGGCCCTGGAGGAGATCCTCGCCGCCGGCGAAGCCCTGGAGGAGACCTTGCGGAGGCTGAAGCGTGTCCTGCGGGAGGAAGGTGAGGGAGGTTCGGGGTGAGGGGGGCCGGGGAAGAGGGTGAAAGCCGCCTTTCCAAGGCCTGGATCTCCGCGGCCTTGCTCCTCCTGGCCGGGGCGGCCTTCCTGGCCTACTACCCGGTCCTGGACAACGGCTTCTACATCATCGACGACCAGCGCCACCTGGCCAACGGGATGGGCTTTCCCTTCCCCAACCACTACTTCCGGCCCGGACAAGAGTGGTCCTTCCGGCTCCTCTGGCCCCTGGCCGGCACCGATCCCTTTCCCTACTACCTCACGGGGCTCCTCTTCCACCTGGCCGCCACGGTCCTCACCACCCTCCTGGCCTGGAAGGTTCTCAAGGAGCGGTGGGCCGCCCTGGCCGCGGGCCTGGTCTTCGCCACCCTCTACGCCCCGAGCCAGGCCGTCCTCTGGATCGGAGCGCACCTGGGTGTCCAGTCGGTCACTTTCGCCCTGGCCTCCCTCCTCTTCTGGATCGCCTTCCTGGAGAGGGGGGGATGGTTCCGGTGGGCAGGATCCCTGGTCTTCGGGGTCCTGGCCATGTGCTTCAAGGAGAGCGGGGTCAACCTCCTCCCCTTCATGCTCGTGGTCTACCTCCGCTTCAAGGGACCCCGCGCCCTCCTTCGCCCGCGCAACTGGCTCCCCTGGATCCCCCTGGTCCTCTTCGCCGCCTACGTCACCTGGCACGCCGTGACCGTTCCGGGGGGAATCGGCCTGGAGGTGAGGATGTCGGGCCCTCTGGTCCTCCTGGACCGGCTCCTGCGCTCCATCGGCCACATGCCCATTCCCTTGAACTTCCGCCGCCACAGGGCGGGCCTCCAGGTGATCGGCCTGGTCTTTCCCCTCCTTCCCTTCCTGGGGGCCCTGCTCGCCGCACGGGCCCGGGCCGGCAAAGGACCCCTGCCCCCGGCGGCGGGCTACGCCGCCGCCGCCGTGGCCGTGGGCCTCCTCCTGGCGGGCCACGCCGCCGTCCTTCCCGTGGAGGGAGAGGCCACGGGGGAACGGGACTACTACGACGCCGCCCCGGGTTTCGCCCTCATGCTGGCAGTCCTCTTCTCACAGGCCCGCATCCTCCTGGCCGGGAAGGGAAAGGTCCTTCGCTCCCTTCCCTGGATCGGACTGCTCGCCTGGTGCGGAATCAACGTCCTCTCCCTGCACAAGGTGGAAGCCTGGAAGTACGACGCCCCCTCCCGCCACGTGGAAAGGCTCGTCCGGGCCACGGGGAGGCTCCTGGAGAAGGCCCCCCGGGGAAAGACCCTCTTCTTCCTGGATCCCCCCATGCGCGACGTGAGGGACTTCGAGAGGATCCTGGAGATCTACTACGGCGCCGATCCCGGAAGAATCCGCCAGATTTGGTACGATCCACGTGGAGAGAGACTCCGCCGCAGGATCCGTGAGGAGAAGGACCTGGTGTGCCTCAGGTGGAGGGAATCGCCCCCAGCCTGGATCCCCTTCGAGCCGGGCGGGTGGAAGTGGCTGGAGAAGTGGAAACCCTTCTGGTGGCCCTCCCCCCTGGACGACCCGCACCTCTCCCACAAGATCCGGTGCCTGGAATACCACCTTCCGGGAGGCTGAGCCCCTCCCGGCCCACCTCTACTCGGCCGGGACCTCCACGGATTCCTCCTGGGCCTGGAGGATCTTCCAGACCTTCCTCAGGAGGTCGTCGGCCTTGCATGGGAGCCCCAGGATCTGGTCCGCCCCGGCCTTGAAGGCCAGGAGGACGTTCCGCTTCGTGGGCCATCCCAGGGCCGCCAGGATGGGAACGCCGGGCTCGGCCTTCTTGAGCCTCCGGCACCATTGAAGGTATTTCTCCTCCTCGTCGGGAATCTCCAGGAGGACGATGCAATCCTTGAGGGTCGCCGGGTTGGGGACCTCGCCGGGAGGACGGACGTCCACCTGGAGGCCCACCTTCTCCCCGGCGTCCCTTGCCAGCTTCCCCAGGGCACCGGTGACACCGAAGACCACCAGGTTCCCCTCGAGTCTCTCCGGGAGAGCCTCCTTCTCCTTCTCTCCCCCCTCCTCCTCTCCGCTCAGGGGGGCTCCGTTCAACTCCTCTGCGAAGGAGGCCGGGAGGAGGAGGAATCCCTCCCCCTCGGGAAAATCCCCCACCTTGATCTCGATCCCGAGGGCGTAGATCTCACCTCCCGGAAATACATCTTCGTCCTCCTTACCCGGCTCGAGCTCGGTGGTCTTCACGAGCCGGAAGGAGACCGCCTTGGGCAGGTTCTTCCTCAGGATCTCGTCCACCACGGAGAAAAGGATGTTCCCCACTTCCCCGAAGGCTTCCCGGTCCTCGTCGTCGTACTCCTTCTGTTCCCGCCTCTCCTTGACCATCTCGCTGGCCACCATCCTGAGGAGGCAGGCCAGGGTGGCCGCATCCGGGAGGTTCACCAGGAAGGAGATGTGGCCTTCGTATTCCTTGGAGAGCTGGCCCACCAGGACCGGCCAGGTCTCCTGGAGGGAGTCCCGGAACTCCGCAGACGAAGCGATCCCCCCTTCCCGGGCCTTCAAGGAGACGGGGCGTTCCACGAGGGCGACGAGATTCTCCTCCATGGAAGCAAGGGCGTCCTGGAGGACGCTCTTGACCTTCCTGTCGCCCTTGGTCTCCTTGAACCGGATCGTCTTCATCGGCCTTCTTGCTTGCTCCCCCGCCGTCTATCCATTCTCGATAGGGTTCTCGCCGAGCCGGATTTCCACTCTCAGCCGCTCCCCGTCCTCGTTGACGAAATCCACGGCCGCCCCTTCAACCAGGTTCCGGCTGAAACGGGCCTCGAGTTCCTTGCCGGCCATGACCACGGGAACGGAGATCTCCATTTCCCAGCCCTCATCGGACCAGAGGACCTTTACGTTCCCGGCGATCATGTTGGTGAGTTCCCCCATGGCGTCGGAGATCTCCGACTTGTCCTGGATCTCCTCCTCCTCCATCCCCAGCATGTTGGCCGTGATCTTCCTGGCCAGGTCCATGCCGACGGAGGTCACGAAGATGCCGTTCTCCGTCCCCGTGAAACCCAAGGTGGAGACCACGTCGCCGGCGAGGGAAGTCCCTTCGGGTTGGGTCGGTTCGGAAGGGGACATGTCCATGAAGACCATGGTCTCCATCACGTCCTTGACCGCCGAGATCAGGAAGTCGGCGCTCTTCTGGTAGATCCGGGGCAATACCTTCTCCATGGTCTCTCTCCTCAGTACACTCAGTGCAGGAAGGGGCCTACGACTTCCTGGATCTTCTCGGGGGTGAAGGGCTTCTTGATGTACCCGTTGGCGCCCTTGGAGAGAGCCTGGGCGATGAAATCCTCGCCCCCCTCGGTGGTGATCATCACGATGGGCGGCTTGTCGCCGAGTTCCTGCCGGACCTTCTCGACGAACTCCAGGCCGTTCATGTTGGGCATGTTGACGTCCGAGAGAATCAGGTCCACTTCACCCTGCTTGAGGGCCTCCATCCCCTGGACGCCGTCCCCCGCCTCCTTCACCTCGGCGACGGAGATTCCCGCCTGGCGGAGGCTCCTCATGACGATCTTCCGCATCGTCGTGGAATCGTCCACGATCAAAACCTTGTAGCCCATTCCTCTGCTCCCCTTTCCTCAGCCCGCAATCTCGTTCCTTGCCATGAAAATCAGGTCCTGGTGCTTCTTGAACTCCTCGACCAACTCGATCTTCACAAGGGAAAGATCGTTTGCGTCGAGTCCGAGGATCTCCAGCGATCTCTTGTGGAACCTGTAGTACAACCCGTCGATCCCCGTGCCGATCCCCAGGTCCATGGCGAGACAATCCGCCACGTGGACCAGGGCGGTCAGCTCCCCGTCCTTGTCGATGTCCGTCGGGGAATGGTGATTCCTGATCGCGTTGGTCATGATTTCCGGGAGGTTCCAGTTCTCGGCGACGATCCCGCCGGCCTCGGCGTGATCCATTCCGAGGACCTCCCTCTCGACGAGGGTGAAATCCCTCGGGTTCTCCTCCAGGGAACGGCGGATCCGCTCCACCCGGTCGGGAATGAATTCCGCCATGGCGATCTTCCCGATGTTGTGGAGAACCCCGGCGGTGAAGGCCACGTTCCGCATGGAACTCCTCGCCCTGACGGCCAGCTTCTGGCACGCCATGCCGCAGGCCACGGAGTGCTTCCAGAGCTCCCCCTCCTCGAGGAAATACCCCTCGTCCTTTCCGTGGTAGTAGGCCGCCACGCAGGTGGAGATGGCCAGATTCACGAGGGTCCGCGTCCCCAGGTAGGCCACGGCCTCGCCGGGAGTACGGATCTCCCTGGAGAGTCCGTAGAGGCTGGAGTTGCACAGCCTGAGCACCTTCCCCGTGAGGACGGGGTCCGTGCTGGCCGTGGCCACGAGCTCGTCGGTGGAGAACTCGGGGTCCGCCACGATCTCCATGATCCGGACGGCCACACCGGGGATCGGCGGAAGCTGGTCCAGCACTTCTTGGATCTTTTCCCGCATGCTCAAAGCACCCGCTCCCCGCCCCCCGGGCTCTTGACGACCACCCTCCCGTCGTCGACTGAGAGGAAAACGGACCTTTCCTTCCTTCCCCCCGTATCTTCTTTTTCCACGTTGATTCCGCTCTTCCAGAACAACTTCCTGGCCAGCAGGACGTTCCGCTTCCCCACGTTGAAGGCCCCGTCGCAATCGATGGTGTAGGCTCCGCCTACGAGGTAGCACTTGAGGCGCCTCTTCTTCCCGCCCCTGGAATAAAACTCCTGGAAGAAACGCGGAAGTCCAGTATCCCCGAACATGGCCGGGGTGGATTCCGCCTTCTGGGGGTCGATCTTGGATTCAGGCAACATGTAATGGATCATGCCGGCGACCTTGACTTCGGGATCGTATAGGCAGACCGCGACACACGACCCCAGCGAGAAGGCCGCAAGGGTCTTCCCTGGCTCGTCCGTTACCCGGTATCTGCATATCTCGACGACGACGAGATCGGTCCCGCAACGAAGACCCGCCGCCGCCGAAAGTTCACTTCCCGCCATCGCGCACCTGTGGAAGATTCCAGGATTCCTCGGCCCCTGGGGGCCCCATGGGTTTTCGACAAGGGCCAGGCTCCGGCTTGAGGAGCCGGGCGTCCCGAAGGCCGGGAAGGATGGGACTCCGCTCCGGCCCGCGGAGCTCCCCGGCCGGACCGCCCCCGCCCCTCAAGAAACGAGCTTCTGCTGGAGCTTTTCCAGGTGCATCTTGAGGCGTTGCATGATGTTGGAATGAATCTGGCAGACCCGGGACTCGGTCAGTTCGAGGATGTCCCCGATCTCCCGCATGGTGAGCCCCTCGTAGTAATACATCACGAGGATGAGTCTCTCCTTGCGGATGAGATGGCGGGTGATCAGTTCCAGGACGTCCTTCTGGTGGAGGAGATGGAGAGGATCGGGCGTCTTCTTGTCCTCGATGATGTCGACCTTTTCCATCTCCCTGTCGTCGTCGCCGTCCTCCCACTTCTCCGAAAGGGAGAAGATCGTCTTGGGGGCGGCCTCGACCATCACCGAGTTGACCTCGTCGATCTCCACGCCGAGTTTCTGGGAGAGTTCCCACGCCGTGGGCTCACGGCCCAAAGTGCTCTCAAGTTCCTGGACGGCCTTCTCCAGCTTGTGGGACTTCAGCCGCACCAGCCTGGGAACCCAGTCCTGGGCCCGCAACTCGTCCAGGATGGCCCCCCGGATCCTGGTGGTGCAGTAGGTCTTGAACTTGATGCCCCTGCTCAGGTCGAACCCCTCGATGGCGTCCATCAGGCCGAAAAGACCCGCCGAGACCAGGTCGTCCAGGTCGATGCTCTTGGGAAGGGTCTGCAGGACCCTCTCGGAGATGTAGCGCACCAGGGGGAGATAACGCTCGATCAGGACGTTCCTGAGGTTGAGGTCCTGGGTCTTCTTGTAGATCTCCCAGAGTTCCTGGTCGGTAAGCTCCCTCCTCTGGGTCTGGGGCGCCTTCCGGGGGGCGGCGGATCCCCCCCGCTTGGCGGACTTCCCCTTGCGGGCGGAGGTTTTCGTCGTCCTGCAATTCGACTTCCCCTTGGAGGTGGTCGCACAAGAAGAAGACTTCTTCCCGGAACGGGAACCGGCGGAACGGGAACGGGACTTTCTGACGGCAACTGCGGAGTCGCTCATGATTCTCTGTTCCTTTTTTTCGGACGGGGGTGTTCGCGTCATTTCCAGCCTTCATCCATGGTCTGGAAGAGACTCAGGACTTCCGGGCCGCGGGGGACGCGGCCCGGAGCCGGGCGCGAACCTGGCTCCGCAGCCGCTCCTTGCGGCAACTGGCTGCCATGGCGGGAGGATTCCTCCCCCCGCTTTAGGCCCTACAGCTTTGCGAGACCGCCTTTCGACGGCTGTGCCTTTTTCGGGAGCAATTCGTTGCTCGACAGGACAAAGAACGATGGTCTCATCTTGCGCCCCCCTTCCCGGCCCGGGCCAGCTGTGATGGTCGGACGAACTCCGGCCGCCTTGAGCCGCCCCGGCGGCGGGGAGGGGATCAATATGAAACCAGGGAAGCCACCTCTCTTCCCTCCAGTCTCTCCCGGCCCTTCAAGCCTGTGAGCTCCACCAGGAAGAGGCACCCCGCCACGACGCCCCCGAGTTGCTCCACGAGCTTGCAGGCCGCCTCCATGGTTCCCCCCGTGGCGAGGAGGTCGTCCACCAGGACCACCTTCTCTTGGGGCTTCACGGCGTCGGCGTGCATCTCCAGGGCGTCCTTTCCGTATTCCAGGGTGTATTCGACTTGCCTGGTCTCGAAGGGAAGCTTTCCAGGTTTCCGAACCGGGATGAATCCGAGGCCCAGCTCCAATGCAACGCCTGTTCCAAAAAGGAACCCCCGTGACTCGATTCCCGCCACCACCTGGGGCGACCATCCCGAAGCCTTTTGGGCCAGGAGGGTTACAGATTCCCTGAGGGCCGCCGGGTTTTGCAACAGGGGAGTGATGTCCCTGAAGAGAATCCCTTTTTTGGGAAAATCGGGAATGTCTCGAATCCACGATTTGAGATCCATTGGGCCACCTTTCTCTTTCCTGGGCCTTCCGGCCGGTCCGTCACATCTCCTCCGGGCAGGCCACGCCGATGAGCCCGAGGCCGCGCTCGAGCTGCCTTCTCGCCGCCGAGACCAGAAGGAGCCTCGCCCTGGAGAGGGGCTTCTCCACGCCCAGGACGCGATGGTCGTGGAGGTAACTGTGGATGGAGCGTGCCAGGCGAACTGTGTAGGCCGTCACCTGGCTGGGTTCGTTCTCCCTGAGAGCCCTGCCCAGGGCGTCCCCCCAGGAACCCAGGGCGTGGACCACCTCCCTGGCGTCCTCCAGGAGGGACAGGTCTTCCCCGGGGTCGGCCGGCTCCAGGCCCTCCTGGGCGGCGTTCCTCAGGATGCCCGAGAGGCGGGCGCCTGCATACTGGACATAGGGTCCGGTCTCCCCCTCGAAGTTGAGCATCTCCTCCAGGTCGAAACGAACGTCCTTGATGCGGCCGTTCTTCAGGTCGTTGAAGACCACTGCCCCCACGCCCACGAGCTCGGCCACCTTCTCCTTGTCGGGAAGGTCGGGGTTCTTCTCCCGGATGATCTCCCGGACCTTCTCCACCGCCCGGTCCAGGACCTCGTCCAGGAAGACCACCTTCCCGTGCCTGGTGGACATGCGTCCGTCCTTGAAGCGGATGAGACCGAAGGCCACGTGCTCGATCCGGTCCCACCACTCCAGGCCCATCTTCTTCAGGATTCCCTTGAGCTGGCGGAAGTGGAGCTTCTGCTCTCCCCCCACCACGTAGAGGCACTTGTGGAAGCGGTACTTCTCCCACCGGTGGAAGACCGCCGCCAGGTCCCGGGTGAGATAGAGAGTGGTGCCGTCGCTCTTCCTGAGGAGGCACGGCGGCTCGTCCCCCTCGCCCAGTCTTACCACCAAGGCCCCCTCGGAGATCTCGGTGATCCCCGCCTCCACGACCCGCCGGATCGTCTCCTCCAGGTAGGGCTCGTAGAAGGACTCCCCCTGGACCACGTCGAAGGTGATCCCCAGGCGGTCGTAAGTCTTCTGGAACTCCCTGAGGCTGAGTTCGGTGATCTCCTTCCAGAGGGCTCGAACCTCCTGGTCCCCCTCTTCGAGCTTTCGAAAGATCTCCCTGGCCCGTTCGGCCAGGGCCGGGTCCTTCTCCTCCTCCTTGTGGTAGCGCACGTAGAGCTCCAGGGTGTGGCGGATCGGGTTCCTCCGGAGTTCCTCCCTGTCTCCCCAGCGCTCCAGGGCGGCCAGGACCTTGCCGAACTGGCTCCCCCAGTCCCCCAGGTGGTTGACCCCCACGGTCCTCCAGCCCGCGTGGGAGTAGATCCTGTAGAGGGCGGCACCGATCACGGTGGTCCGGATGAGGCCCACGCTGAAGGGCTTGGCGATGTTGGGAGAAGAGTAGTCGATCACCACGGTCTTTCCCTGGTCGGGGAACTTCCCGTAGGGGGAGCGCCCCTCCAGGACCCCGCCCAGGACCGACCGGGCCAGGGCGGAGAACCGGAACCGGACGTTCACGTAGGGCCCGGCCGCCTCGGCCTTCTCCACGACCTGGTCGGGTTCGATTCCCGCCGCAACCCGGGCGGCGATCTCGGCGGGATTCTTCCGGAGAGCCTTGGCCAGGGGGAAGCAGGCCATGGCGGCGTCGCCGAAGGCCAGGTCCCGGGGAGCCTCCACGGCCGGGATCTCCCCGGAGTGGCCCATCTCCACCAGGACGGCCCGGGCCTTCTCCTGAACGTGTCTTCTCAGTGCATCCATCTCGGTCTTCTTTCCTCGCGTCCTTCCTCGCCGGGAGAGGCCCCTCAGGGGGATCCTGTCTCCTCCCATTCTTTGTAGAGCTCTTCCAGTTCCGCCCCGATCTCCTCGAGGCGGGCCTTCACCCGCCGGGTCTCCCCGGGGTCCAGGTAGACCCGGGGCTCGCCCAGGGAGGCCTCGAGCTCCTCCTTCTCCTCCTCCAAGGCGAAGATCTTCTCTTCCAGGCGCTCCAGCTTGAAGAGGTTGACCTTCTTCCCCTGCCGGGCCCCATCTTTCCGTGAGGGAGAGGATCCTCCCCGGTCCTTCCTCCCCTCCTCTTTCTTTTCCCGGAAGGAAGGGGATTCTTCCTTTTCCCGGACCTCCTTCTTCAAGGCCTGGGCTTCCTTCCAGCCGCCGGGGAAGGCCAGAAGGCGGGGGGGCTCCAGGAACCAGGTCTGGGTGGCCACCCGGTCCAGGAAATACCGGTCGTGGGAGACGAAGACCAAGGTCCCGCCGAAACCCAGGAGGGCCTCTTCCAGGGCCTCCCTGGCCTGGATGTCCAGGTGGTTCGTCGGTTCGTCCAGGAAGAGGAGGCCCGCCGGGTTCCAGGTGAGGGCCGCCAGGAGGAGGCGGCGGGCCTCACCGCCGGACAGGTTCTCCACGGACTTCTCCACCTGGTCCTTGGTGAAAAGAAAGAGGGCCAGGTGGGCCCTGAGGGCCTCGTCGTCCGGCCCGGGACCGGCGGCGTCCCGGAGGGTCTCCAGGACGGTCCGTCCCGGCACCAGCCCCTGGAGTTCCTGGTCGAACCAGCCCACCCTGGCCTGGGGATGGCGCTCCAGGCTCCCGGCGAAGGGAGGCCGCCTTCCGGCCAGGACCTGGAGGAGAGTGGTCTTTCCCGAGCCGTTCGGGCCGACGATTCCCACCCTCTCTCCCGCCAGGACCCGCAGGTCCACCCCTTCCAGGAGGACCCTCCCTTCCCCCACGGCCACGGCCATCTCTTCGGCCCTGAGGACCTCCAGGCCCCGGCGGGGGGCCTCGCCGGTCCGGAGTCTCACCTTGGGACCCCGCCTCTCTCCCTGGGGTTTCTCCAGGGGCTCCATACGGCGGACCCGCTTCAGCCGGCTCTTGGCCTCCCTGCTTCTCTGGCCGTAGTGGTAACGCCTGTAGAAGTCCTCCTGCTTCTCCTTGAACTCCTGCTGTTTCTTCCACTCTTTGAGGCGGAAGATCTCCTCCCGTTCCCTGGCCCGGACGTATTCGGAGTAGTTTCCCTTCCACCGCTTGAGCCTCCCCCGGTCCACCTCCACGATGGAACGGGCCACGTTGTCCAGGAAGGCCCGGTCGTGGGAGACTACGAGGAACGTGTAGTCTCCTGAGTGGAGCAGACCTTCCAGGAACTGGATCCCTTCCAGGTCCAAGTGGTTCGTCGGCTCGTCCAGGAGAAGCAGGTCCGCCCCGGCCAGGAGGACCGAGGCGAGCTGGACCCGGGCTTTCTCACCCCCCGAGAGGACTTCCACCTCTTTGTCCAGCTCCTCCGGGGGAAACCCCAGCCCTCCGAGGATCTGCTCCAACCTGTGGGGAAGGGAGTGTCCTCCCAGAGCCTCGAAGCGCTCCTGGACCCGGGCGAGCTCGCTCTGCAAGGCCTTGCTCCGGGGGTCGCGGGCCAGCTCCTCGTGGATCTCCTCGAGCCTCCTCTCCAGGTCCGCCAGGCCCTGGGCGCCCGAGAGGGCGGCCCTGCGGATGGTGATCCCCCGCTCGAAAGAGGGAACCTGCTGGAGGAAGGCGATCCGCAAGTTCTTCGAGGCCCTCCGGGAGCCCCCGTCGGGCCGATCCCAGCCGGCGACGAGCCGCAGGAGTGTGGTCTTGCCCGAACCGTTCGGGCCGACTACGCCGATCCGGTCTCCCCGCTCCACCTGGAGGTCCGCCCCTTCCAGGACGGTCTGGTCTCCGAAACGGCGGGCCGCCTTTTCCAGGAGGACCAGGGTCACCGGGCCAACTCCCTGAGGATACGGGCTTCCACGTCCTCCCCGCAGACACGGGAGAGGCGGGCCGCCTGGGCCCTGGTGATCCTCTCGGAATCCTTCAGCCAGGCACTCCGGCCGTAACGCACGGCCAGGTCCCGGTACCGTTCCCCGATGGGAACGACCCGGTCGTGGGCCACCACGGCGTCGGCCACGGAGACGGCGTTGTCCACCCAGGTGAGGGGCCTGGGCCGGTAGACCTGGAAGATCCGTTCCACCCATTCCCGGTCCAGGTCCGGGGCTGTGCGAAGGACCTGCTTGAGGCCCCTGCCTTTGAGCCAGTGACTCAGGGCCGCCCGTGCCACCTGGGGTTCCCCTCTCTCCTGGAGGATGAGCCAGCCTTCCCAGGGATGGCGGACCCCCTGGTCCACGGAGCGGCCGATGTCGTGGAGGAGGGCCGAGACCTCCAGGAGTTCCCGGTCCAGGACAGAGCCCAGGCATTCCCCCAGGACCCGGGCGGCCTCACGCACCTTCAGGCAATGGCGCACCCAGGCCTCCTCCAGGCTCCCCCGCTCGAAGAGGAGTTCCTCCGCCTCCTTGGGACTCAAACTTCCTCCCCTGTCAGGAACTTGTGGGCCGCCCGGAGGATTTTCCTCAGGTCCTTGTGCTGGAGGATGGCCAGGGCCGTATGGATCCCCGCCCAGACCAGGGCGTCGTGCTCGGAAGAGCGCCGCACCCGCCCTCCTTCCAGCCGGGCCAGGAAATAGGTGACCCGTTTCTTCCTGGGGCCCTCGCCTTCGTCCACTTCGTAGACCGTCTCCTCCCGGAAGCCCGGAAGGAATTTCAACTCCGCCTCCCGGCCGAGCTCCTCTTCGAGCTCCCGCCCGGCTCCCTCCTCCAGGGTCTCCCCGGGCTCCAGGTGCCCCTTGGGGGGAGCCCAGGTCAGGTGGCGGGAGTTCCTGAGAAGAAGGTATTCCGGACCGTCTCCCTGGTCCCGGAAGACCACCGCCCCGGCGGCCTGCACCTCCCGGGGCTCCCTGTCCGGCCTGTCTGCCCTGGCATCGTCCATCGTTTCCTCCATGTCCGAAGGGCACACTCAAAGCCTTCCCCTCCTTCCCGTCAACCTGGTGACCCCCCAAAGGGAAAGGCCACGAAAGATGAGGAGGAGAATGATCGGCCGTGAAGATCCGAACCCTCGCCCTGGCACTGGTCCTTCCCTTCCTGGGAGGAGGAGCCCCTCCCCCGGGAGAGGATACCCCTGGAGGCCCGGACCCGGCCCTTCTGGAAGAGGAGGTGACCCGCCTCCTGGAGGAAGGACAACGGGAAGAGGCGGCCCGCCTGGCCGGAGAGGCCCTGGAAGGGGACCCGGGCCTTCCGGCCCGCCTCCTGGGGAGTCTTCGACCCGGCGCAAAGGGGGCCTTCTTCCTCCTCGGGAGAGCCCTGGCCTTCCTGGAAGAAGAGGGCAAACCCACGAGGGACCTGGCCACGGCCCTCCTGGTGAGGGCCGCCCTCCGTCCGGGCCTGGCCCTGGAAATCGCCCGCCTCCTTTCGAAAGGCCCCTACCTGGAGCCCTCCCAGGGAGATCTGGTGGTCCGTCTCTGGAGGCTTCCCGGGGGGGATCCCCGCCGCGAGGCGGGACGCATCCTGGCGGAAGCTCTCCTCGAGGGATCCCTGAGGAGGAGCGATCCTGTCCTGGCCTTCCTCTTCCTGGAAGACCAGGATCCCCTGGTTCGGGCCATGGGCGCGGCCCGGTTGTGTTCCATCCGTGAAGGACTCTACGCTCCCCTGGCGCCCCTGGTTGCGGAGAAGGAGGAGGATCCCCGGGTCCTCCACGCCCTGGCCCTGGGCCTGGCCTTCTCTCCCCTCCCCCTGGGCAGGAAGGCCAGGATCTTCCAGCGGATGGCCCGCCGGAAGGGAGGACTTTCCTATCCCCTCTTCTGGTGTCTCATTCAGGGAAAATAGCTCCCCCCTTTTCAATTCGAGGCATTTTTTGTAACCTGGAAGTCGCCGTGGGATTTTTATGGGGGGGCGAGATGTTTTTTTCTTCGCCCTGGTTGCTTTTGCCTTTCCAGCAACCCATTTGTCCTGATCTTCAGGAAAAAGGCCCGTCCGCCCAAGATGAGGCTTCCCTTTCCCGGCCGGGATCCTTACTCCCCGGTGTGAGGAGAGAAAGCCCGCTCTTCAGGAGGACGAAACTCGGTCTTTTTCCCAGACATACGAAGTTTTCCTCTTTCCGTCCCAGAAGAGGGGGGAGGTTCCCAAGATGCTTAGGGAACATCAAGAACTACTGAGTGCAGGCCTCCTGATCACCGACATGGCCGTCCTGGGCCTTGTCGCGGGGGGGGCCCTTTTGACCAGCCCGACCATGGGCCCTTCGCCCAGAGCCTGGCTCCTGGTCCTTCTCGCCGTATCCGCCTGGCCGATCCTGGCCTGGAAGTGGCAGGTCTACCACTCCCGCCGCTTGAAGGGTCTGCCCGAGGAACTCTTTCTTCTCTTCAAGGCAAACATCTCCACTTTCGGACTGGCCACCCTCGGGACGGTGATCCTCTCCCGGGGCACCCTGGACGGGACCAGGCTCCTCTCGGTCCTGCTGGGCGTTCCGGCGGCCCTCTTCCTGATCCGCCTTCCCTTCAGGCTCTTCCTGAAGAAGGCCCGGTCCCTGGGCAAGAACATCCGCTACGTGGTAATCGCGGGGAGAGGCAAGGAGACGAAGAGGATCCTCTCCTACCTGGACACGAATCCCCACTTCGGTCTCAAGCTCCTGGGGTGCTTCGGCTTCGCCGGCGAGAGGAAGATCCCCCTGGGGAAAGTCTCCTTCCTGGGCATGGTGAAGGATCTTCCCGCCTTCCTGGAGGAGAACGTCGTGGACGAGATCCTCCTCTCCCCCGCCAGGGAGGTCACCTTGGCCCAGGTGAACCAGGTGATCCGTTCGGTGGAGGAGTTCGGCGTCCCCATAAGACTCCTCCCGAAGACCTTCTCACCCAAGCACGCCAAGGCCTGCATGTCCTGGTTCGGCGACATTCCCACCCTGGCGTGGTTCACGGGCCCCTCCGAATCCTTCTCCATCGTCTTCAAGAGGGCCTTGGACATGGTAGGTTCCGCCATCCTCCTGGTCCTCTCCTCCCCAGTCTTCCTCCTGGCCGCCCTGGCGGTGAAGCTCACCTCCAAGGGCCCGGTCTTCTTCACCCAGGTCCGGTGCGGCCTCCACGGAAGGCCCTTCAAGGTTTTCAAGTTCCGCACCATGGTGACCGACGCGGAGCAGAAGAAGAAGCTCCTCCTCTCCCACAACGAGGTGGACGGGCCCGTCTTCAAGATGAAGAAGGATCCCCGGGTCACTCCCGTGGGCCGCTTCCTGAGGAAGTTCTCCATCGACGAACTTCCCCAGCTCTACAACGTCCTCAGGGGGGACATGAGCCTCGTCGGCCCCAGGCCCCCCCTTCCCGAAGAGGTGGCCCAATACGACAGGAAGCACCGGCGGCGCCTCTCCGTCCGCCCCGGGCTCACCTGCATCTGGCAGGTGAAGGCCAGGAACCGGGCGAGCTTCAAGGAGTGGATGGAGATGGACCTGGAGTACATCGACAACTGGTCCCTCGGCCTGGACCTGAAGCTCATCCTTCTCACCGTCTCCGCCGTATTGAAAGGCACCGGGGCCTGATGCCCTCCCGGGCCTGAGACCCCGCCCTTTCAGGAACCCACTACCACCTGGAGAGGCGCCGTTCGGGCCTCCAGCTCATCCTGGAAGGTGACCCAGACGCGGACCGGGGGAAGGTGGCACAGGCCCACCACGTGGGGCAGGAAGTAGAGAGGGATCTTCCGGGTGAAGACCGGGGGGAAATGGGTGAACCAGATCAAGGCCGAATCCTTCCCCAGGTAGACCCGGGCGGCCCGCCCCTGTTCCACGGCCCGCAGGAGACCTCCGGGCAGGAGGGTCATGGCTCCGGTGTAGGGGATCCGCACGACGACCCTTGCGAGAGAGCGGGAGTATTCGTTCCCCACGGAGAGGAGGCACTTCAATGGGGTCTCCAAGGAGGCCGAGGCCTTGGCCTGGAGGGCCAGGTCCAGGATCAAGGGGCCCTTCTTGAAGGCCCGTCCCGGGTCCAGGAGTTTCCGTCCCAGTAGAATCACCGCCCCCAAGGGAGCCCTCCCCTTGGTCTCTACCCGGATCTTCCCGTCCTTCCCGGCCTTCAAGGGGGGAAAGTCGATCTCCAGGAAGGGCCCCCCTTTCCTCTGTGCCAGGCCCTCTCCTCCCACCCTCAGGGTCACCTCCAATTCTCCAGCTGGTTCGAGAGCCTCCTTGGGAGCCAACAGGGCCTCGTAGCAGGCGCCAGTGGTCCACTCGTCGCCGAAACCCAGATCCGGTCTCACCCGGTCCAGGATATAGGCCCGCAGGAGGGCGGCTTTTTCCGGAGCGATTCCGGCCCGGGCGAGGGCCGCCGCCAGGCGGGCCGAGGCGATCAGGTCGGCCCTGGCCCCCTCCGCACCGGTCCAGTCGGTGAAGCCCGCCCGAACTCCCGAATTGCGGTCCCCCACGAGGAGGGCGCATTTCCTGAGGGTCTCAAGCCCCAAAGGATTCCTGGGGTCCCTGGCCAGGAGGGCCCGGGCGGCCTCGATCCGGACGAAAGGAGGAGGGTTCCCCTTCAGGTCCAGGAGGATCACGTCCTCCGTCCTCTTGAGGTAGTAGACCTCCGACTTCACCGCCGCCAGGGCCCGCTCCACCTGGGAGGTGATGAAGAGCCCCCCCCCTCCGGTCTCCTTCCAGACCTCGTCCGCCAGGAACCCCGGGTCGGGGAGGACACGCCCGTCGTCCTTGACCTTGGACCAGAGCCACTTGCGGACCCGGCGCAGGAGGCGTCCGCCTCCAAGGGGAAGGTATTCCTTCGCTCTTCCCAGGAAGGCCAAGGCCTCTGCGGTGGGAGAGATCTCGTCCACGGCGCCGGGGAAATCGGCGTATCCCCCCACGATGTTCCGGTATCCCGCGATCTCCCGCCAGGCGTCCATGAGGTGCCCCAGGGCCTTCACGGCGGCATTCTTCTTGCGCTCCCCAGGAAGATCGGAACTCCGGCGCAGGACCTCGAGGACCGCCAGGGCCGTCCTGGCCCGGCCCAGGACCTGGTCCAGGCTTCCCGAGGAGAGGGGGTCCCCCTTGGTTCGGTCCAGGTGGGCCAGGGCCATGTCCAGGGGGTGGGCGAAAGCGAGGACTTTCCAGCCCCTTCTTTCGAATCCCCCGGGGCCGAAGTCCGGGGCCTTCTCCAGGACCCCGCCGAGGGGGGCGCTCCAGGAGACGATCCCCGCCTCCTTCAGGGGAGGATGGAAGGGAAGACCGCTTTCGGAGAGGACCTTCCCGCCCCGGTCCAGGATCCTGAGCTTCCTCTTGGCCGCAACATCTGCGTAGGTCAGGGAGACCATCAGGCGGTTCCACTTACCTTTGCCGCGGAACTGGACCAGCCTTCCTGCCGGTCCCGCACCTCCTGTCAGGAAGGGCCGCAGGCTCTCCGGCCCGCCACGGGAAAGGCGGACCCAGAGGGGGATCTTCCACTCGTCGCCGGGCCAGATGGTTCCTGAAAGAGACCAGTGGAGTTCCAGGGGAGGATTCCAGGTGAACTCATTCCAGGAGAACAGGATCCCTCCCTTGCCGGGAACCTGCCCGGCGAAACAAAGGGTCTGGGGCCCGGGAAGAGCGGGATGGAAGGGCCCCAGGCCGACCGGCTTCCCCGGCTTGGGGGAAACCAGGTTCCATACCCAGGGATCAGGTTTGAAGGGAAAGACCTCCAGCAGATCCTCCCCCTCCGAGGGCTCCCCTGCCTGGGAGGAAGGCTCTCCCCGGGGATTCCCGGGAGGCGGCTCCTGGGCACGGGAAGCCCCCAAGGCAAGACCGAAAGAAAGGAGGACGAGCGCTCCCGTCCGGGCCTGCCGGCGTAAGAAGGCCTTCTTCTCCCGCGAGAAGACGAAGAGACTCAGGGCCGTTCCCAAGGCCCCGACCAGGACTCCCACCAGGAGCACGAGCCAGCCCAGCTTCTCCTCGAACCTGGCCTCCACCAGGCGGCCCGGACCGTTTCCGTCGTTCCAGGAATCCCTGAGGAAGGGAGCCAGGTCCTCCCTGGTCTCCGGAAGAGGAAAGCCGTCTCTCCAGGCCCTGGCCAGCCGGTGGAGATCGGGGTCGGAGAACCCGAAGGTGCCCGGGACGATGGAGAGGACCACCCTTTCCGGTCCGGGAATATCGTAAGGGTTGAACGTTCCCGGCCGCCCCGCGCAAAGGAGGCCGTCGCCCCCGGGGAACCCGGAACCCACCCTGATCCCCTTTCCCGCCGATTCCCAGGAGGCCCTTACCGCCGCCGATCCTCCGCCGAGGGCCAGGCAGGCCGTCTGGTGCATGGCCGGCGGGTTCCCTTCCCAGCGCCATACCCGAACGTTGAAGAGGCCCTTGGGCAACTCGAGGAAGGGCACGGTCAATTCCCCTTTTCCCTCCTTCACCTGGAGAGGATGGACCTCTTTCACCATGCCCTCCAGGAGGAGGTCCACCCAAAGACGGTCCTCCTTCCTCTTGTCGTAAACGGTGACCTTCAGGTCCTCTCCCTCGCGGAGCACGCTCTTTTCCAGGACGAGGGAGAGGCCCTGCTCCTTGTTTTCGGGGAACTTGCACTTGACTCTGTGTCTTGCGAGGACCCTTCCGTTCTTCCCCCGTGCCTCGAAGGTGAGGGTCCGACTTCTTTCGGGGAACCGAAAATCAATGACGGCCGCGCCCTTTCCGGGATAAGAAGCCCTCCCCAGGAGGGAACCATCCTCCCCGGAAAGGACCCGGATCTCGGCCGGGACAGCCCGATCCGTCCGGTCCACAAGGACGGCCCGGACCCTGTGGGGCATCCCGGGCACCCAGCGGTAGGGAGCTTCCACCACGATCCGGTAGGCCGAACGGTAGAGGAAGATCTTGTCGAAGGTGATGCTCGCGTCGGGGACACCGCCGGGCCGGCCGATCCGGGCCTCCAGGGTCAGGGGGAGAGGCTCCTCTTCCCCCTTCCCCAGGGGAGGAAGGTCCATGGTGTAACGGTAGAGACCGGGCCCAACGAGGGAGCAGGGAGCTTCCTTCACATCCCGGCCGCCTTTGACCAGGACCACCCGGACCCGGGCCCCAGAGAAGGATCTCCCGTCGTGGAATGTGATCTCCAGTTCCCCCGTGAAAGGTTGCCCCCCGACGGCCCGGTGGAGGTGGATGGGCCGGACCCGGAAAGGATCCTGCTCCATGGGGACCTTCACCTCCATGTAGCCGAAAATCCTCGGGCCTACCCGGACGTCCATGGAGTAGAAGCCGGGCCGGGCGGAAAAGGGGAGGGTGAAGGAGCCCTGGAAGGACCCTCCCGGACCGGTGGTCCCCATGAGGGTCTGGAGGGACACTCCGGAAGGGCTGGAGACCTTGAGGATCCAGGGTTCTCCGGCGGCGGGCCTGGGGGGATCGTCGTTGTGGCGGGCAAGTCCCATGAACCTGACGGTCTCCCCCGGAGCGTAGAGGAACTTTTCCGTGCAGATCTGGACCTGGTCCGCCATCCCGACGTCCACGTTCTCCACAGAGATCTCCTCGGGTGCCCGGGCGCCCTCCACCCGGGCGATCATGCCCCAGCCGCCCAGGTTCATCTTGGGGAGGGAGAAGGGGACCGTCCCCGTCCCCCTCACCTGGCCCGAGCCGATCTCGAAACGGCGCCTACCCTCTCCCTCCAGGTAGACCCGGACCGTCCCCGAAATGGGGGCGTGGCTGAAGGGGTCCTCCAGGCGCACCAGGAGCTTGGAGTTTCCCGGGGCCAGGAGGGACTCGGGGAAGGCCGCCTGGAAGGACTGGAAGACCGGCACGGAGGACCTTCCCGAAAGGACCAGGGCGCCTCCGGCGCCGCAGACCAGGAAGGCCGCTCCCAGGGAGACCCTGAGGAGGAGGGCTCCCGTGCTCTTGGGCCTTCCACGGCGGGAGGAAGGGCGGTTCCAGGATCGAGGGGTCTTTTTGGGTTCACTCATGGCGGAGTCTCCTGGAGCGCTGGGGGAAGAAAGAGTATTCTGCCCTCAAACGAGGAGAGGCCCACCAGGTTTCTCCGGCCCCTTCCCGACCCACTCGATCCCTGGAGGGATGCCCAGCAGGAGTTTGGCCCCATGAAACCCATCGAACCAGCTCTGAGAACGAGAAGAATCCGGTATGCCATCCGGGACATCGTCGTCCTGGCCGACAGGCTCAAGAGGGAGGGGAAGAACATCCTTTCCCTGAACATAGGCGACCCCTGCCCCTTCGGGTTCCAGCCTCCCTCGGAGCTCGTGGAGGCCGTTCACGAGGCCATGAAGGCCAACAAGAACGGCTACGGCCCCGCCCTTGGAGTTCCGGAGGCCCTTGATGCTCTGAGGAAGGAGGCCGTCCGCAAGGGGATCCGGGAACTCCGGACCGTATTCATCACCACGGGAGCTTCGGAGGCCATCGAGGTCTGCCTCACGGCCCTCCTCGATCCGGGGGAGAACGTCCTCCTGCCGGCTCCGGGCTATCCTCTCTACTCGGCCATCATGGGCAAACTGGACTGTCCCCTGAACCTCTACCACTTGGACGAGGAGAAGGGTTGGTTGCCCGACCTGGACGACCTGGCCGCCAGGATCAACTCCCGCACAAGAGGGATCGTCCTCATCAACCCCAACAACCCAACAGGCGCCCTCTACGATCCGGATACCCTCAAGGGGATCCTGGAACTGGCCAGGGAGAAGAACCTGGTGGTCTTCAGCGACGAAATCTACGACCAGTTGGTCTTCGACGGGAACACCCACGTGGCCACGGCCTCCCTGGCGGACGACATCCCCATGGTCACCTTCGGCGGTCTTTCCAAGAACTACGTCACGCCGGGATGGAGAATCGGCTGGGGCATGCTCTCCGGTCCCCCCGAGATCATCCGGGACTACGACCAGGCCATCCAGAAGATCCTCCGGGCCCGGCTGTGCGCCAATCATCCCGAGCAATACGCCATCCCCGTCGCCCTGGGAAGGGCCCGCAAGCACATCCCCCAGATGATCGAGATCCTCCAGAAGAGGCGGGACCTCACGGTGGAGAAGCTCGAGGCCATGGAAGGAGTGAAGTGCGTGAAGCCGGGAGGAGCCTTCTACGCCTTCCCCTCCCTGGATATCCCGGGAAGCGACAAGGATTTCTGCGAGGAACTGCTCAGAGAGACGGGGGTCCTCACGGTCTTCGGAGAAGGCTTCGGCCAGAAGCCGGGGACCAAGCACCTTCGGGTCGTCTTCCTTCCCCCGGAAGAGACCCTGTCCGACGCCTTCGAGAAGATGGATTCCTTCCTCCAGAAATACCGCCGCCGGGCCGAGGCTCCCTCCTCCTAGCCCGGCCCATCCTATCCCCCCATCAGCCCCGGACGGCCGAGTCACGGCCCAAAGGGCATATATTCTCCTCGTCAGCCCCGAAGGGGCTCCAGGACGACCGCCGCCAGGGGCGGCAGGGTTATACGGATCCTCGCCGGGAAGCCGTGGGACGGAACGGGTTCGGCCGTCACAAGACCGGCGTTCCCCATGTTGGATCCGCCGTAGAACTCCGAATCGGAATTCAGGACCTCCTTGTAGGGCCCGGCGTGGGGCACGCCGAAGACGTAGCCCTCCCTGGGGACGGGAGTGAAATTGAAGGCGAAGAAAACGAAATCCTCCGGGTTCCGCCCCCTCCTCAGGAAGGCCACGACGCTACCGTTCACGTCGTGGAAGTCCACCCACTGGAACCCCTCCGGCTCGTGGTCCCGCTCCCAGAGAGCCGGTGTCCTCCTGTAGTAATGGAAGAGATCCCGAACGTACTCCATGAGCTTCTTGTGCTCCGGATACCCGCACAAGTGCCAGGGAAGGCTCTCGGCGTGGTACCACTCCCAGGGATGACCGAATTCGCCGCCCATGAAAAGCAGCTTCTTCCCGGGCTGGGCCGCCATGTATGCGTAGAGCAGGCGCAGGTTGGCGAGCTGTTGCCACCGGTCGCCGGGCATCTTGGCCAGGAGGGACCCCTTGCCGTGGACCACCTCGTCGTGGGAGAGGGGGAGGATGAAGTTCTCCGTCCAGGCATAGAGCATGGCGAAGGTCAGGTTGCCGTGGTGGTAACGCCGGTAGATGGGATCCTTCGAAAAGTATTCCAGGATGTCGTGCATCCACCCCATGTTCCACTTGAACCCGAAGCCCAGCCCGCCCAGGTAGGCCGGAAGGGTCACCCCCCCCCAGGCGGTGGATTCCTCGGCAACGGAAATCACACCGGGAAAACGGCCGTAGATCAGCTCGTTGGTCCTCTGGATGAAGGAGATGGCCTCCAGGTTCTCCCTTCCGCCGTAACGGTTGGGAATCCACTCCCCTTCCTTGCGGCTGTAGTCCAGGTAGAGCATGGAGGCCACGGCGTCCACCCTCAGGCCGTCCACGTGGAACTGCTCGAGCCAATAGACGGCGTTGGCCGTGAGGAAATTGCGGACTTCATGGCGCCCGTAGTTGAAGACCAGGGTACCCCAGTCCGGATGCTCCCCGAGCCGGGGATCCTCGTGCTCGTAGAGAGCCGTTCCGTCGAACCTGGCCAGGCCGTGGGCGTCCTTGGGGAAGTGGGCGGGAACCCAGTCCAGGATCACACCTACGCCGTGCCTGTGGCAGTAGTCCACGAACCACCGGAAGTCGTCGGGCGTGCCGAAGCGGCTCGTCGGAGCGTAGAAACCCACGACCTGATATCCCCAGGACTCGTCCAGGGGGTGCTCCATGACGGGCATGAGCTCGATGTGGGTGAAGCCCAGCCACTTCACGTGCTCCACAAGGAGAGGCGCCATCTCCCGGTAGGTGAGCCAGCGGTTCCCCTCCTCGGGCACACGCCGCCAGGAGCCCAGGTGCACCTCGTAGATGGCCATGGGCGTGGTGCGGGGGTCCCTGGAGGCCCTCTCCTCCATCCACTCCCGGTCGCCCCACTGAAACCCCTCCAACGGGGTCACAACCGAGGCGGTCCTCGGACGGAGCTCCATCTGCAGGGCGTAGGGGTCGCTCTTGAGGAGGATGTGCCCCTCTCTCGTCTTGATCTCGAACTTGTAGAGAGCCCCTTCCTCCACGCCGGGTAGGAAGATCTCCCAGATCCCGGAAGATCCCAGGACCCGCATGGGATGCTTCCTCCCGTCCCAGCCGTTGAAATCTCCCACGACGCTCACCCTGAGGGCGTTGGGAGCCCAGACGGCGAAGGAGGTCCCTTTCACCCCCTGGTGCTCCCTGGGATGGGCCCCCAGGAAACGCCAGATGTCCTGGTGGTTCCCCTCGCCGAAGAGGTAGAGGTCGAAGTCCCCCAAGGTGGGAAGGAACGAATAGGGATCCTCCTTCTCCACCTGGGCCCCGCCGGGAAAGCGGAAGCGCAGTTTGTAGCGCAGGGGCATGCGGGCCTTGATCTCGGGAGATTCGAAGAGGCCGTCGGGATGGATCCGCTCCATGGGGACGACCTTCCCCCCCTTGAGCACCACCCAACCCTCCTCGGCGCCGGGCTCCCAGGCCCGGACCAGGCAACCCGACTTCCCTCCGCGCCTGGGATGGACCCCAAGCCAGGTATGGGGATCGGGGTGCTCCAGGCGGAGAATCTTCTCCGCCGCCGGGTCCAATCCGCGCTCTTTCTTGTCCAATTCCTGCATGGCCTCACGGCTCCTTCGAAGAGGAGCTTTCATCCTTACGCCGTTGCCTTCCAAAGGTTTGCCTGGGCGCATCCTTCCGGCAAGGGGGGTACCCTTTCAAGGGGAAAAAGAGCCGGAGAGGAGAGAAGACCGCCTCCCCCTCCCCCGCAGGGCGGGGAAACCCGGGCCCGGCCCGGGCCTCCCGCCGGCCCGGACCGGGAAAGATCCGGCAGGCCCAGGCGCTTATTTCACCGTGAAGGAGGCCGCCGGAGAGATCTCCTCCACCAGGCCCGGCAAGGTCGTATCGAGAGTGAGCATGGCCGTCCAGACCTTGAGGCCCGCCAGGGAGGGGGCATTGGGGATGGAGATGGTCCCCCGGGCCGTTCCCGCCGAGGAGAGCCTTCCGAAGAAACCGGGAAAGACCGCCGGGGAGAGCTGGACCAGGGCGTCCATTCCGAAGGGGAGAGCGAAGCCCCCGGGCAGAGGGATCGTTGCAGGGGGGGCCGTCACCGAGGCGAGGCCCATGTAGTAGGCCCCGCCGTGGTAGATGTCGGTGAAGGTGACCGTCATCCTGGTCCCCCTGGCGCCGGTGCCGCTGAGTTTCACCTCGTCCACGGCGGCGTCGGACCGGGTGGACCAGGCCAGGGCCAACCTTTCCGTAGGGTTCCTGAAGGCCCTCTTGAGGAGGCGGACCGTGTAGTCCCCCGTGACGGAGGGTACGAAGGCGGCGATCTCGAAGGGGTTCCTGGAACCGGCCGAAGCGGCCACGGTCCTTCCCGAGGGATCGAGGATCACCATGTCCAGGTCCATCATGAGCCGATCGGTGGTGCGGGCCTTGTCGGCAAGGGAGAACCAGAGGGCCACCACCCTGGTCTCGTCCCCGGCGGAACACCTGATCTTCCTCTCGATCCGGTTATTCGTAAACGATGCGGCCGTGAGCCTCTCCAGCCTCCACCGCCCCTTCCGGACCACCTCGGTCGCGGCGAAGGTGTGGACGCCTCCGGCCCCGTCCTTGTCGGAGAGGACGGGGGATCCCTCGATGTTGTGCCACGCCGAGGCCATGAGGATCGCCTTTACCGCTTCGGGCCGGGTGAGGAGGTTCTTGTCCACCGTGGCCATGAGGACCGCCGTCCCGCAGGTGAGGGGGCTGGCGCTCGAGGTTCCGCCGAACCGGCCGATCCAGGGACTCCTCGTCCGGTAGGTGGAATAGACGCCGTCCCCCGGGCTGGCCACCTCGGGCTTCTCGTGGCCTTCCACGGGATTCTTCCAGGAAGAGTAGGAAGCCATCTTGTCGTCGGCCCAGTCGTAGCTGTCGCCGTCGTTGTAGCAACCGCTGTTGGTCATGTTGTAGCCGTTGCCGGGGGTGGTGGAATAAGGCGTGGAGGTCCCTCCCTGGTTCCCCGTGGATTTGAACATCATCACGGCGAACTGGCGGATGGTATAATCGAAGAACCTGTCCAGGCCGACGATCCTTCCCTTGTTCCCGTTCCACCAGGAACAATTCCCGAAGGAGACCCCGGCCTTGATGGCGGCGTCCCAGGCCCGGGGAGCGTAAATGTCCCCTCCGCCGGCGGCGGAGTAGATCCTGGGAAGCCCCTTGGCAACCCCGTAGTAGAGGGAATGGTTCCGCATGGAGATGTTCCCCGCCACGGCCGTGGCGTGGGAGGAGGTGTAGCCCGTGTTCAGCCGGGTCACCGGCGGAAGATAGGGGCATCCCAGGGCCACGTGGCCCGGATCCTGGACCATGACCTTCACCTGGCTTCCCGCCCCGGTCAGCCCCCGCCTGTGGCAGGAGGGACTCCTCAGGGTGGGTTGGGCGAAGTTGTTCTCCGGGAACCACTTCGGATAAGCGTAATAGACCTGGTCCACCGCCGGGTCCGCCGCCCACCGGGGGACCTGGGAGGCCTTCATCTCCGCGAAGAGAATCGGCCAGGGGCCTCCCGGATAGAGGATCCTGCATCCCTCCGCTTCCAGCCTGGCCGCCAGGGCCCTGTTGCCCCCGGCGAAGAAGGCCCGGGCCTCCTCCAGTGCGGCCCTCCGGGCCTCCTCAGGGGAGAGTCCCCTCTCCTCCCCCTCTTCCAGGACTTCCCGGAAATCCCGGCGGGGGGCGTTCCTCCAGATCAGCACCTGGACCGGGTCACCGGGTCTCTTCTCCCTGAGCACCTCGGCCAGCTCGGGAGAGATCCCCCGTCTTGCGGCGAGCTTCTTCTCCTCTTCCCTGTCCAGGAGGGCCTGGATGTCCTTCACGGGACGGCCCTCCCGGTCCCAGGCCAGGACACGGATCGTGCCGGCCGCCCTGTCCAGGACACGCACCTCCCGGATCGTCATCCCCAAGTGGGGAAGCTCCCAGGTGGTCCGGGAGATCACCTGTCCGGAAAGAGGGGAAAGGAGGAAGAATCCCGAAAGAAGGAGGGGAAAGGCGGCTTGGGCGGATCTTCTCATGGAAACCTTCCTGGGTAAGGAAAGAGGGTCGAAACAAGGGGTATATTCATATATCTTACCCCCTCCCACCCCATGCCTCTCCTCCCGAGCCGGGGGAAAGGAGAGGTCGCTCTCTTCCGGCCCTACGGGCCGTCTCCTTTCGAGACAGGAGACCCCTTCTTCCCGGTCCTTGGAAGTTCCAAAGGCCGGCTCCCTCCTCGCCGGTGCCGGAGGGCCTCTTCCCGGCCCCGAGGCCAGGGATCCCCCCCCGTCAGTCCCGGGCGCCCAGGAAGAGCCATTTCAGGTCCTCCACAACGAGGTAGAGGGCGGGAACCAGGAGGAGGGCGATGAAGGTCGAGAAGAGGATCCCGAACCCCAGGGAGATGGCCATGGGGATCAGGAATTTCGCCTGAACGGAAGTCTCGAAGATCATGGGAGCCAGGCCGAAGAAGGTCGTCAGGGAAGTGAGGATGATGGGCCGGAACCTTCGTGCCCCGGCCCGGGCCACGGCCTCGAAGGGAGAGAGCCCCTTCTCGTCCCGGAAGGTGTTGGCCGCGTGGACCAGCACTAGGGAGTCGTTCACCACCACCCCGGCCAGGGCCACGATCCCCATGGCGCTGATGATGCTCAAGTCGTAACCCATGAGGATGTGCCCCAGGACCGCCCCCACTACCCCGAAGGGGATGGCCGCCATGATGATCACCGGCTGGAGGTAGCTCTTGAAGGGGACCGCCAGCAGGGCGAAGATCCCGAAGAGGGCGAGGAGGAAGCCCTTGCTCAAGGCGTCCAGGGACTCCTTCTGCTCCCGGTTCTGCCCCTCGAGGGAATACCCCAGGCCGTCATACTTCTTCATCAGCTCGGGCAGGGCCTTCTCCTTCAGGTCGGCCAGGACCTTGTCCGCCGTGGTGACCCCCGGGACGACCTTGGCCGTAACGTCCAGCACCCTCCTGCCGTCGGCCCGCTGGATCACGGTGTAGGAGCGCCCCCGCCGGACCCGGGCCGCCTCCATGAGGGGGATCTCCCCTCCCCTGGGCGACCTCAAGAGGAAATCCTCCACGTCGAATTCGGAGCGCCTCTCCGACTTGGGATACCTGACGTAGACGCGCACTTCGTTGCGGCCCCGCTCCTGGCGCAGGGCCTCGGCCCCGAAGAACGCGGACCTGACCTGGCGGCCCAGGTCGGTGGAGGTGAGCCCCAGGCTGCTGGCCTCGGGACGGACCTTCAGGTTCAGTTGGGGTTTCCCCGGCGAGAACCCCTTGTCCACCTCGGTCACCCCCTGGAAGCCCTCCAGGATCCCGGCCAGCTCCCTTGCGGCGGCCTCGAGCTTTGCACGGTCCTTGTGGCTCAACTCCACGTCGATGTCGGCCTGGGCACCGGGACCCGCCGTGGACAGGAACTTCAGACTCTCCAGCCCGGGGATCTTCCCGATCTTCTCCCTCCATTGCCTCTCGAACTCTTTGGAGGAGATCTCCCGCCGGTCCGCCGGGACCAGGTAGACCAGGACACTCGTCAAATGCCCCCCCGACTGGGTCTTGGCCATGAAGTGGGTGAGATCCATGGTGTTCCCCACCTGGGCCAGGATCCCCTCGCAGATCTTCTCCCCTCCGTTCTCCCGGAGGACCTCCTTGGCGGCGTCGACCATGCGCTTCTCCACCTTCATGGTGAGCTCCACGGGGGTCCCGAATGGAAGGGCCGCGCTGGCCAGGACCATGTCGGACTCCACGTGGGGCATGAAGATGAAGTCGATCCTCCCCCCTGCCACGTATCCCACGACAGCCACGAGCAGGGCGAAGCCGCCGGCCACGGTGAGGTAGCGGTTCCGCAGGCAGGCCCGGACGAAGGGGCAATAGAGCTTGCGGATCTGCCAGTCCAGGGCTGCGGCGAATTTGTCCTGGAGCCATCCGATGAGCCGCCCCGGCCCCCGGCGCCTCCACTCCTTCTGGTGGCCCAGGTGGGCGGGAAGGATGAAGATGGACTCCATCCAGGAGATGGCGAAGACCGCCACCACCACCGATGGAATCACGACGAAGAATTTCCCCATCATCCCCGGAACGAAGAACAGGGGAATGAAGGCGGCGATGTTGGTGAGGATCGAGAAGGAGACGGGAACGGCCATCTGCCTGGCCCCCAGGGCCGCCGCCTCGAGGAAAGGCATTCCCTTCTGGCGCAACTCGTAGACGTTCTCCCCCACGACGATGGCGTCGTCCACCACGATCCCCAGGGTCACGATGAAGGCGAACAGCGAGATCATGTTGATGGAGACGCCCATGGCGGGAAGGAATATGAGGGACCCCAGGAAGGAGACGGGGATCCCCAGGGTGACCCAGAAGGCCAGCCGGATTTCCATGAAGAGTCCCAGGAGGAGCATGACCAGGATGAGCCCCAGCCTGGCGTTCCTGAGAAGGAGGTCCATCCTCTCCCGGAGGATCCTGGACCAGTCCATGAAGGTGGAGAGCTCGATCCCCGGCGGGATCTTGCTCCGGATCCTCTTCACCGTCTCCTTTACCTCGGCCGCCACCTCGAGGGGGGTCTGGTCCCCCACCCGGTATACCTTCACCTGGACGGCCGGCTTTCCATTGAAGAAGGTGGCCTGGTCCGTGTCGGCGAAGCCGTCGATGATCTCCGCCACGTCACCCACGGTCACGTCCGTGCCGTCGGGCCTGGAAACGAGGGGGATGTCGGCGAACTGGCGGCCCCAATCCCTGCGCTCCTCCAGGCGGAGGAGCACGTTCCCGCCGGGGGTCTTCACCTCCCCCCCCGGGATCTCCAGGGCCCACCGCCCCACCTTCCGGGCGATCTCCTCCAGGGTGAGCCCGTAGGTCCGGAGCTTCCTCTGGGGAACCTCGATACTGATCTCCAGGGGACGCACACCGGCCAGTTCCACCTGGGTGATCCCCTTGTTCAACAGGAGCTCGTCCCGGACGTATTCGGCCGTCTCCCTCAGGGCCTTCCTCCCCACGTCCCCGAAGACGAGGATGGAGATCACCTCGTGCCTGGACTCCAGGAGGCTCACCACCGGCCGTTCGGCGTCCTGGGGAAAGGATACGATCCGATCGACCGCATTCTTCACGTCCTGGAGGAGCTTGTCCCTGTTGGCCCCGAGAAGGAGTTCCACGATCACCGTCCCAACGCCCTCGGCCGCCTGGGAGGTGACCCGCTTGACTCCGTCGAGCCCCCGGACGGCCTCCTCGATGGGAAGGATGATGCCCTTCTCCACCTCTTCGGGGCTGGCCCCCGGGTAGGGGACCATGATGGAGACCCGGTCCAGCTCCACCTCGGGGAAGACCTCCTGCTTGATGCCCGACCCGATCAGGACGCCCCCCGCAAGCAGGAAGAGCATGAGCAGGTTGGCCGCCACGGGGTTCCCGGCCATCCACGCGATGGGGCCCTTGCCCTTCCACGTTCCGGTCATTTCCCGTCGCCCCCGGGCGGAAGGGCCGCCGCAGGCTCAACCTCTTCCTTGAGCTTCAGCCCCTCCACCGGAATCGGGATGGGGCTGGTCACGATCCGCTCCCCTTCCCGGATCCCCCGGGATACCAGGACCCTCTTCCTTTCCCGGAAGAGAACCTCCACCGGCCGGATCCGGAGCCGGTCGTCCCGGCCCATGACCCACACCCGGTCCCCCTCCCTGAGAGCCGTCCTGGGAAGGACGAAGACTCCGTCCGCCTCGCGTCCCTTGACGGCCACCCTGACGTAGGATCCCAGGAGGAGGGGAAGGCGGTCCCCCTCGCCTCCTCCCCGGAGGAGGAGAGGATCCTCCACGGCCACCAGGATCCTCGCCATCCTTCCTTCGGGCTGGAGGTCCCCCAGGAAACGGAGGACTCTTCCTTTCCTGCGTATCCGCCTGCCTTCCCCCAGGACCTGCACGATCTCCGCCGGGGGCCCGCCCTCCTCCTTGCCCGGAGGGGGGAATTCGATCCACCGCAGGTCTTCCACCGGGAGGGAGACCTGGACCCAGAAACGATCCGTCCCGGCCAGGACGGCGAGCTGGGTCTGGGGCGAGACCAGCTGGCCCACCTCGGTGTTCTCCGAGAGGACCACCGAGTTGAAGGGGACCCTGACCCTGGTCCTCTCCAGGTCCAGGCGGGCCTTTTCCAGGGCCCCCCGGGCCGCCGCCAGGGCCGCCTTGGCGTTGCGGATGTAGGGTTCCCGGAGGACCAGGGCCTTGTCGGGGGAGGCATCCTTCAATTTTCCTTTCAGGCTCTCCCACTCCCGCAGGGCCACCCGCCTGCGCCCCTCTTCGAGGGCCAGCTCCAGGCGGGCCTTCTCCACCTGGGCCTCCCTCTGGCTCAGGGCGAGTTCGTAGTCCCGGGGATCGATTCTCAGGGCCGTCTCCCCGGCCCGGAGGAACCCTCCGGGCACGAGGCCCGGACTCTGCGCCACGACGCGCCCCCCCACCTGGGCCTGGAGGATCACCTTCTTCGAGGGAATCACCGTCCCCATCCCACGAACGGTAATCACCTCCCGTCCCTTCCGGGCCCTCACGGTCTTCACCAGGACCACGGCTTCACCCTGGGCCACGTGCTTGGGCTTGGGCCTGGTCTCGATCAACCTGTAGGCCAGAAATGCCGCCCCGCCCAGGAGGAGCAGGGAGAGCACGATGTTCAGGACCCACCTCATCGCCGGTCGCCTCCCTTCGCGGCAACCTCCCCGGGAGGGGGAGCCTGCCGGTGGGTCCAGTCCCCGCCGAGGGCGCGGTAGAGCTGGATCCGGTAGGAAAGTAATTGTCGTTTCGCCGTGATCATCGCCCTCTGGACCTGCTGGTAGGAAGAGAGGGCCGCAAGGACGGGAAGGTAGTCGTTGAGCCCGTGGAGGTAGCGGCTCCTGGCCTCCTCGAGGTTGGACCGGGCCGCCTCCATTTGCCGCTGCAGGGCGGCCAGGTATTCCTTCTGTTTCCTCTCCCTGACGAGGGCATCCTCCACCTCGCCCATGGCCTGCAGGAAGATCTTGCCGAAGGCCTGGAGGCGCTCGAGCTTCACGGCCCTGCTCCTCTCCACCTCGGCCTGGATTCGCCCTCCCTCGAAGAGGGGGGCGGTGAAACCCGCGGCAAGGGTCCAGATCCAGTTGTCGAAGAGGTCCCTGGCGTTGGGAGCCTGGTACCCCGTTCGAGGGGTGAGATTGATGGAGGGCAGGTAGGAGGCCAGGGCCGCGCCGAGACGGTGGTCCGCCGCCACGAGGCGGAGCCTGGCGGCGGCCACGTCGGGGCGGCGCACCAGGAGATCCGCCGGAATCCCCGTCGGGGGCAAGGGAGGCGGATCGGGAAGGGGCCCCTCCCCGCCGGGGACCCCTCCCTCCGTCCGGGGCGGTTCGCCCCTGAGGATGTGGAGCTGGTGGGCCAGGACCTCCAGGCGGGACTCCACGGGAGGCACCTGGGCCAGGAGGGCCGCCAGTTGCTGGCGTTGCTGGGATACGTCCAGGGCCGTGGCCAGGCCCTGGCCGAAGCGCCGCTTCACCAGGTCCAGGAGCTCCCTGCTGGTCCGGATCTGTTCGCCCAGGAGTTCGACCTGGGCCCGGGCCTCCTTGAGCTGGAACCAGGTGTCCGCCGCCTGGGCGGCAAGGCTCATGGCCATGGCCTCCATGTCCATCCGGGAGGCCTTCCAGTCCAGGACCGCCGCCGAGCGCTGGTCCCGGAGCTTTCCCCAGAGGTCCAGTTCGTAGGACGCGGCGGCGCTGAGACTATACTGGTCCGTCGTATAGGAGAAATTTCCGAAGGCTCCCCCGCCGAGGAAGGCCTGGTGGCTCCTGGAGACGCTCCCCTGGACCTGGACGGCCGGCCAAAGGGAGGCCCCGGCCTTCTTCGCCTGGGCACGGGCCTGCCGGATCCTGGCCCAGGCGGCCCGAAGGTCCAGGTTCCCCGCCAGGGTCCGGCGGATCACCTCCTCCAGACCCGGATCGCCGAATTCCTTCCACCAGGGCTCCGGGGAGACGGGCCTCTTCCCTCCTTCGGATTCCTTTCCGGCGCTGAAGGAGGAAGGGATCTCCACGGGCGGAGGCGGATCCCCCTCCACACGGTGGATCCGGCATCCCGCCGAAAGCCCGGCCCAAAGAAAGACCGCTCCCAGGAGGAAGGAATTTCTCACGGCGTCAATTCTTCTCCCTGAGACCCTTCACGATCTTGTCGAGCAAACGGGTCAAGGTCCGCATCTCCCGCTTCTCCAGGGGGGCCACCAGGGCGGTGACCCTGGAGACGTGGCTGGGAAGCATCTTCCCCAGGCTCTTCCTGCCCTTGGCGGTAAGGCGCACCCTCAACCGCCTCCGGTCCTCCTCGTCGGGAATCCTCTCCACCAGGCCGTCCCTCTCCAACCCGTCCAGGAGGCCCGTGATGGTGGCCCGGGTCACTCTGGCCCCCTTGGCCAGGGCCGAAGGGCTGGCCTCTCCCTTGGGGGACCGGTTGAGGAGCATGAGGACAGAGAAGCGCCCACGAGAGAATCCGTACTCATGGATCTGTGCCTCGTGGGCCTCCAGGAGCTCCTGGGCCGCCGTGAGCAGGGCCAGAGTGGCCTCCACGGCGTCCTGGTCCAGGCCGGGAAAGTGGTCTGCCAGGATCTTGAGGGCTTCCTTACGTGGCAGGTCCCGCAGGAAGAGCATGGTTACCTCCGATTCACTAGGTCCCTAATTATCAGGCCCCTTACTCTACTTCGTCAAGGCCCGGGGGCCCTCTTGCGTCCCCGGAAGAGACAGGATCCTCCCGGCCGGGGGCTGGGGGAAGGGCCCGGACCGGTGCCGGGGGACCTTAGCATCTCAAAGGTTGACCGAGACCTCCACGTCTCCTTCCCGCCCCAGGATCCCCACGGTGACGGCCGAGCCGTTCCGGCGGACCTCCAGGTCCACCGTGCCCCCCGGGAGAGAGAGGCCCAGGAGCCGGACCTCCCCCAGGAAGGGAGGAAGGAAGGGCTTGTCGAAGTGGACCCGGGAACGCAGGCCTTCCAGCCTGAGCCCCAGGCAGGCATGGAGGAGGGCGAAGGGGGCGGCGCTGGCCCAGGCCTGGGGATTGCAAGCCACGGGGTAGAGGGTCGGACCCTCCCCTTCCCTCCTGGGGAAACCGCAGAAGAGTTCGGGGAGCCGCCGCAGGTCGGCGTAGAGGGAGGCGTCGAAGAGGCCCTTGAGAATCACCGCCGCCAGGTCCTTCCTCCCGTAGCGGGCCAGGCCCATGCCCACCAGGGCGTTGTCGTGGGGCCAGATGGAGCCGTTGTGGTAGGACATGGGGTTGTACCGGACCTCCCCCTTGGCCAGGGTCCGGATCCCCCAGCCGGAGAACATCTCCTGGGAGAACAAAGTCTTCGCTACTTTGGCCGCCCTGGGGGCAGAGGGGAGGCCCGCGAAGAGCAGGTGGCCCGCGTTGGAGGTGCGGACCCTGCAGGGCTCCTTCCTCCCGTCCAGGGCCAGGACGTAGGTGCCCGCCTCGGCCCACCAGAAGGAGCGTTCCACCCTCTTCCGGACCTGGGCGGCCTTCCTCCGGAAAACCTTGGCCTTCTCCCCCATTCCCAGGTACCCGGCCAGGAAGGCCGCCTCCTGGTAGGCGGCGTACACATAGCCCTGGACCTCGCAGAGGGCGATGGGGGGAGGGGCCAGGGTGCCGTCGGCGTGGGAGACCGAATCGCCCGAGTCCTTCCAGCCCTGGTTGTCCAAGCCGTGGGGCGAACGCTTCCTGTATTCCACGAGACCGTCCCCGTCCAGGTCGCCGAACTTTTCGATCCACTCCAGGGCCATTTCCACGTGGGGCCAGAGTTCCCGGGCCCCCTCCAGGTCCCCCGTCCTCTTGAGCCACCTTCCCGCCAGGACCACGAAGAGAGGCGTGGCGTCGGCGCTCCCGTAGTACCGGGCGTAGGGCACCTCCCCCGTGGCGGCCATCTCCCCGGGCCGGAGTTCGTGGAGGATCTTCCCCGGCTCGGCGTCCTGGACGGGGTTGTCCTCCCGGGCCTGGAGGTCGGCCAGGAGCCGGAGGGTCCCCCTGGCCACGTCCGGGTTGGACTCGAGGAACATGAGGGAAGTGAGGATCCCGTCCCTCCCGAAGACCGTGGTGAACCAGGGGATTCCCGCATAAGGATAAGGTCCGGACTCGGTCTCGGTGATGAGCATGAAGAGGTCGGCCTGGGAGCGGCGGATCCAGTCGTCGAACTTGTCGTTGTCCGTCTCCAGGCGGCAACAGGATTCCCGCCAGGCCTGGAACCTGGACTCCAGCACCTGCCGGGCCGCCTTGAAGGGCAGGGTCCTCTCCCCCCTCTCCACGGAGGGTTCGAACCGGACCTCCATGAAGAGGTCCAGCTCCTCCCCCGGATCCAGGGAGATCCGGAAGGCCGCCCGGTCCGGGCCGACCTGGTCGGGCTCCCTGGAGAAGGAGACCGTCGTGGTCCTGGTCACCCCGTCCAGGCCGTGGTAAACGAAACGCCTCGCCGCCGGGCCGACCCGGCTCCGCTCACGCCGGCCGCACTTGGTGCGCCGCATCCCACGGACTTCGAAGATGTCGGCGAAGTCGGCGTCGAAGGTGATCTCCAGGGGGAAGGCTACGGGACGGAAGCTGAAATTCCGGATCCGGATCCTCTCCAGGAAGGACCCCTTGTAGAGCAACTGGGCACGGAAGACGTGGACCGATCCCCGGGGAAGGAAACCGGCGTCTTCCAGGTCCAGGTCCGGGTTGGTCAGGTCCACCCCGACGAAGCCGTTGTTCGCCTGGACTGTGGAACTCAAGAGGAGAGGCCTGTTTCCGCCCAGGGTGAGTTCCAGGCGGGAGAGCATCCGGGTCCCCCTGTGGTAGACCCCCTGCTCTCCCAGGCCGAGACCCAGGATGTCCCCCTGGGGACCGACGACGCAGAAGGTCTCCCCCTCTTTCAAAGTGAGCGTCCTCTCCCCGAACCGGGGGGAGGACGCCTTCACGTAGAGATGCCCCTCGTGCTGGATCAGATCGTCGCCCATGAGCCTGCCTGTCAGGCGGCGGGCAGGTGGACGCTGGAGCGGGTCACCTTGGCGTAGAGCCTGAGGTAGTCCCTGGCCATCCTCTCCACGGTGAACCGCTCCTCGAAGACCCGCCTGCAGGCGGCCCGGTCCAGGGCGCCCAGCCTCTCCACGGCCTTCACGGCCTGGTCCACCGTGTCCACCACGAAACCCGTCACGCCGTCCTCCATGACCTCGGGAACGGACCCGCGGCGGAAGGCCACGACCGGCGTGCCGCAGGCCATGGCTTCGATCATGACAAGACCGAAGGGTTCAGGCCAGTCGATTGGGAAGAGGAGGGCCAGAGCGTTTCCCAGGAACTCCTGCTTGCCCTTTTCGTCCACCTCGCCGACGAACTCCACCAGAGGATCGTCCAGGAGGGGCTTGATCACCTCCTGGAAGTAGTCCTGGTCCGCCTTGTCCACTTTGGCGGCGATCTTCAGGGGGATCCCGGCCCTCCTGGCGATCTCGATGGCCCTGTCGGGCCTCTTCTCGGGGGAGATCCGCCCAAGGAAGGCCAGGTAGGAGCCCGGCCCTGGCCGGAACCGGAGCAGGTCCCCGGGAAGACCGTGATAGACCGTGCCCACCCAGTTGGCGAAGGGCAGGGGTTTGCGCTGGTCGTTGGAGATGGAGACCACAGGGTGTTCCCGGAACTCCCTGTAGAGGGGCCCCAGCTCGGGCAGGTCCAACCTCCCGTGGAGGGTGGAAAGGTGGGGCGTGGAGATCCGCCTGGCGAAGGGGAAGGCCAGGGTGTCCAGGTGGAAGTGGATGAAATCGAACTCCCCGGCCCGGCGGACCACCTCCTCCAGTTGGAGGATATGGGCCGAGATCCAGTCCTTGGAGTTCGGGTCCAGGCGGAGGGCCCGGGGAACGCAGGGAACCAGCCGGGCCGAAGTCTCGGAATCGCCGCTGGCGAAGAGGGTGACTTCATGGCCCCGGCGAACCAGCTCCTCCGTCAAGAAAGAAACCACCCGCTCCGTTCCGCCGTAGAGCTTGGGTGGTACTGCTTCGTACAAGGGGGAAACCTGGGCGATCCTCATTCCAAAACCTCCTCCGTTCAAAGGACCAGCCGGACTTCCAGGGTTACGAGTCCGGAAGACCTGCCAGGGAGGCCCTGGAGGCATGCCGAAAAAAATCTACGTCCGCCCGGCAGGGAGTGTTGGCGCCCCCGGGATCCTGCTCATCCGGTCACCCGGTCATGAGCACGAGGAGGGAGCCCGTGAAGGCGAGGACCACCGCCAGGGCCCTCCTGAGGGTGAACCTCTCTCCCGCGAAGAGGGCCGCCAGGAGGAATACGAAGATCAGGGAGAGCTCGTTCAGGACCGAGGCCCGGGACATGGGTATGAGCTGGAGCCCCTTGAGCCAGACGTAGTAGCCGAGCCAGGTCCCCAGCACGGCCCCCAGGACCATCAATCCGGTATGGCGGGTGGGCCGGAAGGCCCGGGCCATCCCACCTCCCTCCCGCCCCCAGGGGATGGCCAGGATTCCCAGGGCCCCCATGGAGATCCTGAGCCAGGCCACCCACATGGGGGAGAAGGTCTTCAGGATGGGGCCGATCATGATGATGCTTGCCACCACCAGGGTGATGAAGGCGATCCCCAGGACCACGCCGGCCAGGATCTCCCGGGAAGTCCGCCCCTCCTCCTCCTTCTCCACCTTGGAGGGCTCCCAGGTGCCCACGACGATTCCCCCCACGACCAGGAGGGATCCCGCCGCCAGGCTCAAGGTGAATTCTTCCCCCAGGAAGAGGACCGAGAAGAGGATCATCAAGGGGCTGTAGAGGGAGCCCACCAGGGAGGTGAGGGTGGCCCCCAGAAGTTTGAGGGCCTGGAAGTAGGCCGTGTCGGCCAGGCTCATTCCAAGAAAACCCGAGAGCACCACCAGGCTCCAGGCCTTCCAGTCCGCCCCGGGGGGAGAAAAGGGCTCCCCCAGGAAAAGAAGGGTCAGAGTGAAGAGGACCGCCCCCAGGGAGGACTTGAGGAAGTTCTGGTGCCAGGCGGGCATTCCCTCTCCCCCCAGCTTGAAGCAGACCACCGTGGCGGCCCAAAGAAGGGCCGCCAGGATGGAAAGCAGGTCCCCCAAGGCGGAGGGGGAAAGAAAGGCCGCCGCCAATGGCATGGTCTCTCCCGGGAGGAAAGTGGCGGGTCAGTCGGGCAACCCCTCCCAGCTGGTCACCACCATGATGCAGGCATCCACGATTCCCTCGATCCGGGCCTTCTCCAGGGCCTGGAGGACCTGGTCGTCGAAGCTCCCCTCCTGGAACCAGATCAGGGGGAATCCCAGGCGATCCGCCTCCTCCAGGACCTTCAGGCTCACCGCGGGGGGGGTGACCACGTTCACCAGGTCCACGGGCCCGGGCACTTCCGCCAGGGAGGGATAGACGGGGAGGCCGGCGATCTCCCGGGCCTTGGGGTTCACGGGGTAGACGGTGTAACCCTTCTCCTTCAGGTTGTTTACGATGATGTTGCCGTATTTCCGGGGGTTCGTGCTGGCCCCCACCACGGCGATGCGGGTCTCGGGCCCCTTCTTGTCGAGCAACTTGGCGAAGACTTCCCGCTTGCGCGATTCGTCGGCGATCATGGCAGCCACCTCCCTGCCTCCTTCGCGCCCTCCCCGCTCCCACACCGGCGGAGTTGCGTCCGGTTGGGGGAACGGTTCTACTCAAGATCCTTCGCCAATCCCAGGGGGCCGAAGCCGCCCCCTCGTCCTTCCCGGGAGAAAGCGCAAGCCATGGACCACGAAACCCGCCGAAAGAACCTGGTCGCCGCCTGGGTCTTCGACTCCCTCCCAGTCCTGAACCGCTTCCACCTCTGGCTGGAAGACGTGGAGGAGGAGTTCCTGGGCATGGATCCCACGCCGGAGGACCTCTCCTTCGCTGGCCGCCTGGAGAAGGCTTTCCTGGTGGCCACGGCCGTGACCGCCCTGGGAGCCCGCCTCTTCGGCCGCTACGGAGAGGCCCGGGGAAGCGGGGACAAGACCTGGATCAACCGGGTGAAGAAGGACGCCGACGCCATCTCGGCCTACGCCTTGAGCGAAGGGCTCTGGCACCTGACCAGGAACCTGCCCGAGAACCACGCCCTCATGGTGAGCCTGGGGGAAGGCCTCATGCCGAAGGTGGGGGAGACCCACGAGATGGGATCCAATCCTCTCCTGGGCTTCGGTAGGATCTACGCCAGGCCGCAAGTGGCCCAGTTCCTGGAGCCCCTCGTGGCGAAGCTCATCAACGACGACTCCTACCGTTTCGAGCACTTCCAGGAGGACCTCCGCCAGAGGGGGGTCGTCATCTGGGGCGCCGCAATCGACACCCTGGAGAACACGAGCCGCTTCGCCAAGGGGGCGGAGACGGGTCCCATGACGGTCCTCCACGTCTTCGACCAGCCCATGGTGATGACCCGCCCCTACGAGGGTTACATGGGGACCCTGGTGCTCCCGGGCGCGGCGGCCCGCACGGCCGGGGAGGAATCCATCCTCCTGGCCTACCACACACCGCGGAAGCTCGTCCTCCAGGCCGTGCTGGACACCTACCCGGGCCTGAAGCCGGAAAACGTCCACGTCTGGACCCTGGGCGGTCCCTCCCGGGCCAAGCGCATCTCGGGGCTCTGGGAGGAATGGAAGGCCCTGGGCGTCCACCTGGTGGACGACGGATGGACCACCCCCTACGGGATGAAGGCCTTCACCTCCAGCGGCACCTACGCCCCGACCTACATGGTGGGATCCTGGGAGGAGGGAGGGGAGAAGCACGCCTTTCTCTGCGACGGGTACGCCGCCTCGGCCGAGGCGCTCCAGGCGGCCAGCCTGGCCCCGATCCTGGACCTCTCGGTGAGCCTGGCCCTCTTCTCGGACAAGTTCGAACTCCCCTTCGAGGCCGAAAGGAAGGTCATGCTCCTGGACCCGGAGGACCAGGGCTTCGAGGAGAAGCTCCGCAAGATCGCAGGGCCCTACCTGGAGGTGGACGCCAAGGTGGCCGAAAGATACGCCGACATGATCCGCGAGGCCTCGGAGGCCGGCGTCCCCTGGCCAAAAGCCACCTTCTCGGCGGAGGACTTCTTCCCCAGCAAGTTCTGGCGTTCCATGGCCCTCTCGGGCTACATGTGCCCCGACCCCTATTCCGGTGCCCCGGGTGTGGAGAAGGTGGGTGACGGGATCTACCAGGTCACGGCCCAACTCGCATCCAAGGCCGGCACCAAGCGGGTCCGCTTCACCTTCCGCCTCAGGGAGCCCTGGAAGACGATGAAACTCATCTTCAATCCCCTCCTGGACCGGTTCGTGGCGGGCGAGGACTACAGGCGGCGCCCCGTGAAGATCTCCGACTCGGGCCGGATCCGGAACGAGCTCCAGACCCTCTGCCCCCTGGCCCTGGAATCCTTCGGCACCCGGGGAATCCGGGTGCATTTCAGCAAGATCAACGAAGGGGTCATGCCCAAAGAGAAGCAGGCGAAGATCCGGGAGATCCTCGCCTGGTTCAAGGAGAACCACCCTGTGTGGTTCTCCTGGCTCGAGCTGGCCGACTGAGCCTCACCCTCCGGGGGGCCTGTCCAGGAAGGCCTCGTCCTCTCCCTCGGCGGGGACCATCTCGTCCAGCTCCGACTCGTCGTCGAGATAGATCTGCTCGGCCTCTCCCGCGGCCTCGGGGAGGGGCTCCTCCCCTTCTTCTTCCCAGGGCACTTCCTGGTCCACTTCGCCTTCGGGAAATGCCCCTTCCTCCCCGGGAAAGGCCTCCTCTTCCTCGGAGGAGGAAACCAGGGTGATGAGCTTCATGTGGGCCTTCATGGCCGCCCGGGCCCTCAGCCACCGCCAGAGGAAGAAGAGGATGCCCGCCAGGACCAGGGGAAGGGCGGCCAGGAGGCCTTTCTTCCAGGCCGGCCAGCCCTTGACGCCGGCAACGGCCTTCACCAGGATCTCCCTCGCCTTGGCCATCTTCCGGGAAGCCGTATCCACCGCCTTCTCCAGGGCGAGACTCGCCCCACCCCTCTCGCGGATCAGGGAGAGGGCCGCCTCGATCCTCTTCCGGAACTGGGGCCCCTCCCTCTTCATGCGTTCTTCGAGGACCTCCGCCACGGCGGGCTCCCCGATCTCACCCAACCGATCCACCGCATATCCGCGGACGAAGGAGGACGGCAGGTCCAGGAGCTGGACCAGGAGGGCCTCCTCCTCCTTCCTCTGGAGATGGGGGGTCAGCTTCTGGAGGGCGTAGACCTGGGCCCGGAGAAGGTCCACGTCTTCCCTGGGGCCCACGCCCAGGGCCACCTTGGGGATCTCCTCGGGCCCGCCCAGCTCGGCCAGGGCGCTGAGGAGCCGCAGCCGGGTCTCCTTGGGGGCCTTCCTGTCCCCCACGAGGGCTCTCGCCAGGGCCGGGGCGGCCCGGCGGGAGTGGAGGCGCTCCAGGGCCGTGGCGGCATAACCACGGGTCAGGGGGTCCTCGTCGGCCAAGGCCTGGAGGAGGAAGTTCTCCTCCCTCGGGTCGGGCATCCGCATCAAGGCATAGGCGGCGTAGCGGCGCACAACGGGGTTCGGGCTGTCCCGGAGGGTCTTGCACAAGGCGGGGACAGAGGCCACCACTCCGTGGGTGCCCAGGATGTAGGCCGCCCTGGCCGCGACGGCCGGATCGGGGTCCTCCAGGAGGGCTTCCACCTCGTCGGCGTAGACCTGGACGTCCCCGGCCTTCTCCAGGGAGACCAGGGCCTGGAATCGTTCCTTGGGGGTCAGGCTCTTCCAGTCCGTTCCGGAAGTGCGTTTTCCTTCCCCCGCCGCCGCCAGGCCCTCACCGGAGGAAGCCCTGGGAAGACTGAGGGTCTCGAGAAGGTGGAACCCCGGCGGCCGGCCCATTCCGGAATAGGAGAAACCCAGGCCCGCCGGGTCGGCCGATGCCTTCAGGGTGAATTCCCCCGTGCATCCCCTGAGCAGGCCCCGGAAAGGAGAGGGAAGGAGGCCGGCCAGGACCTCCACCTCGCCCCTGGCGGAGAGGAAGGTCTTCCTTCCGGTGGAACCGGTATCGGCCGGCGGGGCGGCGGGAACCTTCTTCCCTCCCGCCAGGACCTCCTCGAGCTGGACAGGATCGGAGGCCAGGTAGAGCCTGCCCCCGGCGATCGCCCAGGAGCAGACCTTCCCTCCCGGCCCCTCCAGCGTGGTGATGGTGTATCCGCCCCCCGTGGTATGGTCTTTCTCCTTCCAGACCTTCCCCGGAGTGCGCATCACCTGGTCCGTCCTGGTGGGGTTGGTCAGGTCCAGGAGGGCCGCCCAGCGAGGTTTCCCGCCCGGCCCGGACTGGATACGAAGGCGGAAATCCCCCGACCAGGAGGCGAAGAGCCGCCTCCAGGGGAGAGGAAGGTGGTCCTGCAGGGACCTGGGAACGGGGAAGGTTTTCCCCCCCTCCGGAGGGAGCAACCCGGCCGAGACCACCAGGTCCCCCGGCCCGGGCAGGAACTTCTCCAGGTCCCGGGGCAGGGACTTCTCCCCCGCCAGGCCGCCCCAGCCTCCCCTGGGCTCGGGCCACTCCACCCTGAGGGAGGTCTCCACCCGGTTTCCCGAGGTCGTGCTGATCCAACTCACCCAGGACCCGGCCTCCACCGGTGCCCCGGGGAAGAAGCTCCCTCTTCCGAAAAGGCCCTGCTTGAAGGAGACGAAGAAGCGGGCCTCACCCCGGTATGCTCCGGAACGAAAGATCCGGGCCAGGGCGGCGTCGGCCTGGAGACTCTTCGTGGCCGGAGAGGTCTCGGCCTCCAGGGCCTGGGAGAGCAACTCCTTGGAAGTGGCGGCCAGGAAGGTGTCCCCTCTCTGGATCGTGAAGAACCTGAGGCCTACGGGGGGAGGCAAGGTGTAGGAACCGACCTCCGCGCCGGCCAGCCTTCCGGCGGGCCGGAAGGCTCCCGGGCTCCTGGCCAGGAGGGCGAAGAATTCCTTCCGGCCCCCCGGGCAGTCGGGAAACACCAGGAGGAGGGAAGGTCCTTCTTCCCTGGCAGGGAAGAGGGCCGCCGTGAAGGGCCCTTCGAAGAAAGAAGAGGACAGAGTCTCCTTCTTCACGCCGAGCCAACGGGCCAGCCTCTCCAGGAAGGCCCCCCCGGCGGGCCCGCCGGCCTCCAGGAATCTCCCGCCCTTCTCCATGGAAAGGACGGCCACGGCGTCCTGGGGAACCAGGGAAAACCCGGCGGGCCATTCCAGCCTGTTTCCCCTCTCTCCCCCCGCACAAGGAGCGAGGCCGCCGGAAAGGACGAGAAAGGCCGTTCCTGCTACGAACTTCCAGCTTCTGTGCCGGTTCCTCATGTCTACTCCCCTTCCCGCAGGGATCACCCCCGGCAGGGACCCTACTGTGTCATGTGGTTTCTATCGGTCCTTCGTCAACTCCCCTTGAGGGAGGCCTTCAGAGGGGATCCCTGCCGTGACGAAAGGGGGAAAGAGAGGAAGAGGGACGATTTTGGAGAAAAGGCAGGGGATCCTGTTGGTCCGAAAAAACCGGAAAGGCCGGCAAAGGGCAGGCCCGCGACCTGTCGGGGTCCGGGCGCTCCTGGTAGGAACCGCCCTGGGGGCGGCCTTTCTCTCCTTCGGCGGCTGGTTTCTCCTTCTTTGGGCCAGGAGCCGTTTCCCCTCGGTGGAACTCACCCTGGGAGCCCTCCCCTTGCTGGCGGGAGGGGGCCTGATCCTGGCCTTCCTCTTCCTGGCCCTCTGGCCCCTCCTGACCTGGATGGTGGTCCGCCCCCTCCAGGAGACGGCCGAGAAGGCCCTGGCCCTGGCGGAAAAGAGGGCGCCCTTCCAGGTTTCCCGAAAAGGGCCCTTGGAGGTCCGGAAGGTCGAGGAGGCCCTGGCCCGCCTGGGGGCGGCCCTCTCCGAGAAGGAAAGGATGGCCCGGGCGGGTTTCCTGGCGGAGCGGTACGCCTTCCGCCAACTGAGGAAGGTCGTGGACGCCCTGGCCGAAGGAGTCCTGGTGGCGGACCAGGCCTTGGAAGTGGTCCTGGTGAATCCGGCGGCCCAGGCCCAGTTGGACGTGGAGGAAAGCCGGGTGGGAGGACTCCACCTGGCCCAGGCCCTGCCGGCGAGCCTCTTCGAGAAGGTGAGCCCCTTCCTGGAGGAGTTCCGCAGAGGAATGAACCGGCCCGTCAAAGTGGAGGCCCGGTTCAAGGGCAGGGCCCTCAAGGTCTCCCTGGCCCCCATACTGGAGGACGAGGAGAGGGACCCCTTCCGGGGCGTGGTCCTCGCCCTGGTGGACGTCACCCGGGAGAAGGAGGTGGAGGAGATGAAAGAGGCCTTCCTCTCGTCGGTCTCCCACGAGCTCCGCACCCCCCTCACGGCGATCTGTTCCTACAGCGAGATCCTCCGGGACATGCCCCCCGACGACGAGCGGACCCGCCGGGAGTTCCTGGCCATCCTCCACGAGGAGGCCCAGAGGTTGACCAGGCTGGTGGAGGACGTCATGGATCTCTCGGCCTTCAAGGCCGGGAGGATCTTCCTCAACAAGGGCCCTCTCCCCCTGGAGGACCTCCTGGAAGGGGCGAAGAAGAAGTTCGGACCCCAGGCGGAGGAGTCCCAGATCGAGCTCTCCTTCCGGAACGAATGCCCAACCCTCCCGCCCTTGCTGGTGGACGCCAAGCGGATCCGCCAGGTCCTGGACCAGCTCCTGGTCAACGCCCTCAAGTTCACCCCTCGGGGGGGAACGATCCAGGTCCGGATCACCTGTCCAGGCTACGAAGAGAAGAACCGGAAGGGCCTGGTCCGCCTGGAAGTCTCCGACTCAGGGCCGGGAGTCCCCGAGGAGAGGCGGGAGGAGATCTTCCAGCCTTTCCAGCAGGGAGGGGAGATCCTGACGGAGAAGCCCCAGGGCACGGGCCTGGGACTCCCCCTGGCCAGGTCCATCGTGGAGGCCCACGGGGGGAGCATCCATTGCGACGAATCGCCCCTGGGGGGTGCCCGCTTCACCTTCACCATCCCCCTGGGCTACCCCCTGCCGGAACCCGGGGAGGAGCCCTTCCCGGAGGAGGTCTCCAGCCGGGCCGGAACCCGCTGAAGGCCACCCTTCCCGGCAAGGGAGCCCCGGGCGGGCCGGAGAGGCCGGGGGGAGGTCCGACCTTCCCCGCCGGGCCGCCCCCCCTTGACAAGGGGGGCCCGATTTCCCAGGATCTCCCGGCCTGAGAGGTGGGCCGTTAACTCAGCTGGTAGAGTGCGATCGTCACAAGGTCGAAGTCGCTGGTTCGAATCCAGCACGGCCCACCAAACTTTTTTTCCCCTCCGCCGCCAAGCTCCGCTATCGTCGGGACCGCTCCCCCTCTCACCGTGAACCCTTGGAGCTTCCCCATGGCGACCAACCCCTTCGACGGGATGGCCCGGGATTACGAGGCCTGGCACTCCACACCCAAGGGGTCCGCCGCGGCGGCCCTGGAGAGAGAGGTCCTGGGCTCCCTCCTTCCCCCCGGCGGAGGAGGAGCCCCACTCCTGGAAGTGGGATGCGGCACGGCCTTCTGGTTTCCTTTCTGGCGGAAATCGGGATACCGCCCCTTCGGACTGGACCCCTCCATGCCCATGCTTGAGAAGGCCCGGGAAAAGGGAGAGACCGGGCTCGTCCGGGCCCGCGGCGAAGCCCCTCCCTTCCGCCCCCGATCCTTCCGGGTGGTGGCCTTCCTCACCGTCTTGGAATTCCTCCCCCGGCCCGGGGAAGTCCTCAGGAGGGCTTCGGCCCTCCTCGCCCCCGGAGGAATCCTCCTGGCTGGAGTGCTGGACGCCCGCTCCTCCCTGGCCCGGAACCGGAAGGCCTCGGGCCGCCCGCCCTGGAAGGAGGCGGCCTTCTTCACTCCCGAAGACCTGGAGAGCCTCCTCTCCCCCTTCGGCCGCCCCAGGATCGCTCCCTCCCGGCCCCTCCCTCCTCCTTTCGCACCCGCCGGCCCCGGTGAGGGGGAGCCCTTCTTCCTGGCCGCCGCCGTCGCACCCCCAGTTCCGGGGTCTCAAAATCTGTAGGTATATTGCAACTTCAGGATGGTCTCGTAGGTCTGGGGGGCGAAACGCCTGTCCCGGCGGTCCACGTTGTAGTTCCACACCAGGTAGGCGTCCGAATAGGGCGTGATGGTCCACCTGAGCCGGCTGTTCGTCCCCAGGAGCTTGCTCTCCGTGTCGTACTGGATGTAGCTGGAGAGGTCCATGTCGGGGGAGATGTTCAGGCGGATCCTCGATCCATATACACTTTCATGAAAATTTCCCTGGGGAAGCCTGACGTTGTTGTTCTCGCTGGAGAAGGTGATCGTCAACAAGGCCAGGGGGCGGATGCGGAGGTCCACCTCGATCGTGTCCATGTGTCCCTCGTAGAAAGGCCCGAACCACCAGGCCACCCCTGCCGAGACGGGCCTCTTGGAGGCCGAGTCCACCTGGAGCCTGTAGCGCACCCACCTGTAGGTCCCCTTGGGGATGATCACACCGTCGGCGATCTCGAAATCCTCGTCCAGCCTCTCCCCCTTGGGCATGATGTTGAACTCGAACTCGTCCCCGTCCTGGGTCTCGAAGTGGAAAGGCGCCGTGAAGAAACTGTAGGACTCCCACTTGCCTTCGAGCTTCGTATAATACCTTAGAGAGGATTCGAAGTACCACTGGCGTATGAAGGAATCCTCCGGCCTGGGCATGAAATCGCACCCGGCGTGGAACTTCTGCACCCCCTTGCGTGGAACGAACCCGAGAGAGGGGTCGAATTCCTTCCCGATCCGCTTGTAGTCGAAGGAGATGTCCCACAGGTCGTTGGGATAGTCGATCTTCCCTCCCAGGGCCGACTTGCTCCCGCCCCTCAGGCCCGCCCGGTCCATGGTGAGGCCCCACACTCCGACCAGGAAGTTCTTGTTCCCCTGGAACTTCGAGGTCTGGTAGGTGAAGTCCGCGCCGCCCATCCAGGAACCGCCCCGGCCCAGGGGATCCCCCGCCGTGGCGATCAGGCCCACGGAGGACTCCTCCAGCACGTCCCGGCGGAGACGGACGACCCCCATCTCCGTGGCGGGGGCGACGTCGTCCTCCTTCCCCGTCCGGACGCCCAGGGCCCCCACGCTGGTCTTCCCCACCCTGCCAACCACCTTGGCGCCGTAATCGATGGGCACGGCGTGGCCCTTCACCAGGCCGATCCTGCGGCTGTGAAAAGGAACCACATCGGTCCGAAGGCCGAGGCCGAAGTCGAAGGCGTCCCGGCCCTCCAGGAAGAAGGTCCTCTTCTCGGGGAAGAAGAGGGGAAAGCGGGTGAGGTTGATCCTCCTGGTGTCCACCTCGGTCTCGGCGAAATCGGTGTTGAAGGTAAGGGCTCCCAGGAGGTCCGGCGTGATCCTCCACTGGACGTCCAGGCTCAGGTCCGTATCCAGGTCCGGCGTCCTTCCCTTGGCCCGCTTCCCCCAGCTCGCCACCGCCGAGGGACGGATACTGATTCCGTAACCAAGGTTGAAGTCCGGGAGATCGGCGAGCAGGCCCGCATGGCTGGGCTGGGTGAGCCGCCAGTCCCGGCTGATCCCGGCCCAGCGGCTGTTCTCCCGGAATCTCTCTATCCGCCTCTCCACATTGAATTGCCACGTGTGGAGGCCCTTCTTGAATCCAAGGGTGAGAATGGGGATCCGGATCTCGACGGACCAGCCGTAGTCCCCCTTGTGGGCGGCGGCCTCCCAGATCCCGTCCCAGCTCGGATCCAGGCTCTCCCCGCGGCGGGCCACGAGGGCGTCGAACCTCGCCCCCGAAGGATTTACGGCGAAAATATACCCTGTCCGGCCGTCCATGTAGGTCCCCAGGAGGATCCGGACGTGGTCCTCTGCGAAGATGTGGGCGTCCCTGGCCACGGAATAGCTGACGATCTTGTCCGGTTCCGGGTCCTGGCAATAGATCCCGATCACCACGGCCCCCGGGTTCGCCAGGACCTGCACCCTGGTACGTCCCGTGGGTTTCCCCCCGAGGTCGGGCTCGATCTCCGTCAGGTTCGGGATGGCGTCGGCCTCCTTCCACGCCGGCTCGTCCAGGATCCCGTCCAGGACCAGATCCTCCGGGAGGACCCCGCACCGCAAGACGGGAGGCCCGCCCCTCCGGGCGGGCCGGGACGAAGCTCCGGCCTCCTGCGCCCGGGGCCGGGGTGGGAAGACCAGGAACAGGCAAGAGAGGATCAAGAGGGGGCCTGGGACCGGAACGGACCTTGGTCTCATAACCTCACTCCAGGGGAACGTCCGGGAAAAAAACCGGCGTGGAGCGTCCGGGCGCTCCGCGCCGGAAAGGTTCGGGACCAGAAGCAGCGGGAAGTCTACCAGCAAACCTGGAAGTCGTCGAAGAAAGAGGCGGCGTCGGCCTTGGTCCAGAGGCCGACCCGGCCCGGCCCGGAGAAGGTGGAGTCCTCAGCCTCCAGGTAGAGCCTCCCGTCGAAGTAGACCCGGATCCGCTTCCCCTTGGTCTTCACCATGATCTTGTGCCATTTCCCGGGATCCACCTTGAGGCGCACCCCGGTGATCATGGAGCGCCTGCCCCTGACGACCTTGTAGAGCCGGAAATTGTCCTCCAGGGGATTCCAGCGGGTGATGTAGTAGTTGTCCGCGTCCAGGGCGCGCCAGACCAGGCCTCCCCCCTGGTCCTCCCTGCCCGTGCCGGCCTTGATCCTCACCGAGAGGGCCAGGTCCGCCGGGAAGACCTTCTTCGTGAGAAGGAGGTTGAAGGTGTGCCCCCTGTTGGTGGTCCGGACCAGGGCCATCACCTTGCCGCCCTTGGGGGCGTCCTGGGCCTTCACGACCTTCCACGTCCCCGGCCGGCCGGCGCTGTTGGTCTCCGCCGGGATCCAGCCCCTGGGAATCCCGCTCTTCCGGGCCGACTCGAAGGACTCGAGGAAGCACCGTTCCTTCTCTTCCCCCGGGGCGTCCACGATCTCTGGACGCTCCAAGTCTTCGGCCTCCTCCCTTTCCCCTTTCTCCTCTCTCTCTCCTCTCTCGTGCTCCTCCTCCCTTTCCCCTTTCTCTTCTCTCTCCCCTCTCTCGTGCTCCTCCCCTCTCTCGCCTTCTTCCTCCTCGTGCTCCTCGGCCCGGGGCTTTCCGAGTTTCCGGGTTTTCTCGACTTTCCCCGTCTCCCCGCTCACTTCGACGAGGTAGAGCCTCCCTCCCCGGAGGATGATCACCTTGTAGGAGACCTCGTAGCCCTCGTCCTCCTTCTCGACTTCCGCCTCCGCTTCCACCACCGTCCCCGGAACGGCCCTCAGGGCGCGAAGGACCCCCTCGACCAGGGTGTAACGGGCCTTCTCGAGGGCCTTCAACCGGGGATTCTTCTTCTGGGCGCACACCGGGGCAGCCCCCAGCCAAAGGACCAGAAGAGACGTGACTCCCACCAGGATCCTGGATCGCATGGCCATACCTCCTGCCTAGGATGCCCGGCTCTCCCACCTCCCCGCCGGCTCCATCTGCCGGGACCGGGATATGATCCAGGATCCACGCTCCCGGGGGAAGCGCACCTTTCAATTCCCTGAAAAACGCCCGTAGGACTCCCTAGGGAGCGGGCTGCACGAGCCGGGCCGCCAAGGGCCGGAGGCACCAGGACAACAGGAGAAGCGCAATACCTGCACCGGCGATGGAAGGTCCCAGGGGATGGTCCGTCGCCAGAGAGAAGAACCACCCTCCCAGGGTGGAGAGGATCCCGAAGGTCACCGAAAGGACCATGAAGACCTTCATGGAAGGACTCAGTCCCCGGGCCGCCAGGGGCGGAAGGGCGAAATAGGCGAAGACCACCAGGGGCCCTACGGTCACGACGCCTGCGGCCACGGTGAGTCCCGCCAGGAGGAGGACCAGGCTCTCCCACACCTGGGGCCGGATCCCGGCGGCCTGGGCGGCCTCCCTGTCGAACAGGACCAGGAGGATCCTTCCGCGGAAGACGTGCAGGGCCGCGAAGGCCCCCGCCGCCAGCACCAGGAGGAGAACCAGGTCTCCCCCCGAGACGGAAAGGATCTCCCCCCGCATCATGGCGTCGACGAAGGCTTTCCCGAAAGGCGTGTTCTGGAGGAGGAGAAGGGTCGCCGCCAGGCCCGCCACGTAGGCCGCGGCGGTTCTGGCCTCGGGAGACCCCCTGCGGGAACGCTCCAGCCGGGCAAGGATCCCAAGGACCAGGAGCACGGCGGAAAAGGCGAAGGCCACGTGAAGGGCGAAAGAGGGGTGCAGGTGGTCCCCCGAGCGGACCACTCCCCAACCCACGGCCCCCGCCCACCAGGGAAGGAGAACCAGGTCGAGCGAAATTCCGGCGGCCGCCGCCTGGGGGAGGGCCAGCCCCAGAAATACGTTTCTCCGGAGGAAGAGGAGGGCGCCGACCATGGGGCAGAGGAATCCCGCCAGGAGGGATCCCAGGAAGGCTTCCAGGTAGAGATCCTTCAGAAGGGCGAGGTTATCCGGCATGGGGCCCCTCCTTTCCCGACGCCCGCACCCGGCCTCCCCGGACCTCCAGGACCCGGGTGGCCCGCCCAAGGACCTGCTCCTTCAAGTGGGTCACGAAGACCAGTCCCAGGCGGCGTGTCTCGTGGAGCCTGACCAGGAGGGCCAGGACCCGCTCCGCCGCATCCGGGTCCAACCCGGCCGTAGGCTCGTCCAGGACCAGGAGGGCCGCACCGGTGGCCAGGGCCCGGGCGATCAGGACCCGCTGCCTCTGGCCACCCGAGAGAGCCCCGAAGGGCCGGCTCCCCGCACCGGGGAGTCCGACCTCCCCCAGGCACCGCTCCACCTCCCCGGCCGGGCGCCCCGGCCGCCCCCAGGGGGGAAGCCGGGCCTGGAGGCCCCCCTGGACCACTTCTCCCGCCGAGAAGGGGAAGAGGGGATCCAGCTCCTCCCTCTGGGGAACGTAGCCCGCCGGAGGCGGCCCGCCCCTCCCCGCCCTGGGGAAGAGGATCTTCCCTTCCAGGGGCGGAAGAAGTCCCAGGATCCCCCGGACCAGGGTGGTCTTCCCGGCCCCGTTGGGCCCGAGGATCACCAGGAACTCCCCTTCCCGGACCTCCAGGTCCACACCGGAGAGGACCTTCCTCCCCGGGTAACCCAGGGCGGCCCCCTCCATCCGGAGGAGGATCTCCCCGGGAGGGTTCACCGCGCTCCCTCCCCGGCCGGGGAGGCCTTCTCCTTCTCCGGCGGAGGGACTGCGGGAAGGCCGGCGGCCTTCCTGAGGTTCTTCAGGATATAGTCCATCAGGTCGAACCAGGTCTTCCCGGCCCCGTTCCATCCGGCCGTATTCGGAAGGGTGACCACCCTGGCGCCCGTCCTCTCCGCCAGCCAGCAGGGGGTCTTTTCGCTGTAGTAGGGTTCCCGGATGATCACCTTCACCTTCTCCCTCTTCATGGTCTCCAGGAGCTCGGCCAGGTGGGAGGGAGTGGGCTCGATACCGGGCTTGGGCTCGATGGTCCCCACGACCCGGATCCCGAAACGCCTGGCGAAATAGGACCAGGAGAGGTGGTAGGTCACCACGGCCGTCCCCTTCAGGTCCCGGGCCATCCGGAACCACTCCTTCTCTTTTTCGTCGAACCGCTTCATCAGGGCGGCCAGGTTCTTCCTGTAGAAGTCCTTTCCCGCCGGGTCCACCCGGCAGAGTCCCTCGCAGACGTTCCGGGCCACGATCCGCATGTTCTCCGGGTCCAGGTTGTAGTGGGGATTCCCCATGGGATGGAGGTCTCCGGCCTGCTCCCGGCTCAGGCTCTTCGGAACTTCCAAGGGACGGATTCCGGCGGAGCAATTGACGAAGCCCTTTCCTCCCGGCCGCACCCGGGGATTCCGGCATGCATAGATCAGGGGAGGCACCCAGGCGTGCTCGGCGTCCAGCCCGAGCTCCAGGAAGAGGTCCGCCCTGGAGATGTGCAGGAGGAAGGTGGGCCTGGCCGGCACTGCGTGGAGGTCCTGGCCCCCGCGGGCCAGGGCCCTCACCCGGACCCGGTCGCCGCCGATCTGTTCGGCCACCCAGGCCAGGTCGGGGACCGTCGCCACGACCCGGATCTTCCCGGAGGCCCGGGCCGGCCGGCCCGGGAGGAAGAGGAGAAGGAGGAGGAAGGAAAGGACGCTGGAAAGGGTCGCTTCGTTTCTCACGGTTTTTCCTCCTTCCTACCAGTCCATGCCGTGGGCGTGGGTTCCGATGACGAAGACCCATTGCAGGTAGACCACGCTGGAGTCTTCGTCACCCTCCAGGTTCCTGTAGCTGTAGTGGAGCCTGAGCCGGTTGAAGTGGCTCAAGTCCCAGGTGATTCCGGCGGAGTAGATGGTCTTGCCCAGGCGCGAGGATCCGGGAACCTGGTGGCGGTCGTACATGACGTAGGCCGACCAGTGCTGGTTCCACTTGTAGAGGAGATAGGTGTATCCGCCGGCGGCATGATCCCTATATACCCGCCCAGGAGTGTATACATCGTCCAGGTAGTGCGCCCGGGAGCGGAGGAGCTCCGTGCCCCAGACCAGGCTGGATCCGCCCGTGGCCTCGAGCCATTTCAAGGTGACGTCCAAGCCGGCCGTGAGCCTGTTCTCCAGGTCGTAGCCCCGCCAGGTGCCGGGGACGGTCTCCCGGAAGACCTCCTGCTCCCCCTGGTAGAGGGCGCTGGTGCCGACCTGGAGGGTCCAGGCTTCCCCAAGCTCCGTGTAGGCCGTCACCCTCCCACCATAGGCGAAATCCCTGAACCCCCTGTAACCGGTGGACCGGGAAGTATCCATGTCGCTCTCCACGGCGTCCACGGCGTGGCTGTGTCCCCGGGTGCTGTTGAACATCCCCAGGGACCACCTGATTGGGATGTCCTCTGTCAACCCGAACCACTGGTGGAGCTCCGCCCCGGTCCCGATGTTGGCTCCACCCAGGAAATCCTCCAGGACCAGGGGTCTCTCCGTGAAGGGAAGATCGTGGTCGTGGACCTGGTTGATCTTGCCGAAATCGGTGAGGAATTTCCCGGCCTTGAGCCGGAGGTTCCAGTCGTCGGGGCCTACGAAGAGGTTGCCCGCCGCCTCGGGGAGCCCCACGTGCTCCCCCATGTGGCTCTCCACGACGGCGTAGGCCCAGCCGTAGGGATCGATATAGCTCGAGATGCCCAGTTCGGCCGACCTCAAGTGGAACTTGTTCCAATCGTCTCCCGAGTCGCTCCGGGAATTGAAGGCGAAAAGGGAATCGGATGTAAATCCGATGGCCGGATTGAAAGTGTTGGAGAACCCCGTGGTCTGGCCCAGCCTGCCCAGCAGGCCGAAACCCGCCCCGCCGGCGGTCTCCATGCCGGCCCTCCCCGGGACGGCGCCCTCCCTCCCCGGTCCTCCGGCCTCGATCTCCGCCCGGAGACCCTCGATCTGCCGCTCGAGTTCCCGGATTCGTCTTTCCAGGTCCGTCCGGCCTCTCTCTTCCGCCGGACCCTTCTCCTGGGCCCGAACAGGGCCGCAGAGAGAAAGGAGGGACAGGACCGCGACGGCCGCCGCAGCCGCCCGCGGGCAAAGACTCTCTCTCATGGCTTTCCTCCCCGCCGGGGGAGCCCCCGGCGAATCGATATTCCGGAATCCTTCCACCACACCCCCGCCCCAAAGGGGTGGGAGCGTCCGCATCGAGAAGAATCAGGAGGGAGGAGAGGAGGGAGGAGCCCGGGATCCCAGCCGGAAGGGGGGATCCCCCATGGGAAGGACCGAGCGGAGCGAGGGAAGAGGCTGTCTCCGGACCGGCCTGGGATTCTCCGGTCTCGGCGGGGGAGGGGGAGTGGTTCCTCCCAGGATGCAGACCTGGCACCCCTGGTGGTGGCCCGGATGGGAGTGGAAAGCCTCGTGGGCCCTCCCCGAAGCGGCCAGGCCCAGGGAGACCAGGAACACCAGGAGGATCCAGGCGGCTCTCTTGGGAAATCCCATATCGGTCCTCTCTACGGAGGAAGATTCAATATAGGTAGAGGATTTCGTTCAACACCGGTGTGACGGCGGGCCAGGGGAAGTCCCTGGAGAGGCGGGAGAGGACGGGACGGCGCCGGCTGTCCCCAAGGTTTCCCAGGGCGGCGCAACAAAGGGCCCGGACCCTGTCCTGGGTGCCCCGCGCCCGGAGGACCGCCGTGATCCTGGGGATGGTCTTCCTCCCGGCCAGGAGGGTCATGGCGAAGACCAGGGGGGTCTGGAGGGCGGCGGACTTGGCCTTTCCCAGGAGTCCCAGGACCTGGTCCAGGGCCTTCTCCCTCCCGCCGAGGAGCCCCAGGGCCGCGGCGGCGGCCACCCTGAAGGATGCCTTCCTCTCGCGGAGGAGGATCCTCTCCAGGACGGGGACGGCCCCGAGGGCCCGCCCCAGGCCGGCGCCGAGGGCCACCTCGGCGAAGCACCGGGGATTCCGGGTCCGGCCGATCTCCCCGGCCAGGACCCGGGGAACGGGGGGGCCGCCGAGCATGCCCAGGGCCAGGGCGAAGGCCCCCTTCCGGTCCACCACCCCGGAATCCAGGTGGGGAAGGAGAACCGGTACGGCCCGCCGCATTCCCGCCAGGCCGAGCCCGAGAGCTACGAAGGGCTCGAGAAACACGGGCCGGATCCCCTTCTTCCAGCGTTCCAGGAGGGCCTCGAGAAAGGCCTCGGCCTCGCTCCCCCCGATCCTCCCCAGGGCGATGACCGCGAAGGCCCGGCAATCGAAGGAAAAACTCTCCCCCGCCAGTTCCATGAGCTTCCCAACGATCCTCCTGTCACCGGGAGTCGCCAGGCATCCCGCTCCCGCCGCGGCTCCGCAAAGGACCAGGGGGGTCTTTTCCCGCAGGCCCTTTTCGAGGACGGGCAGGTTCCGCCTGTCCCCGATCTTCCCGAGGGCCAAGTAGAGCAGGGACCGGGCGGGAGGAAGCCTGGAGCCGGCCCGTTTCAGGAGAAGGGGAATCTCCCTGGCCGCCAGGGGGGACCGGGAGACGGTGAGACCCGCCGCCGAACAGACGAGGACCTCCCTGTTCGATCCCTTCACCTGCTTCCCCGTAATCCGCTGGAGGAGGTCCAGCAGGGCCCGGACGGCCCGGTCCGTTCCCAGGAATCCAAGCCCCACGGCCGCCCAGGCGCGGGTCTCGTTCAAGGCCGCTCCGGGGCGGAAGACCCGGAGAAGATCCTCCTCGGCCTCCCGGAACCCTCCGAGCCCGAGGGCCAGGGCGGCCGAATTGCGCACGATCCTCACCTTGTCCTTCAAGGCCCGGCGCAGGAGGGGAAGGGTCGAGGGCAGGGCGAGCTTCCCCAGGGCGATCACCGCGGCGGCCCGCACCTCCCGGTCCCGGCTCTTCAAGGCCCATTCCAGGGCTGGCAGGATGAGCCTCTTCTTCTCCGCCGGCGAAAGGGGACGGAGGGCCTTCCAGCCCCCCTCGTCCCCCGGCCTCCCCGCCGGGGCGGCCCGGGCCAGGCGGACCCGCATGTCCACGATCCCCTCCCAGTTCAGGGCCCACCATTTCCGCCAATCCGGGTATTCTCTCGTCGTCGGGGCCCCGGCCATGGAGGGAAGTCCTCCCGGGAAGGTCTGCCCCCCAGGCTTGACCGGCTCGGGCGTCGTGGGTGCCCTGTACCGCCCTCCATGGGCGAAGGCCGCGGGAAGGAAGGAAAGGAAGAGGAGGGCCGGGTACAGGAGGGACAGGAACCCTCTCCGAACCTTGCTTTCCCCCGGCCCGTCTCCCCCGCAGGCCGGGAGACCACCTTCCCCGTCTCCGGCCCGGAAGACCGGAGATCCCCGGAGAGGACCCACCCTTGCTGCACCGTGCCCCTTCATGACCCCCGATTGTCCGGGGAGGGGAGAGGTTTTACCAGGAGCCCCCCCGGGGCACCTTTCCGGGAGGGCCACCCCCGGCTCCCTTCCAAGCAAGTTCCTCTCCCCTTTCCGAACCGTTACCTTTCCAATCGAAGGGGCGAAAGGAAGGAACCTGGAGAAGACCCTTGAAGCCGGAACCGACCCTCCCCATCGATTCCCTCCGGGACCAGGTCCTGGAGGCCCTGCCCCGGGAACCCCTGGTGGTCACGGCCCCCACGGGCACGGGGAAGTCCACCCAGGTGCCCCGCTGGTGCACCGGCCTGGGGAAGGTCCTGGTCGTGGAACCCAGGCGTGTGGCCTGCCGGGGCCTGGCGGCGAGGGTGGCCGAACTGGAAGGGTGCCCCCTGGGTTCCCGGGTGGGATACAGCGTCCGGGACGACCAGAGAACCTCGAAGGAGACGGAGATCCTCTTCGCCACCCCGGGAGTGGCCTTGAGGATGTTCGGCGGGACGGGGCTCGGGGAATTCTCCGTGGTGATCCTGGACGAATTCCACGAGAGGCGCTGGGACACGGACCTGCTCCTGGCCCTCCTCCACAGGAGGAAGGGCCCGGCCCTGCTGGTCATGTCGGCCACCCTGGAAGGGGAGAGGGTGGCCCGCCACCTGGGGGGCCGCCATCTCCACGCCCGGGGACGGGCCCACCCGGTCGAGATCCTGTACCTGCCCGGCCGGAATCTCCTCCCCGAGCGGACGGGGCTGGAGGAGCGGGTGGTCTCCGCCCTCGCCCGGGTCGCGGACCAGGAGGGGGACGTCCTGGTCTTCCTTCCCGGCAAAGGGGAGATCGCCGCCCTGGCCAGGACCCTGCGCGGGAAATTCGGCGAATGGGAGTTCCTGGAACTCCACGGCGGCCTCTCCCTGGAGGAGCAGGCCCGGGTGTTCCGCCCGGGCCGGAGGAGACGGGTAATCCTCGCCACGAACGTGGCCGAGACATCGATTACCGTACCCCGGATCACAACAGTGATCGACTCCGGCCTGGTCCGCCGGACCGTGTACCACTACGGGAGGAGCTTCCTGACCCTCGTTCCCGTGGCGGCCGACAGCGCCGACCAGAGAGCCGGGCGGGCGGGTCGGCTCGCGCCGGGACGGTGCATCCGCCTCTGGAGCGGGAAGGCCCGCCTGGCCCCGGTCACACCTCCCGAGATCCACAGGGAGCCCCTGGCCCCCCTCTTTCTGGCCGCCGCCGCCTGCGGAGCCGACCCGAGGGAGCTGGATTTCCTGGATCCCCCGCGGGAATACGCCCTGGAAGACGCCCTGGGGGAACTCCGGGTCCTGGGGGCCCTGGAGGGGGAAGCCCGCCTCACCGAGAGGGGGAGGATCCTCTTCGGGCTCCCCCTGGACCCGCCCCTGGGCAATCTCATCCTGGAATCGGAGAAACGGGGCTGCCTCGAAGAGGGCCTGGACCTGGCGGCGGCCCTCTCCACGGGAAGGCCCCTCCTGAAGCACCCCCTTCCGGAAGAAATCCGCCGGACCCTGCCCGAAGGGGGATGCGACGCCACCCTTCTGCTCCTGGCCCTCCGGGGGGCGGTCCCCAAGGAAGCCCTCCACCTCCCGGCCCTCCAGGAGGCAAAGGCGGCCCGGAGGAGGCTCCGGAAGGCCTGGGGGCTTTCCTCCGAAGACACCGGGAAGGGGAAATCCCCAGGGAAGGCCCTCCTCCTCGCCGCCCTGGCGGCCGATCCCCGGTCGGGTTGGGTCGCCCGCCGGAGGAAGGGCAAGGTCCACTGGGCCCGGGAAGGGACGGAAGCGGACCTGGTCCGGGAGAGCACCCTGGAGGAGAACAAGGCCCGGGCCCTGGTGGCCTGGGAGACCCGGGCCGTGGGGGAAGGAAAGAAGAAGAAGATCCTGATCACCCTGGCCACCCCCGTCCCCCCAGCCCTCCTGGCCGAGGCAGGCCTGGGAAAGGTCCGGGTGGCCCGGGCCTTCTTCCGGGAGGGAAGGCTCTTCGCCCTCCTCGAGAGGGAGTTCGCCGGCCAGGTCCTGGAAGCGTGGGAGGAGGAGCCCCGGGGCGGAGCCTGCCGGGAGGCCCTGGCCTCCCTCTTCCTGGAGGGGAAACTCTTTCCCGGAACGGCCGGCCGGGCCCGGGACCGCCTGGAGGCCCTGGAGCTTCTCTCCCAGGTGACCCGGGCCGGGCTCCTGGAGGGGCTCCGGGACTTCGAACCGCCCTCCGACCCACCCCCCCTGGAAGAGTGGATCCTGCGGCGCCTGGAAGAACTGGGGGTGGAGGAGGGAAGCGACGCCGAACTCCTTGCGCCGGAGGACCTCCTTCCCCCGGACCTACCCGGCGCCGTCCGGGATCGGCTGGACAGGACCTTCCCGAGGATTCTCAAGCCCGGCGGAGCGAAATACCGGGTGGAATACGACGTCCACGCGAGGGAGGTGACCCTGATTGCGGTCGAGGGAAATCCGAAGCACCCGCCGTCGCCCTCCCTCCTTCCCGCCTTCCGGGGTTTCCGGGTGAAGGTAAGGCATCACTCCCGGGTGTGGGTCGTCAGGGAGTGACCACCCTCTCGGGAGCGGGAGCGGGGGAAGGCTCGGGCCGGGTCTTTCCGGCCAGGCGCAGGCCGTGACAATCCGCGAGCCTTCCGCAGGGACAGGTCACGTTCCCCTTCCTGCAGTTCACCACGAAGGCCGGGGGGACGTTCAGCATCACGGGACGCCAGGTGACCCGGTCGAAGACGCCGGAGATCTTCTCCCGGAAGGCCTTGGCCTTCTGGAGGGGCCAGGTGTGGATGTAGTTGAAGGTGACGAAGGAACCGCCCGGTTTCAGGACGGCGCAGGTCGTCTCCAGGATCCTGCGCTGGACCTGGGGGGGAAAATTGGCGAAGGGGAGGCCCGAGACCACCAGGTCCACCTGGAAGATCCCCATCCCGGCCAGGATCTCCCCCACGTCCCCCGCATCCCCCACGAGGAAACGGCCTTCCGGGAATTCCCGGCGCAGCACCTCGACGAACTCGGGGTTCTTCTCGATCCCTACGTAGAGGGTCCCCCTTCCCTTGCGGGCCAGGATCTCCTTGGTGAAGGATCCCAGGCCCGGCCCGTACTCCACCACGCAGGAAGCCCTGTCCAGACCCTTGCCTTCCACCATGGCCCGGGCGAGGACCCGGGAGGAGGGGGCCACGGCGCCCACCGTGTTGGGATGCTTGAGGAAACTTTTGAAGAAAAAGAGATGCTTGTTCACCAAACCGCCGCTCGAACCTGGAACCCGCTTCGAAACCGGGAAGTCTATCCCGGAAGGAAGCCCCCACAAGGGGGATTCCCTACTTCTTGCCTTTCTCCTTGCCTTTCTTCGGAATCTTCGGAGGAGGAGGAGGAGGATTCGTACCGGGAAGAGGCTCGAGGGAGATGTAGAGCTTCACCGGAGTGCCCTTGGGGGGAAGGAGGTAGAAATTGGGCCACCACCTCCCCTGGTCCAGGCCGTTCTCGTCCTTGATGGTGATCAGGTGGTTTCCCGGATCCATGTAGCAGACACTGATCAGGTTCTCTTCGTAGTCGGCCACGTAGACCGGACGTTCCCCCCGGTAGAGGGGAGCCCAACGGCCTCCGAAATAGATCCACTTCCTGCGGGGGAGGGGTTTGTTGGTTCCCAGATCCAGGACCAGGTCCTCAACCCTGTAGCGGATGGACTTCCCCTTGGCTCCCTTCCACTCCACGGTGAGATAGACCCCGGGCCCCTGGGGGTGGACCAGGATGAAGGGCTTCACCTTCCCGGCGAGGACGTCCTTCTTGGGGGGAGGCGGAACCTTGGGCTTGAGGGTGTAGTTCTTGCCGGGCTGGAGCCCCAGGGCCAGGAGGGCGGCGTTCAAGGCGCTGGCCTTGCAGTCCAGGACCAGGAGAGTCTCGTGGGTGCATCCCCGCCGGCCCGTGGCCACGTATTCCAGGTTGGCGTTGTGGATCCAGGTTTCCCCATCCACCCAGATGAGCTTCCGTTTCAGGTCCAGGTGGACCCCCTTGGCGGCCAGCTCCTGGAGAAGGACCGACAGGGCCTTCTTCCGGGCCGGCCGGGAGGCCGGACCCGCCTTCTCCCGGGGCCCCCTCCCGGCCCCGGCCGAGGGAAGACCTCTCCCCGCCGTCTCGAGAGGCTTCTTCCCGGCCTTCTCCTTCCCGGTCTTGCCCCTCTCTTCTCCCGCCTCGGGGGAGGGCCGGGAAGCGCCTCCCCGGCGGGCCTTCGGCTCCTTGGAGGCCGCCCCCTCTCCCTTCCGGGGCTGGGTCTTTTCCCCGGCGCCGAAGAAACCCAGGTTCCAGGCCAGAAAGCCCAGCACCAAGAAAACCACCCCGCCGGCCCGAAACCAGGTGCTCTTTGCCATGGTCCCTCGTTCTTTGCTCCCGCCCCTCCCCCGGGACCAGGATTGTAACGTCCCGCCCCCGCCCAGGTTCTCAGCCCTTTCTCTTCAGGAAGAGCTCCTTCAGCTCGAGAGCCTGGGAGCGGGTCTTCCTGTCGGCCCCACCCCGAGCCAGGATGGAGGAGACCAGGGCCAGGCCCTCCTTCCATTCCCCAGACTTCAAGGCCAGCCGGGCCTCGAGGAGGAGAGGCCTGGCCGCCAGGCGGGCCAGGGGGAAGACGCCGCCGGCTGGATCGGTCTCCCCCAGAACCATCTCCGCCTCCCTGTAGGAGAGGGTTCCCATGAGGCCCTCCCTCAGGGCCCGTTCGTAGAACCCGGCCCCTTTCTCCAGGCGGCCCTCCTTCTCGGCCCGCCGTCCCAGGAAGAGGAGTGCGTAGAAATCGGGCATCCCCCCCCGGGGAGCCAACTGGAGCACCAGCTTCGCCAGGTCTCCGCACAGGCCTGGGAGGAAGGGCAGATCCCTCTCCGAGGTATCTACATGAATGAGGTTGGAGAGAAGCCCCTTCCCCAGGAGCCCCCGTCCCAAGGTGCGCCTGTTGAGGCTCAGGACGCCCGAAAGCGCCTTTCGCAGCAGGTCCTCCGGAAAGGTGAAGAGAATCCTCCCATAAATCCGGGCTTCCGAAAGCCCGGCCCTTCCGGGACCGAACCAGGAACCGGATTCCCGCTCCATGGCGCCCAGGGGATCCTGGATGAAAGGATCGAAGAGCACTTCCCACAGGAAGGAAGGCCCCCAGTCCGGCTCCACCTTGGGAAGGACCCCCATGATCTCACGGAAGAACTCCCGGCGGTCTTCCTCCCCCATTTCCTCCAGGAGACCTTCCCTGGAGAAAATCCAGCTCCCCAGCACCGCCTCCACCGCCGAGGCCTCGCCACGCAGTAGCAGGGCCGCCGCGGCGGCCCCCTTCACGGAGATGGACTTCCCTTTCTCGAGGAGGCAGGACAGCTCTTTCTCGCGGGCCGCACCGGCCGTTTCTCCGGCCAGCCTGCAGGCCGCCTCCTGGAGGAAGGCCGGGGCGCCGGGGGCCGACCAGAGAAGGAAGGCCTTCCGGGCCAGGCGGGAGGGAGCCCGGGCGAAGACCCCGGCGATCCGATCCACCGTAAGCTCTCCCGCCGAGGAGGAGAGGGGGATGAGTCTCTCGAAGGCATCCTCCCTGCCAAGGGCGGCCAGGGCCAGGAGGGCCTCCAGTTCCACCTTGGGATCCCCCCCGGCGCCGGCCCACCTCTCCAGGACGGGAAGGGCCTCCTTCCACCCGTTCCGGCCGGCCAGCCTGGCCAGGTCCACCCGGAAGGGCCGGGCATCCTTTTCGGGGAGCCTCGAGAGGATCCCTTCCACCTCTTTCCATCGCCCCCCGGCGGCCAGGGCCTCGAAGCAGACTGCCATGAGGGCGCGGCCCGCCCGGGCCGTGGAAGCGGCCCTCTCCATGGCGTCCAGATCCTCCCTGGTTAGGAACTTCCGGCGGCGGGCCAGGTTTCTCGCCGCCTGGAGGCGGGCCCTGGGGCTTTGGCTCTCCGACAAAACCTTCCTCAGGATGGCCCGGTAGCGGGCCGTGGCGGGATAGTCCCGGATCGCTTCCAGGTAGTCCGCCAGGGGCCTGCCGTCCCGGATCCTGCCCTCTTCCAGGAGGACCAGGAGGGAAGGCACCGGCCTTCCTCCGGCCTCCCTCACCAGGGCCTTCAGGACGGGCCTACGTCGCCACCACTTCATCCCCGGAAGGAGGGAGACCAGGAAGGCCGCCACATCCTCCTTCCCCGCAAAGGGCAGGAGGAGGGGGAGGAGCCGGTTTCGGAGAGGCGGATCCACCCCTTTCCGGAGGAGGCCCAGGAGCCACTCCTGGAAACGGGGCGCCCCGGCCGCCAGGGCCAGGCCTCCGGCCAACCTGAGCCGGAAGGCGGACTCCCGGGCTTCCGCATCCAGGAGGGCCCGGCCCAGGCCCTCGCCCGGGGAGAGGCCCGCCGAGGCCAGGAAGACCCGGGCCCCCCAGAGCGCCCCTTCCCTCTCCCGGAAGAGCTTCACCATTTCCTTCGCCAGTTCCCCGGCGAGATCGGACCCGTGCCTCTCCGCAAGACTCAGGAACCCCTGGAGACCGTCCCTGCCCGGGATCCTGAGGCCCTCGGCCAGGATGGTCCGGACCTCCCTGCCGGAGAGGAACCTCCCGGCCTGGACCGCCTCGGCCTTGAGGCGGGGGTCGGGAGAGGAAAGGCCCCGGAGGACCAGGGCCGCGTCCCCGGCCCGGATCGACCCCAAGGGCCGGAGGACCTGGAGGGCCAGGAGTTTCTCCAGGAGAGAGCTCCCACTTTCTTTCCCCAGGAGAGGCTCCAGCCAGGGCCGATGGCCGGGGCTGGGCCGGAGCGCCAGGGCCCGGAGGATCTCTTCCAGGTAGGGCCTGTAAGTCTCCGGAGGGCCGGGAAGGGAAGGAGGCTCGAATCCGAAGACCATGGTCCGGGCCGCCGCCGCCCGGACCTGGTAGGACCGGTCCTTCCAGGCCCTCCCGGCGGTCTCCGGATCCAGGGAGCCCATGGCGCCGAGCCCCAGGATCGCCCGGGCCCGCACGTCGTGGAAAGGATCGGAGGCGAGCCTCCTCAAGACCTTCTCCCCATAGCCCTGCCCGCCCAGGTAGTCCGCCAGGGCACACCTCACGGGCCAGGAGGGGTCCTTCTCCAGGCGCTTCATCTCCCGGAGAGGAAGGAAGAGCCTGCTCCAGGAAAAGACCAGGACGGCCCCTTCCCGGACCCGCCAGTCCCGGGCCCTCGTGGCTTCCACCAGGAAGGATTGGACCTCCTTTCCCCGGAAGGCCAGGTAACGCCTGGCTGCCTGGCGGAGCCTCTTGTCCGGCGACGCCAGGTTCTTCTTCGCCCAGGCCAGGGGATCCTGCACTCTGAAAGGCTTCCCCCCGGGAAGGAGGAGGAGGAGGGAGAGGAAGAGGGTTCCCAGAACCGCCATTTCAGGTGTTGCTTTTCTCCCGGGAGGCCATCTCCAGGAAGGCCCGGGGAAGATCGTCCAGGAGATCTTCCGCCGTGAGGCACCACGGCCCCAGACGTTCCGCTCCAAGGTCGCCGGCCCTTCCGTGGAGCCATGCCCCTAGGACGGCGGCGTCGAAGGCTTTCTTCCCCTGGGCCAGCAGGGCCGCCACGATCCCCGTGAGGACGTCCCCCGACCCGCCCGTGGCCATGCCGGGATTCCCCGTATCGTTTACGTAGAGGCGGTTCCCGTCGGTGACCACCGTGCCCGCCCCCTTGAGGAGGCAAACACCGCCGCACCACCGGGCCAGGGCCAAGGCCGTACCCTCCCGGTCGGCCTGGACCTCCCTGGTGGTAGTCGAAAGGAGGCGGGCCGCTTCGCCCGGATGGGGTGTCAGCACGAGCACTCCCGCCCCTTCGGGACGGGCCAGGGGTTCCTGGGCCGCCCCGGCCAGGGCGTTGAGACCGTCGGCGTCCACCACGGTCGGCACGGTGGTCTCCCTGACGAGCCGGGCGAGGAAACGTTCCTGGCCGGGCCCCCTACCCATGCCGGGCCCCACGGCCAGGGTGCCCGCCAGAGCCGCCTCCTGGAGGACCCTCTGGACGTGGCTCTCCTGGAAGAAACCCGTTTCCGTCTCCAGGGGGAGGTAAGTCGCACAGGGGGCGATGGCGGCCACCGTGGGTTGGACCTGCTCGGGGCAGGCCACCTTGCAGAGCCCGGCCCCGGAGCGGAGGACCGCCCTGGCGCAAAGCCCCGCCGCCCCGGGCATCCCGGGGCTCCCGGCCGCGACCAGGACGGTGCCGAAGGTGCCCTTGTGACCTTCTCTCGGCCTTCCCGGCAAACCTGGAATCTCCCGGACACGCTCCATGGGACCCTCCTGCATCGAGATGGAAGAAACCCCGGCGGAAGGGAGAATAAACCAGCCGTGAAAGAAGGGGCAACCCGCTCGCCTTGACCCCCGGCTTCCCCGCGCCAAGAATGCAATCCACGGAGTGGCCCCATGATCGAGATGGAAATCAGCAGGATCCTGATCTTCGAAGGAAGGGACGGGCAACTGGTCTTCCTCAAGGAAAAGGAGGGAAACCGGACCTTTCCCATCGTGATCGGGATCTTCGAGGCCGTGGAGATCGACAGGAAGCTCAAGGGGATCCCCACGCCCCGGCCCATGACCCACGACCTCCTGGGCGGGACCATCAGGGCCCTCGGAGCGGAACTCCTGCACGTAGTGATCAACGAACTCAAGAACAACACCTTCTACGCCCGGCTCGTCCTGAGGCGGCTCGACGGAGCCGTCGTGGAGGTGGACTCCAGGGCTTCCGACGCCCTGGCCCTCTCCATCCAGTTCCAGGTCCCCATCCTGGCAAGCGAGCAGGTCGTGGAAGGAGCGACCAAGGGACTCTAGCTCATGCCGGAACAGGGCGGAGGGATGGCCGAGCGGCCGAAGGCGGCGGTCTTGAAAACCGCTGACCCGAAAGGGTCCGGGGGTTCGAATCCCTCTCCCTCCGCCAGCTCTTTTCCCTCAAGCCCCGCCTTGCTCCCCCGGGCCCAGGGGCTAGAATCCCTCCATTCCCGGAAACCACGCGTGGAGAGGTGGCCGAGCGGCCGAAGGCGGCAGATTGCTAATCTGCTGAGGGGCTACAATGCTCCTCCCCGGGTTCGAATCCCGGCCTCTCCGCCACACCCTTCTTCTTCGTCCTCTTTCCTCTTTCGGGGTGCGGCTGCCCTTCTCTGGCCCCTCCTCTTCCTCCTCACGGCTTGTCAGGGTCCGACCTGGAAGATCCAGAGCCGCCCCCCCAAGGCCACGGTCTTCCTGGACGGCCGGGAGAGGGGAAAGACCCCGGTCACCATCGAAGGGGTCTACCCGGGCAGGAGGGAGATCCTCCTCTCCTCCCCAGGGACCCTTCCCCGGCGTTTTCTCCTGGAAGTCCGCCCCGGCCCGCCGGGATGGATCTTCCCCCTGGACTTTCCCGTCGACCTGGGCCTGGCCCTTTTCACCGACCGGAACCGGACCCTGACCCTGGACCTTCCCGCCGCCCGCAACGGGGAGATTGCCGAGCCGGGAAGGGAGGAGATCCAAGCCCTGGCGGCCCGGGCCCTGGAGCTCTCCCGCCGCCGGGTGGACTAGGCCATGGAGCCCGAAGACCTCGCCGGAAGACAGGTGCTGGTCCTGGGCCTGGGCCGCTTCGGAGGGGGGGAGGGGGCTTTGCGGTTCCTGGCCTCCCGGGGCGCCCGTGTGCGGGTCACAGACCTGAGGGGTGAGGAGGAACTTGCTCCGACCCTGCGGGCCCTTTCGGACCTGGAATTCGAAGCCGTCCTCGGGGCCCATCCGCCCCGTGTCCTGGAGGGGGTGGACCTGGTCGTGGTGAATCCCGCCGTGCCCCCCTCGGCGCCCATCCGCAAAGAAATCCGACGGAGAGGAATCCCGGAGACATCCGAGCTGGGACTCTTCCTGGAACGCTGCCCCGCCCCGGTCACAGCCGTGAGCGGGACCAATGGAAAGTCCACGACCACCGCCATGACCGCCGCCGTCCTGGAGGCGGCCCGCTTCCGCACATTCCTTGGGGGCAACCTGGGGAACTCCCTCCTGCCCGCATTGGACCGGATCGGTCCCGGCGACCGGGTGGTCCTGGAAGTAAGCAGTTTCCAGGCGGACCTCCTTCCCCCCGGGCCCTGGTTCCGGGTCCTGGTCTTCACCTACGTGGGATCGGACCACCTGGACCGGTACGGCACGGTCCGGGCCTACAGGGAATCGAAGAAACGCATGCTCTCCCATCTCGCCCCCGGAGGGACTCTCCTGGTCTCCCGGCAGGATCGAGTGAGCGGATCCTGGCGTCCCCCCGAAGGAAGGCGGCTGGTCACCTACGGGGAGGACCCGCCCCGGCCGGGCGACCTGGGCATGAAAGGAGGGATCCTGGTCTCGGCCCTGGAGGGGAGGGAGGAGCCGATCCTTCCGGCAGGCAGGATTCCCCTCCTGGGCCGATTCCAGGCCAGGAACGCCCTGGCCGCCGCGGGAGGGGGCATCCTCTCCGGCGCCGCCCCGGAAGATGCCGCCCGGGCCCTCCGGAACTTCCCGGGCCTGGACCACAGGCTCCAGATCCTGGGCCGGATCGGTCCGATCCTTGTGGTGGACAACGGCGTTTCCACTGCGCCGGAAACAACGGTCTCGGCCCTTGAAGCCCTGGAAGAGGCCGACCCCCCGCCTGGACCGGTCCACCTGGTATGCGGGGGAAAGAGCAAGGGCGCACCCTTGGAGGACTTCGCCCGCCTCCTGGCCGAGAAGACCGCCACGGTCCACCTCTTCGGCAAGGCCGGCCCGGACCTGGCCGCCGCCCTGGAAGGAAAGATGCCCCCCGGCAGGAGGACCCTCTCCAAGGTCATGGAAGAGGCCCTGGACCTGGCCCTGGCCTCGGCCGGGGAAGAAGGAGTCCTCCTCTTCTCGCCGGCCTTCTCATCCTTCGACGCCTATCTCAATTTCCAGGATCGGGCCCGGGCCTTCCGCCGCTGGGCCCAAACCCGAGGCCTGGTGCCCTGAGGCCGGCGAATCCCCCCCTCGTCAGCCCATTTTCTTTTGTTTGCCTGTTTCCCTTCGTCAGCCCCGGGCGGCCGACTCATGGTCGAAGACCCCTTCTCCCCCCTTCGTCAGCCCCGGCCGGCCGAGTCATGGTCGAAGACCCCTTCTCCCCCCTTCGTCAGCCCCG
>Ga0256914_1000065_pt1 | contig 98176 bp, 69 predicted proteins | sample HulkmetaG_FD_191571 | JGI IMG/M metagenome (GOLD analysis project Ga0256914, IMG submission 191571) | Hydrothermal chimney microbial communities from Main Endeavour vent field at the Juan de Fuca Ridge, Pacific Ocean - Hulk | ecosystem: Environmental > Aquatic > Marine > Hydrothermal vents ...
CTTCCACGCCAGGCTCGACCCGGCAGGCCGGGAGAGGACCCTCCTGGAACTCCGGGCCGAGAACCTCCGGCAGGCCGAGGAGGTCTCCCTGGAGGGGATCCTCCCCATCCCCTTGGAAATCCCCTCCACCGGCAACCTCCGGGGGCTCGTGGGAAAGGGGAGATTCCGTCTCCTGGGCTGGGTCCGCGGGTTGAAGGGCGAGGGGCTTCCGGGCCTTCCCTTCCGGGGAAAGGCCCAGGTCCTTCTCTCCCTGGAGGGAAGTGGAGGGAGGCCCGATTTCGCCTTCCGGATCCAAGGAAGGAACCTCGATCTGCGGCCCGGGCCGGACGGAAGGGCCTTCCCGCCGGTACAGGGCCTGGAGACTCTCCTGGACCTGGCATGGGTCGGTGACGAGTGCCTCTTCCAGGGGAAGTTCCGGGGCCGGGGGATCCCGGTGACCCGCATCCGCGGAAAGGCCCGCCTTCCCAAGGAATCCCTGGAGAGACCGGAAATCCTGAAGACGGCCCTCCTGGAAGAGGAGCTCTCCCTCCGGGCGGACTTCGAGGGAAACCTTCCCGCATTCCCCCCTTCCCCGGACATCCCCTGCCTGGAAGGCCCCTTCCAAGGGTCTTTCCGCTTGAAAGGAAGCCTCCTCCGCCCTGACTGCACCATCTCCCTTAAGGGGGAGAACCTGGTCCTCCGGGCCGGAGGGGGGGCGGATTCCCTCCAGGAGAGGATCCGTCGCCTCTCTCTCCGGGCCCACCTCTCCCGGAACAGCCTGGAGGGGGCTCTCCAGGCGAATTTCAAGAAGACCGAGTTCCTGGAGGCCGCATTCCGAAGCACGGTCCATCCAGGAGCCTTCTTCCTGGAAGGGAAGTCGCCCTTCGGACCGGACGACGCCCTTCGGGGCGAAGCCCGGGCCCGGGGATTCCGGCTGGCCCGGCTCTCCCGCTTCCTTCCCTTTCCCGGCGAGTTGAACGGCAAGATCACCCTCCAGGGAAGACTTTCCGGGACCTGGGCCGCCCCCAGGCCCGAGGGGACGGTGGACCTCCGGGAGGGGCTGGTGAAGTTTCCTTCCAGCCTCCCGGCCCTTTCGGGAATCCGGGGGAGTTTCCAGGTCCTCCCGGACAAGGTGGTGGTCCGGGAGCTGAAGGCCTCTTCTGCCGGAGGAGAGTGGCGGGTGTCGGGGGAGGTGGAACGGTTCCTGGGCCGCCCCAGGTTGGATCTCCGCCTCCTGGGGAGGGACGCCCTCCTCTCCCGGAGCCCGAACCTCCGGTGCAGAGGCGACCTGGACCTCCGGGTAAAGGGGCCTCTCTCGGGTCTCGACCTGACAGGGAAGGTCTCCCTCACATCCTGCCGGTATCGGGCCCGGGTGGCCATGCTGAGCGAAGGGATCCTGGCCGCCGCCAGGGCTGCCCAGGACTTCCCCTCGGTCTTCCGCAGGAGAGGAATCCGGGTGGAATCGGCCCAAGGGCCCCTCTTCTCCCTGGAGGACCCCGTGGGAGGCTCGATCCGCTTCGATGTGAGGATCGAGACCAAGGAACCCTTCCTGGTGAAGACCAACCTCTTCGAATCCTCACTCCTGGCGGACCTGCGCCTCCAGGGAACGGGCCGTTCCCCCCTGCTGGAAGGCCAGGTCACGGGCCTGGAGGGAGGCAGGATCCACCTTCCGGGAATGAGCCTGACCATCCGGGCCTTGAGGCTCAGCTTCGATCCGGCCGACCCCTACAGGCCCAAGCTGCAGTTGATGTGCGAGGGGAGGCGCCACAGCGTGGACGTTCGCGTCTCCGCCCAGGGCCCCCTGGACGACCTCAAGGTGGATCTCTCCTCCTCGCCGCCCCACACCCGGAAGGACCTGGCGGCCCTCCTGGCCACGGGCTACCTTCCCAGCGGCCGGGGCGGGGGAAGAGCCGCCCTGGGCACCCTGGGAACCTACCTGGGTGAAGAGGTGCTGGGCTACATTTCCGGCGGCGGGGAGGAGAGCTGGATCGCGAAGCGCCTCACCCTGGAGATCGGAACGGAGATCGGGCCCGACGGGACGGAGAACATCGTTGCGGACTTCCTGTTGAGTCCCGGGATCTACCTCCAGGGGGAACGGGACGTTCTCGGTTACTACAACCTGGGTCTTCTCTTCCGCTGGAGCCTCCGGTGAGATTTCCTTCCATCCTCGTTCCGGCTCTCCTGCTCTTGGGTTGCGCCGCCAGGGAAGCCCGGAATTTCTCCCCCCCGGAAACATCCTCCCCAAAGAAGACCTATCGCTTCCTCTTCAGGGGCAACGAAAACCTCTCCGACTCCGATCTCCTGGGTGTGCTGAAGAAGCTGGAATACCTTCCCCCACGAAAGGGGATCACCCCGGCCTTCCTGGCCGACACGGCCTTCGACCTCCAGGAACATTACAAGGAATCCGGTTTTCCCGAGGCCCGGGTCCAGGGATTTCCCCTGGGCCGGCCTCCAGGGGGTGCGGTCTACAAGATCCATGAAGGCCCCCTGGTGACCCTGGGCAGGATCCGGGTGGAGGGCGCCGGGGCCTTTCCTGAAGAACGGCTCGTGGAACTTCTCCGTCCTCCCGTCCCGACCTTTCTCTCTTTCCCCGTCGGAAGGCCCCTCTTCTCGGAATCCTCCCTCCAGGCCTGGAGAGACCGGGTCAAGGAGCTCTACGAGAGGGCCGGTTTCTTCGACGTCCGGGTCTCCCCTCCGGAGGTGGAGAGGAAACCCGGGGGAAACCGGGCGAACGTAACCCTCCGCATCAGGGAGAACAGGAGGTACAAAGTCGGAAGGACCCTGCTCAGGGGCGACACACGGGCCCTCTCCCCCGGCTTGAAGAAGGATTTCGCCGGCCTCCGGGGGAGCTGGGCCGCGCCCCGGATGGACACCCTTTGGAGGGCCAGGATCCTGGACGAGCTCTCCAGGAAAGGCCACGCCCGGGCCCGGGTCCGCGTGAAGATGGAGAAGGACCCGGACAAAGGCCTGGTCACCCTCGCGGCGGACGTCCGGGCCGGCCCCGTCGCCAGGGTGACCTCCATCCGCCTGGAAGGCCTGAGGAGGACCCGGCCCTCCCACGTGGAAGGCAAGCTCAAGATCCATCCGGGCCAGATCCTGGACTCTTCCAAGGTGGAAGAAAGCCTGGACTCCTTCTACAGGACGGGCCTCTTCGAGCTGGTCAAGGTCAGGAAGGATCTCTCCCGGGACGGCAAAGAGGCCCGCCTCACCTTCCTCTTCCAGGAGGCGCCCAGCAGGGACATCTGGTTCCTCGCCGGAGGAGGGACCTACGAAGGCCCCAGGGTGGGCCTGGGTTTCACCGATAGGAACCTCTTCGGAACGGGCAAACTCCTGGCCCTCAAGACCAAGCTCTCTCCCAGGGTCATCTCCTTCCAGCAGGGCCTTACCGACCCGGACTTCCTCGAGGAAGGACAGGTCCTCTCCTTCCGCACCGAGGAATCCACCAGGAGGAGGGCCTCCTTCACGAGCTCCATCTTCGGAACGGAGCTGAGCCTCACCAGGCCCCTCGGTTCCTGGGCGCGGATCCGCCTCTCCGACGCATTCCGGATGACCAACGAAACCAACGCCCGGGGAGACGCCGCCGCCGAGGCGGGACGGTCCAAGGTCGCCCTTGCGGGTCTTTCCTTCGTCTACGACTCGAGGGACCAGGTCCTCTTCCCATCCAAGGGGACCTTCATCCAGGGGGGCCTGGAGGTGGCATCCCCCGCCCTGGGGGGAAACGTGAACTTCACCCGCTGGAGATTTTCGGCCAGCAAGGTCCTTCCCCTGGGAAGGGGGTTCTTTCTCGCCGGAAGGGCGGGGACCACCCTGGTCTTTCCCTGGGGAGACCGCCCCCTTCCCCTCTCGGAAAAGGTATTCATGGGGGGGGAATCCTCGGTCCGCAGCTTCAAGCAGGACCGGCTCGGCCCCAGGGACGCCAAGGGATATCCCCTGGGCGGTCAATACGGGAACATTCTCAGCCTGGAGCTCCGTTACCCCCTTACCGGGCCCTTGCGGGGAGCCTTCTTCTGGGACGCCGGAAACGTGGGCAGGGATGCGGACGAATGGACCCTGGCCCACCTGAAACACGGAATCGGCGCCGGGCTCCGCTACTTCCTTCCCATCGGCCCCATCCGCCTGGACTGGGCATGGAATCCCAGAAGGGGGGCCCGGGAGGCCCGTTGGGCCCTCCAGTTCAGCCTTGGCTATCCCTTCTGAAGGGGGAATCCCGCCGCCTCTCGAAGGGGCCCGCCCCTCATCGAAGACCGAAAAGGGCGAAAGGGGAGGATTCCTACCTGCCGGGGCGGCCGAGGAGGGCCACGGCCGTCACCTTCAGAACACGCCCCTCTCCCACGGGCCCCAGGCCTTCGCCGGTCTTACCTTTCAGATGCACCCTGGAAGGTTCTATCCCGAAGGCCCGGGCCACCCCTTCCCTGATCCTTTCCCTCCAGGGGGAGAGCCTGGGCCTCTCGCATTCCACAACGGCATCCAGGTTGACCACCCTCCAGCCCTCCTCCTCCAGGATCTCCCCCACCTTGCGGGCGATCCTCCCGGAGTCCATCCCCGCCAGGGCGGGATCGGAGTCGGGGAAGAGGGTCCCGATGTCATCCCTGCCCGCCGCTCCCAGGCAGGCGTCGCAAAGGGCGTGGAGAAGGGCGTCGCCGTCGGAATGTCCCAGGAGACCCGGCTCCCCGGGGATCTCCACCCCCCCCAAAACGAGGGGGCGGTCCGGGGAGAACCTGTGCAGGTCCGTCCCTATCCCCACCCGGTATTCGGCAGGCTTCAATCCCGTTCCATCTCCATGGTGAAGAGGGCCTCGGCGAGTTCCAGGTCTTCGGGGCGGGTGATCTTGAAGTTGGCCACCGATCCCATGACCAGTTGCACCGGGAGGCCGGCCTCCTCGAGGAGCTGGGCGTCGTCCGAAGCCTTGAGTCCCACGGCCTTGGCCTTCTTCAGGGCAGACAGCAGGACATCCCTCTTGAAGACCTGTGGAGTCTGGGCCTGCCAGAGGCCGGTCCGGTTCACCGTCTCGCCGATCAGGCCCTCGCCGGCCTCGCGCTTGAGCGTATCCCTCACGGGAAGGGCCAGGATGGCCCCTCCCACCCTAAGGGCGGCCCGGCAGGCCTCCCTGGCCTGGGCGGGAGGGAAGAAGGGCCGAACGGCGTCGTGGATCAGGACCAGGTCGGCCTCCTCCGCCACGGCATGGAGCCCTGCCTCCACCGATTCCATCCGGGTGGGACCGCCGTCGACCAGGCGGGTGGCGCCGGCGGCCTCGATCTGCCTCCTCCACCTGGCAACCTCCCCCTCCCGGTCCTCGGGGCGGATCACCACGATGATCTCCCTCAGCCCAAGGATCTGGTTCTGGAGGCGGACCAGGGTCCTGCAAAGGATGGGAAGGCCTCCAAGGAGGAGGTATGGCTTGGGAACGTCTCCGCCCATTCGCTCGCCCTTCCCTGCGGCGACGACCACGGCGGAGATGACAGCGGGTCTCTTGGCGGGATTCATGGCCCTATGCTAACGAAGGGAGCCGGGCCCCACCAAGTCACTGGAAGCGCTTTTCCTTCTCCGGGTCGTTGGTGAGGAAGATCTTCTTCACCTCTCCCGGCCCCAGGTCCACCTCGGCGAAGACCCACTTCACCTTCTTCATGTCCAGGCCCAGGGTGCAGTCGAAGGCGATGTAGTTGACCGGGCAGGCCACGTAGTAGCTCCCTGGGGGAAGCCTGTCGAAGCGGAACCGCCCTTCCCGGTCGGCCTTCACCTTCCGGACGAAGGCCACGGCCCTGGGATCGGGGGGACCCAGGTTCACCCCCCGCTTCACGCCCCTTTCGATCCACTCCGTGGTGTAGGTCGTCACGGGCTTGAGGATCACCGTATGACCGGCGGCCTTCCGGATCTCGTCCTTCCCCAGCCAGAGCCAGGCCCGCCCCTCGATCACCCCCGTGCCCTCACGGGCGTAGGGGGCGAATTCCTCTGGAAGGAAAGGCGCCTTCCTCGCCGGCGTGCCGCAGCTCCCCAGGAGGAGCAAAAGCCCAAAGAAGAACCCTCTCCGCATGGCCGGCCTCACCTTCAGACTTCCAGGGAATCCAGGGCCTTCCTGGAACGCTCCAGGATCTCCTGGTGAATGGAGGCGCCGTGGCTGTCCATGGTGACCACCAGGGGGAATTTCTCCACCCGGAGGACCCAGAAGGCCTCGGGTGGGCCGAATTCCTGGTACTTGTGGACCTCCAGGACCTCCTTGCAACACTCGGCGATCAAGGTGGCGGCCCCCCCAACGGCGTGGAAGTAGCAGGCCCCGACCTTCTTCAAACCTTCGAGGGTCTTGGGCCCCATACCACCCTTTCCGATGACGCCCCGGAGGGTGAAGTATTCCAAGACATCCGCCTGGTAGGGCTCCTCCCGGATGGAGGTGGTGGGCCCGGCGGCGACGAAGTGCCACTTGCCCTGGTCGTCCTTCCGGACCACCGGCCCGCAATGGTAGATCACCGACTCCTTCAGGATCTCCTTCAGCCTGTCGTGGAGTTCCCTTTCGGAGGGGGGGATCTCTCCGCCGGAACGGATGAAATTCTCGATCATGTACTTGTGGGCCGCGTCCCTCCCCGTGACGATCGTGCCGCTGAGTAGGACCGTGTCCCCGATCTCGAGCTTCCGGATCTCCTCCTCCGGGATGGGCGTATTCAGTTCAATCATAGGACACCTCCCCGTTCTTCACGGTCATGGTCTTCTTCCGGGCGGCCCAGCAGAAATAACTGATGGAGACGAAGAAACTCGCCGGAAGCCTGTGCCGCACTCCGATCTTCACCCCGAGCACGGTGGTCCTGCCGCCGAACCCCATGGGCCCGATTCCAAGGCGGTTCGTCTTCTCCAGGAGCTCTTCCTCCATCTCCGCCAGGAGGGGATCGGGGTTCCGGTCTCCCAGGGACCGGAAGAGCTGGAGCTTGGACTCCTCGAAGGAGGAGACCCTGTCCCCCCCCACTCCCACACCCAGGATCCCGGGGGCGCACCCGTAGCCCTGGGCCCGGAAGACGGCGTCCAGGATGCACTTCTTGATCCCCTTCAGGTCCCGTCCCGCTCCGAGGCCCGAATCGGGAAGGGAATACTGGATTCCACAGTTCTCGGACCCTCCGCCCTTGAGAAGGATCCGGAAGACGGCTTCATCCTTGTCCCACTCGTGGAAGTGGAGGTAGGGATAGCCGATTCCCGTGTTGTCGCCGCTGTTCTTCCCCGTGATGGGGTGGACCGCGTTGGGTCGCAGGTAGGACCGTTTCGTCGCCTCCCTGGCCGCCCACAGGACCTCCTCCTCGATCCGGGAAGTCGACCACCCGTAGGGGTGGTGCACGAAGAGGACGGGCGTTCCCGTGTCCTGGCAGATGGGAGTGGATTTCTTCCGTGCCAGCTCGATGTTGCGGAGGATCACGTCCAGGGCGTTCCTGGCGGCCGAGCCCTCCTCTTCCTTCTCCCGTCCCGCCGCCAGGGCCTCTTCCACCTCGGCGGGGAGGTCCGTGGCGGCCCGCCGGAAAAGTTCCAGCAATGGTTCCCTAAGATCCGGGTTGGGAAGGTCCTTCGCTTCAGCCATGGTCATCGCCTCCTTGTGGCCCGGACCGGACGTTCTTCGGTCCGGAAGAACCGGATCTTACCCCTTCCCTCCAGAGGGAACCACCCGGCCGTTCGGGTTGTTTCAAGGCGCCTTGCCGAAGGGAGGAAAAGGTCCAAGAAGAAAGTGCGGGCCTTTCGCCGCCCTCCCAGGAAGCCTTGCTTTCCCAGGGAGCAAAGTGGAAAATCCCCGTCCCCCAAATGAGGGAGTTCCCATGCGTTCCAGAAATTACTTCCGGCTCCTGATCCTGTCCTTCTCCGTCGTATTCCTCACCCCTCTCCCTTCCCAGGAGAGGTTGAACTGCTTCACCGTCGTGGCCGGAAGGAAGGCCACCCGGCACGGCGGAACCCTCCTGGCCCACAACGAAGACGACGCGGGAAACCCCTCCTGGCGTTTTTGGAGGATCGGGCCCATGAAGCACGCCCCGGGGGAATCCTTCCACCTCGTGAACGGCGGTAGGATCCCCATGCCGTCCAGGACCTATGGATACTTCTGGGCGCAGATCCCCGAGGTCTATTTCGGGGATTTCTATGTGAACGAATGGGGGCTCACCCTTTGCTCCAACGCCTGCCCCTCCAGGAAGGACGAGCCGGGGCCGAGGGAGGGCGGAATCACCCATCTCCTCCGGAGGATCCTGGCCCTCCAGTGCCGCACCGCCGGGGAGGCCGTCCGGAAGGCCGCCTCCATCCTGAACGAGTGGGGCTACGCCCCACTGGGAAGGACCCTGTTCCTGGCGGATCCCCGGGAGGTCTGGCTCCTCTGCATGGCCCGGGGAAAACACTGGATCGCCGTCAGGGTCCCCGACGACAAGGTCGCAGTGGTCTCCAACTCCTACCCCGTCCAGGAGGTGGACCTGGCCGACGAAGAGAACGTCCTGGCCTCCCCGGGCCTTGTAGAATACGCCCGGAAGAAAGGTTGGTACGATCCCGAAAAGGACGGGCCCTTCAACTTCGCCAAGGCCTACGCCCCTCGATCCAACCTGGAAAGCCCCTCCAACAAACTCCGGCGCTGGAGGGGCATGTGCCTCCTGGCCAAGAAGGAGTTTCCCCTCCGCTGGGACCTGCCCCTGTTCTTCTCCCCCGCCGGGAAACTCGGCCCCGAGGAATTGATGAAGGTCATGCGGGACCATTACGAAGGCACCCCCTACGACCTGACCAGGGGCTACGAGGAAGGAGATCCCAACGAGACCAGAGTGCGGACGATCTGCACCAGGGCCACCATGGCCACCTTCCTGGCCCAGCTCAGGCCGGACCTTCCTTCCCCTCTCACGGTCCTCCTCTGGTTCGCTCCCCACAAGCCCGACACGTCGGTCTTCATCCCCTGGTATCCCCTTCTTCCCGAACTTCCCCCGGGCTTCAGCCGGGGGGATTGGAGGAAGATCCAGGAGGCCCAACTCGGCCGGGCCCCCCTTCCCGAGGGAAGGGTGCCCGCCATGCTTCCCTTCCGCGAACTCGCCGATTCCGTGAACGAGGATTACGGGCGCCGGATTCCGGCGGTACGGGCCCTCCAGCAAAGCCTGGAACCGCTGTGGCTCCGTTCCCTGGCCGAGACCGAAAAGGCCGCCCTGACCCTCCTGAAGAAGGAGAAACGCCTGGCCGTCGAGTTCCTGACGTCCCTCACCTGGGGAAGGACCGCCCTGGTCCGGGAAAGGATCGAGGCTCTCCTGGAGGCATGGAAGGAACCGGAGCCTGCAGGGGAGAAGAAATCCACTCTTTGAACCAGGGGGCGTTCCCCCCGGCGGGAACCGCCGGCGGGAAGCCCGCCTCCCGCTCTATCGAACGGTCAGGGCCTGCACGTTGGAGAAGGCTCCCGAGACCCGGCCGGCCGAAAGAGAGAAGACCGCATCCTGGAAGTAGACCCTCGCCCCCGCCAGGGCGGGATCGGCCGGGATCCGCAGGTCCAGGGAGAGGAACCCGCCGGACCCGAAGGTGGATGCCTCCAGCAGGACCAGGCCGGCCGGGTCCAGGCCCAGGCTTCCCGAGAAACCCGGCAGGGAGAGGTTCCCCTTGCCCGACGAGGCGAGCAAGACCCCGGTCCGCCCCTTTTCGGCCGCCCGGCAGAGGCGGATCCACTTGCCCCTCTCTCCCGAACCAAGGAGAACCAGGGAGGGCCCGGAGACGATTCCCCAGATCTCCAGGTCGTCCAGGGCCGCCTCGGAGAGGGACTGGGGGTCGGCGTCTTCCGCACGGAACCGGAGCCTCATGGCGGAGGAGGGCGGAACTCCTGCAGGGAGTTCCACATCCGCAGGGATCCACTTGGATTGCCAGGACTTCACCTCTTCCAGGATCTTCCAGGTGCCCCCCCCGTTGGAAGTCACGGCCACCCGGAAGACATCGGAGCCGGCCGAGTCCATGACCCAGCGGTTGTACTTGAAGCGCAACATCCCGGCGTGGGAGAGGTCCATCACCGGGGAGAGGAGGGTGGTATAGCCCTGGTCCACGTCGTAGGTTCCCACGGAGAAGCCGGCCCGCCCGTCGGTGACGAAGCACTTCGTTCCCGGCGCCGGCGTGGTGTCGGAACCCGGCTGGATCACCCTTCCACCGTAACTGGTCCGCTGGGGGGCCATCCTGTTCCACCTGCCCGTTCGGGCCGTATCCCCCGGGGCGCCCATGGTCCACCCCAGGTCCTTCTCGGCGTCGTCCCTGGCCAGCAGGCGGAAGGTCCCCACGGCGATCCGGAAGGGGATCACCCCCCCCGAGAAGGCCCCTGAGACCCTCACCTCGCCCGAGAAGACGCCCGAGGCTCCCTGGGGAAGCTTGAAGGCCAGGGGCTTCGCCCCGTTGGAAGACGTGGAGAAGGGAGCCGGTTTCCCGAAATCGTAGGAGGAGGCGAGGATCGTTCCGCCCGGCTTCAGGTTGGCCAGGACGGCCTTGACCGGAAGGGGAGAGGCCATGGTCCCGGCGTTGGACACCTCCACGACGATCCCCACGGTCTCGCCGGGCTCGAAGGATCCGTTCTGGTTCCCGCCGATCTCCTTCACCCGGAGGATCCTGGCGCTCACGGCCGGGCCGGCCACCAGGGCCATGGACTGGAACATCCACATGTTCTGCTGGATCAGGGGGAGGATCCTCCTCGTGGGAGGCCAGAAGCCGTCGCTCCTGGAACCGATCTCGGGTGAGAATCCGAACATCCCATAGTTCTGGTGATACGTATCGAAGGCGCCGCCCGAGGCGACGTAGAGGATCTTCCCGCAGGCCCCGTAGGGGAAGTGGTTCTCCCTGGTGGCCAGCCTGGAGATCATGTCGTAATCGGCGCCGTTGGAGGGATCCCCCCTGGTCCACCCCCAAGGGCGGAGCAGGAGGTTGGAATAGGTGTGGGAGTTGAACCCCACCCTGAACTTCCGGCCGGAAAAGAAGGAGAGGACGGCCTTGATCTCCGGTTCGGAGGCGGGGGCCGTTCCCCTGTAGATCTCGGAAGAGGGGGTCGAAGAAGAGCCGGGGCCTCCCCACTTGAAGGGGAAGTTCCGGTTCAGGTCCACCCCGTAGCTCCCCCCGGGATTCCGGCGCCTGTTCTTCCTCCACATCCCTCCCCCGGCTGGACGGACGGCCCGGTTGTACTCGTATCCGTCGGGGTTCACCACGGGAAGGAAGAACATCTCCCGCTCGTTCACCAGGTAGGTCGCCAGGGGATCCTTCCCGTAGTTTTCGGCCAGCCAGAACATGAGAGCCAGGGTGCACTCCATGGACATGGGTTCCCTGGCGTGGATCAAGGCGTCGTAGTAGACCTCGGGCTCGTTCTCGTCGACGTTCACGTTGTCCGAGATCTTCTGGACCCAGAGGTTCCGCCCCTCGATGCTCTTCCCGATACTCCACTTGGCGGATACGATCGATGGATAGGTCCTGTGGAGGTCGTCCATGAGCTTCACTACCTCGGCGTACGTGTGGTACCCCCCCATGGACCCCTTCCCGAAGGGAGGATTCGGCCCCATGGGCGCCGCCGTGGGAGTAAGGCGGGAAGCGTAGAACTCCTCCATGTTCCGGATCAGGATCTCGTAACGGAACCCGGCCTTCCGGATCCTGGCGAGGTCGGCGTCGGTGGCCACGGCCTCGAGGGCCCGGGTGGGGAGTTCCACGGCCTGCTCGGAGACCAGGTCCAGGTCGAGGGAGAGGGCCCGCTCCAGGTCCCGGGCGTCGCCTATGAAGACCCTCACCAGGTGGTGGACCGGTTCCCGGGGGGGAGCCTGGGCGGAAAGGGAGGGAGGAAGGAGGCAGAGGAGACCCGCCAGAAGGGAAAGGAGGGAAAACCGTATCGCCATGGGACACTCTCCGGCTCGGGGGGACCAAGGGAAATCCAAGGATCGGGAAGGACCGAGCTCCCTCTTCGCGAGGAGAGGGAGCCGGGGAATTCTACCTTATGGTTCTAGCTTCCCGCCTCCCCCGGGTCACGCCGGCCCCTCCCAGGCGAAGCAACCCCTTTCCCGCCGGAGGGATGCCCCCCCCGAGGCTTTGACAAGGAGAGGCCGGAAAGGTTCAATCCTCCGCCCCGGGGATGGAGTCCCCCCCGGAGGAGAGGCCTTGGGACCTCACCTCCGGAAGGCCCGGCCGGGCTGACGACTCCTGGGTATGGCCCGGAACCCCTTTGCCTTTGGAAACGGAGGACTCCACCGGTGCTTTCCAAGCTCCTTCTCCTCGCCCTGGCAGGCGCCCTGGGGACGATCTCCCGCTACGCCCTGGCGGGACTGGTCCAGGAGGCCGGCGGTGCCTCCTTTCCCTGGGGCACCCTGGCGGTGAACCTGGCAGGGTGTTTCCTGGCGGGCCTCCTCTGGACCCTCTTCGAAACCCACTGGCCTCTTTCGGGCCGAATCCGGATGATCCTCCTCGTAGGATTCATGGGCGCCTTCACCACCTTCTCCGCCTTCATTCTCGAGACGGGCGAGCTGGCCCGGGCCTCGGAGTGGGGATGGGCAGCCCTGAACCTGGCCCTGCAAAACGTCCTGGGCCTGGCGGCCCTCTTCGCCGGAGCCGCCCTGGCCAGGCTCGTCCTTTGAGGAGGATCCCCATGGAACTGCCCTCGGAAGCCTACCTTCTTCGAATCTTCATCGGGGAGAGCGACAAGTCCGGGGGAAAGCCCCTCTACGAAGTCCTGGTGGAGGAGGCCCGCCGGAGGGGGATGGCTGGTGCCACGGTGATCCGGGGGTTCATGGGGTTCGGCGCCAACAGCAGGATCCACACGTCCAAGATCCTCCGCCTCTCCGAGGACCTCCCCGTGGTGGTCGAGATCGTGGATACGGCGGAGAAGATCGACACCTTCCTCGAGGACCTGGACCACCTCATCGAGGAGGGACTGGTCACCCTGGAGAAGGCCAGGGTCATCGCCTACCGGAGGAAGAAGGGGAAGGGGGAAGAGCCCGCCCGCTGAGCCGGAGGGAGGATGGGCCGGAGGGATCCTCCCGCCGGCCGATCCTAAAAGCGGAATCCCATGGTCAGCCAGACCTCCCAGTCCCCGTCCCCGTCCAGTTGTTTCGCCAGGCCCAGGCCGGGGCTCAGGACGAGGGAGCGGAACTCCCATCCCAGGTGGAGCTCACCTCCCACGGAGGAATACCACTCTCCGTCTCCGAAGATGTGGTTGCCGGAAGCCTTCGCCGTGTCTGCGAAGATCTCCAGGACGAGTTGCCTCACCCGGAAAGGGGTGGTCGAAAACCCCCGGAAGGGCCGCCAGAGAGGCAGGCGAACCGCCGCGGAACCCGCCGCCAGGTGTCTTCCCACGGCCTCGGTGTCCTTCCAGTAGCCCCTGGGAAGTCCCCTGCCCAAAGGGCCGCCCACGACGAAGTTCCCCTGGAGGGTACGGTCGCCGTCGGACCAGCCCGCCTGGCCGCCCAGGACGACCTGGATCCCCCCTTTCCCCGGCAGGTCCAGGGCCCACGATGCGTCCAGGAAGAGCCTGTTCCTCCGGAGGCTTCCCCCCAGTCCGCTGTGGCGGAACTCCAGGGCCGCCTTCACCCCGTCCCCCGGGGCGTAGCTCATGGGGAAGAAGGCGGCGTCGGTGTAACCCAGGGTGACCTGGACGTACCGTTCCGTGCCCCGGAAGGGCGGGGTGCTCACCAGGGCGGCACCCCTGTAGGCCTCCGCCGCCGAGCCCACCCTGTGATGGCCCTCCACCCCCAGGCTCACGTATCCCACGAAGGTCCGTTCCAGGCCGGCCAGGCCCCTCCCCGCCCGGAGCTGGAAGGCCTCCACCGTCTCCGTGTAGTCGTAGTCCCGGCCGGCCGTGTCCACCACCTGGTCGTCGAAGGTCCGCTCGGAGCGCCAGGCCTGGAACCCCATCTCGACGGGTAGGGCCTGGTAGGCGTATCCCAGAAAGCCCACGGGTTCCCTCTCCTTCGGACCGAGTCCAACGGAGAGAAGCCCCACGTGGGTGAAGAGCGGGTCCGATCCCACTCCGGCGATCCCGATTCCACCTTCGGGGACGGGGAGGGTCGTGGGGGTCCAGAAGAGGGGCCGGAACTCCTCCAGTCCCCTGTAGGGCTCGGCCTCGTAACTCCCCGCCGGAACGGTCCGGGAAATCTTCCCCTGGAGCAAGGGAGGGCCGGTCTTTCTCTTCTCCACACCGAAGGGACCCTTCAAGGGGGCCGGCCAGTCCGGCCGGACCAGGGGGACTTCTCCCGGCCACCGGGAGGGATCGCAGGGAATCTTCGCCAGGAAGGGGCCCTTTTCGTCGTGGTCCAGGAGGGCCAGGGTGGAACCGTCGGGAGAGGGGACGCAGGCCAGGACCCCGCCCAGGGTATTCGTCACGGGGACCACCGACACTTCACCCCCCCCATCGGCCGGGGTCAGTCGCCAGGCGTTGCAGACCCCCGTCCAGTCGGAACAGAAATAGAGGTTTCTTCCGTCCCTGGTCCACACGGGGTGGAGGATCCGCCCGCGCCGTTCCAGGAGGACCTTCCGTTCCCCGGGCCTGGAGAGCGGGGCCAGGACGAGCCGGGAACCGCCGCGGAAGGTCTCCACCCAGAGGAGTTCCTCCCTTCCCCTGGGGCGTCCGGGACGGAAGGTGGGGCTCCAGGGCATGCCCCGCACGGGGAGGACTCTCTCCTGGAGGACCTCCCGGGCCCCGGGGTCCACCTCCAGGAGGACGAGCCTTGTCTCCCCTGTCATGGTGAAACGGATCGCCGCAAGCAGGCCCTCCCCCCGGCCGACCTCCTCGTAGTCCGGCTGGACCAGTCTCCGTCCCAGGACCCAGTCCCCAAGGTGCACCCAGGAAATCCCCCGCCAGTCGAACTCGGCCCACACGAGCCCGCCTTTTCCTGTGGACCGGATGTTTCCCAGTTCCCTCCCGGTCTCGGACCGTACCTGGAGGGAACCGTCGGCGTGAAGGACATGAAGCCTGGGCCGCCCGTGAATGGACCTGGCCATGAAAGCCAGCTTTCCCCCCGGAAGCCAGGCCGGGGCAGCCAGGAGCATGTCGGGAGGCGTGGCCCGGGAGAGGCGGGTCACCTTTCCCCTCTCCAGGAGGGCGATCTTCTCCTTCTGCTCCTTCAGGAGGGCCCTCCTGGCCCGCTCGAGGAGCTTCTCGTGGGTCGTTCCCAGGAGCTCCTCGGGGGCCTCGTCGAAGACGAAGGCCCACCGGCGGGCCTGGAGGTCGATGAGGCGCCACATCTTCCTGCGGGAACCGAGAAGGGCCGCCAGGTAGCGGGTGTAGGCCGCGCCGTAGAGGTAGGCCCGGTTCCCGAAGGGCCAGAGCTGCCATGTGATCCGCCAGTCCCGGGCCTCGGGCACCTTGCCGGCCGCCGCGTCCAGCCGCCAGACCATGTGGACCAGGGGGTCCCTTCCCCTTCCCGACCATGGACTACCCGGATCAGCGTATTCCGTCTCGGCCCATATGGCCGTTCCCTCCAGCCAGAAGCGGGGCATGGTCTGGTGGGCGGGCGTGGAGAGATACCACACGACCCCGCTTAGGACGTCCATGGGAAGGACCCGCCCGAAGATCCGCTCCAGTTGATCACGAAAACCGTAGTTCCTGTCGTTGGAGATCTGGTGGGCGAACTCGTGGATCAAGGTCCGTTCCAGGGGCCTGAAGCCGTCGAAGATGGTCGAGGCCGGCCTGGGAAGGGCCAGGTCCACCTCGACCAGGGAGAAGGGAACGACGAAGGAGTACCCGTTGTGGCCGTCCCTCCAGTCCCCGAGAAGGAGGGAAAGCTTTCCCCGGGGCCGGAAGCCGGCGTCGGCGATCATGGATCCGTAGATCCTGTCCGCCTCGGCCACGATTCCCCGCAGGGCCTCACGCCGTCTCCAGGGCACGAAGGCCCTCAGTTCCTTCCCCTCGATCTTCGCCATCCTCCTTCCCGGCCAGACCAGGGGGGGAAGCCCCTGGGCCGGGGAGAGGGCGCAGAGAAGGCCTGCCATACCAAAAAGCCGAATCCCCTTGAGAGCCACGCCCGCCTCCTTCCTGGACCTTGTCTCTTTCGCCGGGGAGAAGTCCCTCTCACCGGCGGTGGAAGAGAAACCAGGCCGCCGGGACCACGTAGAGGGAGAGAATAGCCGAGGCGAGGAGTCCCCCCAAGGAAGCGATGCCCATGCCCGCCCGGAACTCCGACCCCAATCCCCTGCCGAGGGCCATGGGAAGCATCCCCAAGGCCGCCGCCAGGGAGGTCATGACGATGGGGCGGAAACGATCCACCGCCGCCCGGGCCATGGCGTCACCCGGCGCCGTCCCTCCGGCCATGAGTTGCTTGGCCCGGTCGATCATGAGGATGGCGTTGTTCACCACGAGCCCAACGAGCATCACGCCGGCGAGCATGACGAAGATGTTCACGTTCACCTGGGCCAGGAGCAGCCCCCAGACCATCCCCACCAGGGCCAGGGGCACAGTGAGAAGGACCAGGACGGGAAGGAGCCAGGATTCCAGGATGGCGCAAAGCACCAGGTAGGTCAGCGCCAGGGCGACCGTCCCGGCCTCCTCGAAATCGGCCGAGGCCTCCTCCATCTTCTCGTGCATCCCCAGGAAGCGAACCCGGTAACCCGGCGGGAGCCCCCCGTCCTTCTCGATCTCCGCCAGGAGCTGGGCCGCCGCCAGGCCCAGGGCCTTTCCCTTCTCCAGGTTGGCGAAGACCTTCCCCACCCTGCGCTTCTCCCCCCGCAGGATCTGGACCCGGGACTCCCGGATCTTCTCTTCCGAAAAGGCGGCGATCCTCAGGGGCATCCCTCCCGGGCCCGGCAAGGTGAATGCCCCCACCTGGTCCCGGCCCTCCTCCACGGCGAGTTTCACCCGGATGTCCCAGGTCCGGTCCCCCCGGCGGTAGACGCCTGCCTTGATTCCCTCCAGGTTGCCCCTGACGGCCAGGCCGAAGGCCGAGAGGGGCACGCCCAGGTCGGCCAGGGCGGCCCGGTCCGGGTAGAGGCGGATCTCCGGGCGGCCGACCCGGACGTTGGAATCCACGTCGGTGAGGCCCGGCACCCTCTCGGCCTCTTTTACGGCCCGCAGGGTGAGGCGCTCCACCTCGTCCAGGTCGTCCCCAGAGATCTCCATCTCCAGGGGCTTGGTGCTCCCGCCTATGGCCGCCGGCAGAGCCACCGAGACGAGGCAACCCTCCAGGCCCGAGAGCTTCCTGCGGATCTCGTCCCGGATCTCCTGGATCCCCCTCTTCCGGGCCGTCTTCGGAGGGAAGACCAGGGTGATCTCCGCCAGGTAGACTCCTTCCGAAACCTGGCCCAGGATCCCCTCGATCTTCCCGACGGAGGTGAACCGCCTTTCCAGGCCCGGCAGGTCCAGGAGCATCTCCTCCACCCTCCTGGTCCGGCGGGCCGTCTCCTCCAGGTTCTGGGAAGAGGAGAACTCCAGTTGCACCAGGACCTTCCCCTGGTCCGCCTCGGGAACGAAATCCATGTGGATCCCCCGGGCAAGGTAGAGGGACCAGGCCAGGGTTCCGAAGGCCAAGAGGATCACCAGGAGGGAAACCCGCCGGGAGACCCCGATGGTGAAGGCGTAGCCTCTCTCGACGGCGCCGTAGAGCCTGTCCCAGGCACGCCCAAGGAATCCCGACCCGCCCGCGCTCTTCCGGAAGAGGAGGGCCGAGAGCATGGGGGTCACCGTGAAGGAGACCAGGAGGGAGACCGCCGTGGCGGCGGCCACGGTGATGGCGAAGGGACCGAAGTACTTCCCCACGACGGAGCTCATCATGCCGATGGGCACGAAGACCACCACGTTGGTCCCCGCCGAAGCCAGGACGGCCAGGGCAACCTGGGCCGTGCCGGACCGGGCCGCCTCGGCCGAATCGGCCCCACCGGCCCGGAGCTTGAGGATGGACTCCAGGACCACGATGGAGTTGGCCACCAGGATGCCCACGGAGATCCCGATCCCCAGGAGGGTGGAGGTGTTGAAGGTGTATCCGAGCCAGCCCATGACGGCGAAGGTGACCACCACCGAGAGGGGCATGGTCAGGGCCGCGATGACTGTAGACCGGATATCATGGAGGAAGAGGAGGAGGATCCCGGCCGTGAGGAGCACCCCCACCAGGATGTTCACGAAGGCGTCGTTCACCGAGGCCTGGATGAAATCGGCGTCGTCGGTGACCCAGACCAGCCGGGCGCCGGCGGGAAGCTCCCTCCGGACCTCCCGGAAGGCCCTCTTCACCCTCTCCACCACCTTCACGGCGTTGGCCTCGGACTTCTTCACCACCCTGAGGCCGATGCAGGGCTTTCCGTCCAGGAAGGCGAGTTGCCGGCGCTCTTTGTGCCCAAGCCGGATCCGGGCCAGGTCCCCCAGGCGGACCCTGGCCCCCTTCCGGTCCTCGACGACGATCCGCTCCAGGTCCGGGACCTCCCGGGCCTCGAAATCCACGACGACCGAGATCTCCCGCTCTCCTTCTTCCACGTGGCCGGCCGGGATCTTCCCCTGTCCCTCCTTCAAGGCCCGGACCACGTCCAGGACGGTGAGCCCCGAGGCGGCCAGTTTCTCCCGGTCCAGGAGAACCTCCACCTCCCTGCCGGCCCCCCCGAGGAGTTCCACCTGGGCCACCCCGAGGAGGACGGTGAAGCGGTCCCGGATCCTCCTGTCCGCCAGATCGTAGAGCTCGTCCAGGGGGAGATCCCCCGTGAGGGCCATGGTGAGCACGGGCTTGGCGTTCACGTCGAACTTGAGGATCTTCGGGTCCTCCGCCGTGGAAGGGAGGTCGGCCCGGACGGCGTCCACCTTCTCCCTGACGTCGAAGGCCGCCGTGTCCAGGTCCACCTGGGGCTGGAATTCCAGCAGGATCTGGACCACCGAATCCCGGCAGACCGTGGTCATGTGCTTGAGACCGTCCAGGGAGGTCAGGGCGTCCTCGAGCTTACGGGCCACCCCCTTCTCGATCTCCTCGGGCGTGGAACCCGGATCCACCGTGACCACCGTGATGAAGGGGATCTCCACCCTGGGAAAGGAATCCACGCCGATGGAAAAGAACTCCTTCACGCCGAAAAGAAGGAGGGCCAGGACGAAGGCCGTGACGGCGATGGGTTTCCTTACCGAAACATCCGCAAGGAACATCCCTACTCCCCCTTCCCTGCGGGCCGGGCCAGGACGGGGGCGTTCTCTTCGAGGAAGGCCTGGCCCCGGACCACGACTGGCTCCCCTTCCTTCAAGCCGCCTTCCAGGACCTCCGTCCGCTCTCCGTCCACCACCCCGGTCTTCAAGTAGAGGAGCCTGGCCCGCCCGCGGCGGACCACGAATACGGTAGGCCGCTCCTTGCGGATCACGACCGCCCCGGTGGGGACGGTAAGGGCCTCGTGGGGATCCAGGAGGACCTCCATCGTGAGGAGTTCCCCCGAAGCCGCCCGGGAGAATCCCTCGGGAAGGTAGGCCCGAACCTCGAAGACCCGCAGGCCCGGATCCACGGAAGGAGCCTTCCAGGAGATCACGCCCGAGAACAGGACCTCGCCCTTTCGGAGTATCCGGATTTTCGTCTTTCCGGCCCGGACCGCGTCGAAGAGGGCGGCCTCGAGGAAGGCAGCCGCCTCCAGGTGGCCCGGGTCCTCCAGGGCGAGGACGGGGGCCCCAGGATCCCCCATCTCCCCCCGCTCCATGAGCTTCCTCGTCACCACGCCGTCCATGGGAGCCCGGACGGTGCAATCCTGCAGGCCCTTCCCGGCCAGGGCGACCTGGGCTTCCGCGCTCCCCACCCGGGCCCGGGCCAGGCCCACCGCCGCCTCGGCCCTCCTCACCTGGGCCGCAGCCGTCTCCCAGGCGAGGAGGGCCTTCTCGAAGGCGTCCTTCGTGGCGGAAGCCCCCTCGTAGAGGCGCTTCATCCGGTCCCGGTCCAGCCTGGCCTTGGCCTCGGCCGCCCGGGCCGCCGAGAGGGCCGCCTCGGCCTGGGCCACGCCCTTCCGGGCGGCCTCCAGACCCGCCCGGGCCGCCCGGAGGGCATCGGAAGGCCCCTTGGAGTCACTCCGGAAGAGAAGGGTCTCCCCTCTTTGAACCCGGTCCCCCGCCTCCACGAAGACCCCTTCCAGGACGCCGGGCACCTTGGGTGAGACCAGGACCCGGGTACGGGAGCGGATGGTGCACCTGGCCCGCACACGCCGGGCCACCCGGGCCTTCCGGGCGGGAAGGACCAGGACGGGCACGGGCCCCTTCTCCCCCGCCGTTCCGGGAGAGGTGCTTTTCTTGCGGCAGGCCGCAAGGGACAGCGCGGCGATCCCCAGGAGGAACCAGGCACGATTCATTGGACTACCTCCTCTTCCCCTCGTCCTTTCCCTCTTTCTTCTCCGCCTTCCGGCCGTCCCCGGCCGGGCCCACGGCGAGACGCAGGAAGCAGGCCGCCACCTTCCTCCTCACCGAGGCACCCTTCAAGGCGGCCTTCGCCCCTTCCACGAGGGCGTCCAGGGCGGCCGCCCCCTTGCGGTCCAGGTAGCCCTCCTTGAAGAGCCTCCTCCCCCGCCGGGCGATCTTCCCCGCCAGGTCCAGGCTCTCTCGTGCCCGGGCCTCGGCCTCCAGGGCGTCCCTGTAGTCCTTCCAGGCCCGGACCACCTGGAGGATCACCGTTCCGTAAAGTTCGCGGCGCTCCAGCAGGGCGAGTTCCTTCCCCCGGCGGGCCCCCTTCAAACGTGAAATCCCGGCGAAGCCCTCGAAGAGGTTCACCAGGGCCGTAAGCCCTCCGAAGGCCCAGAACTTGTGGACCTGGGCCGAGTCGGTCGTGGTCTGGAGCCCGAAGTCCAGGAGGACCTTCGGGAGGAAGTCGGACAGGGCGGCCCGGGCCTTCTCCCCTGCCGCCAGGACCTGCCTGTCGGCGGCGAAGAGCTCGGGCCTTTCCAGGAGGGCATGGAAGACCAGATCCTCCAGCCCGCCCCGGGGCACATCCACCCTGAAGGAAGGCTCGATCCGGATCCGCCCCGAGGGAGGAAAGCCCAGGAACTGCTCCAGGTCCCGCCTCGCCTGGAGAATCTCCCTCTTCAAGCTCTCCAGCCTGTCCCGGGACCGGGCCAGTTCCAGGGCCGCCCGGTCCCGTTCCTGGGGGAGGGCCAGTCCTTCCTTCACCCTCCTCTCCTGGTCCTCCAGGGCGAGAGTGTCGGCCTTCACCCGGGCCTGCAAGGCAGGCAGGGCCGACTCCAGGGCGGCCAGGGCGCCGTACCGGGCCGTGACTCCGGCGATCACTCCCTGCCGGGCCGCCTCGACGAGGAACTTCCCCACTTCGGCCCCCCTTTTCGCCTGGGCGGAAAGAAACCACCGGGAGAGGTCCAGGAGAGGAAAGGAGACCCGGCCCTGGATCACCCGGATCCGCTTGTCCATGACGGGGAACTCCACCTCCCGCCCACCCATCTCGGAGGCCACCAAGGGCTTGTTGGACCGGTCAGAATGGACCAGGGAGACGTCCACCCTCGGAAGGAGGAGACTCTCTTCCAGGGCCCGGGCCTCCAGCCCGGCGATCTCCGCCCTGAGCCGGGCCTCCAGGAGGGAGAAGTTCCTCTTCATGGCGAGGCGGAGGCACTCCTTCAGGGTCAGAGGCCCCGGGGGAATCCTCTCTTCCTCCACCTTGCCCTCCAGGGCGGCCCGGAAGCGGCGGGCCTCATCCTTCCGGACGGACCTTGGATCCGGCGATGCGCAACCCTGGTGGAGAAAGAGCGGGGCAGCAAGAAAGAGAAGGGAGAGGCGGGGGGTCTTCATTCTCTCCCCTCCTTGGAGCTCTTTCCCAGGAGTCCTCCCTCGAGAAGGGCCAGGACCTGGTCCAGGTAGGCACGATCCTTCTCGAGGGGCGTGCCTGCCTCCACCATGGAGTGGAATTCCCCCCTGTTCAGGAACCAGAAGACCGAAAGAGACCAGCACATCAGGATGGCGAAGAGAGGATCCACCGCCCCGTTCCAGGCCCCGCTGCGGGCCAGTTCCTCCATCCTGGGCCGGACCACCCGGAGGGCGTAGTCCTTTCCCACTTCCGGGAGAGGACCCCGCCTCCCCCCCGAAAGGCTGAGCCATCCCAGGATCTTCACGAAGGAAGGGTTTCTCCCCAGGAAGTCGAAGAGATCCTCGATTGCCTGGGTGAGGAGCTCGAAGGGAGGGGCCTCGGTCCGGAAGACCGCGTCCTGCCTGGCCTGGATCTCCTTGTGCATTCCCTCCACCACCTTGAGGAAGAGCCCCTCCTTGGAGCGGAAGTGGTGGTAGAGCATCCGGATGTTCACCCCGGCCCTGCGGGCGATCTCCTCCACCCGGGCCCCCTCGAAGCCCTTCTCGGCAAAGACCTCGAGGCCTGCCTCGAGAAGCTTCTCCTTGGTGCTTTCCGCCCGGGCCTTGCGGTCTCCAGCTCCCATGGCACCTCCGGGAAAAGGTAAGTAAGAGTTTACTTACCCATCCAACCCAGGGAGATCCAGAGAATTTCCCCTCCCCGAACACCCCGGCAGGCTCCGTTCCGCACCGGCCCGGGACAAGAGGGCCGTCCCCCCGCCACGGAGTTCTCCAGCCCGGGCCGCCTGGACGCCGGGAGCCCCCCTCCCGGGGGCCTTCCCCGCCGGCAGGGGCCGGGAGGGGAACGAGCCCCCCCCACCTCTTCAGGCCCCTGCGGCGAAGGACCGGGCCCCCTCTTCCTCCCGGGAGGGGGCCTCCGCCAGGTATTCCTTCTCCCAGATGGGATCGGTCAATTCGGCCATCCGCCGCCCATAGGCCTCCATCCCCTCCAGGTATCCCGGGTCCTTCAAAGCGAGGGCTGCATTCTCGTCGGCCGGCAGGGCGCCGTTCCTCTCCAGGATCCTCCTGAAGTCGGCGTGGTGGTCCCTGATGGGACAGCAGGTGATCTGGTTCCCGATCTCCCGGAGGGAATCCTTCAGGTAGCTGTAGTCCCTCTGCCAGGCCCGAAGGTCCTCCATGAAGGAAGTTCTCAAAGCGTCGTTCAACGTCCCCCCTGCGGCGAAGACCTCCTTGATGTTGCAGGCGGTATAGGGAATGAAGACGCAGGGCATGACGTTCCCGTCCCAGTCGATGTAGAAATACCCGCCCGGCCTCCCGGCGCAGATACAGCCGTCCGTGACGATCCCGTCGTTCCAGAAATCCACCAGGAAATACCCCCGCCGGATCCACTCTCTCTGCTTGAGGAAGAGGGCCTTCCTCTGCTCCGGCGTGGGCTGGAGCTCCACCGAGAACTCCCTTCCGATGGGCATGTAGTGGAAGAGCCACATGAAGACCCCGCCCAGCTCGTGGAAGTAGAAATCCACGAGCCTCTCCTCCAGGAAGATCGGGGCGTTCTCCCTCGTGATGGTTCCCGAGAAGCCGAAGGGAACCCCTGCGGCCCGAAGCCTCTCCACGGCGGCCAGGACCTTGTCGAAGGTCCCCTTCCCCCTCCTCCCGTCCGTCTCGGCCCGGTAACCCTCCACGGACAGGGCCGGTGCGGCGTTGCCCGCCCTCTCCAGCCTCCGGGCCGTCTCCTCGTCGACGAGGGTCCCGTTCGTGTATACCAGGAAATAGCTGTCCCGGTTCTCCTCGAAGAGGTCGAGGATGGTCTTCCCCTCGCTTTCGTAGAGAAAGGGTTCCCCGCCGGAGATCACGAAGAACCTGGCCCCCCAGAGATCCTTGGCCTGGGCCAGAATCTTCCGGACGATCGAATACTCGAGGGTGTTCCCGCTGTGCCCCCCGGAAGCCGCATAGCAGCCCTTGCACCTCAAGTTGCACCCCTTGAAAGGGCTGATCGTGAGGAAAGTGGGAGGAGCGAACCCGTTCTTCTCGATGTACCGCCTCCGCCTGGGGGCGTCCCCCATGAGGACGTCCCGGAGGAAGACCCTGAGGATCACGTCCTTCACGTGGCCGGAGAAACGCCCCTCCTCCAGGGCCCTTGCGATGGAGCGCAACACAGCACGGACCATGTACCAGGACTCCATCTTGGCCGCAGGGGAACGAGTTTCGGGGTTTTTCTCCACCATGACCCGGTAGAGCTTCTTCTCGCTCCAGGAAAGGAGGAGTTTCCTGGACACAGGAAATGCGGCGGCCGCCCGGGCCGCCCTGAGGAGCGGCCCGGACCAGCTGTTCCACCTTCCGGAACCTGCCTTCGGCGACATGGCTTCACCTCCCCCGGGTCGAAGAAAGAAACCGGATCACCCGGAAGGCCCTCCGGATCGCCCCTCTCTCTCCCAGGCTCCGCCGGATCCTTCCGGGTCTCCCGTAGAACCTCCGATAGGCCTTCACCAGGAGCCTCTCCAGTTCGGAAGGCTCCATCCTGTCATGCCGGTAGACCGCATGGGCGGCGTCGAAGAGGTCCCAGTCCCGGGTGACCAGCCTTCCCTTCAGCCGCTCGAAGAGTGGGGTGCCCGGGTAGGGGGTCAGGATGGAGAACTGGACCACCGCCGGGTCCAGGTCCAGGGCGTATTCGATGGTGGCCTCCACGTCCTCCCTGGTCTCTCCCGGACTCCCCAGGATGAAGGAGGCGTGGGCCTCGATCCCCCGGGACTCCAGGAGGCGCACGGCCTCCCTCCCCGTTTCCACCCTCTCCCTCTTTCCGTACTCCGCCAGGACCCGGTCGCTTCCGCTCTCCAGGCCGAGGAAGACCGTTACGCAGCCGGCCCCGGCCATGAGGTCCACCAGGTCCTCGTGCCTCACCAGGGTGTCCGCCCGGGACATGCACCACCAGCGGAAAGGAGCGCCTTTTTCGAGGAGGAGGGCGCAGAACTCCCTCAACCTGCCCGGATCCACCGTCAGGTTGTCGTCGACGAAGACGAAGGAGGAGAACCCCAGCTCCCGGTTCCACCACTCCATCTCCCGGACCACGTTCTCCACGGAGCGGGCCCTCCACCTCCTCTGGGGCAGATTGGGAACCACGCAGAAATTGCACCGGAAGGGACATCCCCGGGAGGTGACGATCGGGACGGCCTGTCTCCCGGCGACCGTAAGAGTCCGGTAGTGGGAGAGATCGACCAGGGGAAGGGCCGGAAAGGGGAGGGCGTCCAGGTCCTCCAGGGCCGGGCGGTCCGGGTTGACCACGATCCCCCCGGAGGGCCCGTCCTTCCAGACCAGGCCCGGTATGGAGCCGAGGCCGCCGTCCCTCCGGCCGGAGAGGAGGTCGGCCAGCTCCAGGAGAGTCTCTTCTCCTTCCCCCCTGACGGCGAAATCCGCCGCGCCCGACTCCAGGGCCTCCTCGTAGGTGAAGGTCACCTGGGGCCCCCCCAGGACCACGGGAATCCCCGCCGCTTTGGCCCGGCGGCCCAGGGAGAGGGCCAACTTGAAGGTCGGGGCGTGGCAGGTGATCCCCACCAGCCCCGCCCCTTCCAGGCGGAGATCCTCGACGGAGAGGACCCGGTCCTGGAAGACCACCTGGTGTCCCCCCCTCTCGAGGACGGCGGCCAGATAGAGAAGGCCCGCAGGCGGGACCGTGATGCCGGCGGCCCCGTACACGCTCGGTCGCCAGGGATGGACGAGAAGAACCTTCATCTTCACGCCCTCCAGGCGGAGGAGAAATTTCCGGGCCGCGCCCTTTCCCCCTCCCCCCGCCGCCGGGCGGACGGCTCATTATATTACGCCCCTGAGCACCACCCCTCAACCGGGTCGGGAGGCCCCGGACCTCAGGCCCCCAGGCCCAGGGAGACTTCGATCTCTTCCAGGCTCTTCCCCTTGGTCTCCGGGACCAGGACCTTCACGAAGAGGAAGCAGACGAGACACATGAAGGCGTAGAAGAAGAAAGTCCCCCCGCCCAGAGCGTGGAGCATGGGAGGAAAGAACTGGGTCACCAGGAAGTTGGCGATCCAAAGGACCATGACGCAAAAGGAGAGGGCCGCCTCCCGGACTTTGTTGGGGAAGATCTCCGCCAGGAGGACCCAGACCACCGGCCCCATGGCCACTCCGAAGAAGCCCACGTACACCAGCACGAAGAGGACCACCCAGATCCCGGGGACGCCCAGGACCAATGCCCCCGCGAGGAAGGCCATGGAGACCCCCATCCCGGCCGAAGCGGCCAGCATCAAGGGTTTCCTTCCCCACCGGTCGACGAAGCGGATGGCCACCAAGGTGGCCGCCACCTGGACGACCCCCACGAGGACGGTCCTCAGGATGGCCGCCTCCTTGGGAAACCCGGCCTCCGCGAAAATTGTCGGAGCGTAATACATCACGGTGTTGATCCCGGTCCACTGCTGGAGGACCGACAGACCCAGACCCAGGAAGAGGACTTTCCTCATCCCCGGCAGGAAGAGGCCCTTCCATCCCCCGGAGGTCCCGGCCAGGGATTCCCGGATTTCCGCGAGGGCCCGGTCCACGTCCTCGCCGGGAGAGGTCTTCTCCAAAACGGCCCGGGCCAGGTCCAGTCGCCCCTTTCCGGCGAGCCACCTGGGGCTCTCGGGAACGAAGAAGAGGAAGACCAGGAAGAGAAGGGCCGGAAGGGTCTCGGATCCGAACATCCACCTCCAGCCCTGAGCGAGGTTCCACTCCCCAGTCTCGAGGTTGGCGATCCAGGCGTTCACCAGGAAGACCACCAGGAACCCCGAGATGATGGCCATCTGGTTCCAGGAGACCAGTCGTCCCCTCATTCCCGGAGGGGAGATCTCGGCGATGTACATGGGACACAGCACGGAGGCCCAACTCACGGCGATCCCACCGAGAATCCGCGCCAGGGCAAAAACCTCCAGGCTCGAAGGAAGGGCCGATCCGAGGGCCGAGAGGGCGAAGAAGAAGGCCGCCAGGATGAGGGCCTTCCTCCTGCCGAAACGCTCCCCCGCCGGCGCCGCCAGGGGGGCTCCCACGACGCAACCCACCAAGGCGCTCGCCACGGCCCATCCGTAGCCTCCCGGAGAGAGATGGAAGTATTCCTTCAGGTAGACTCCGGCCCCGGAGATCACCCCCGTGTCGTATCCGAAGAGAAGGCCCCCCAGGGTCGCCGCCAAAGTCACGCGGTAAAGGTAGCCCCGGCCCCGGACCTGCTGGGTCATACGTCCTCCCGCCCCCCCTCTCCCCCGGAAGGTCGGATGGGGCTAGATTGGAGATTCCTCCGCTCCCGGACAAGGAAGAAACCCCCGGAAAGGGGGTTGTCCCAGGGGGAGAAGCCCCCCAGAATCCCTTTCCTGAGCGGCTGCGAGAGTGGCGGAACTGGTAGACGCACAGGACTTAGGATCCTGTATCCTCTTGGGTGTGGGGGTTCGAGTCCCCCCTCTCGCACCAGGAACATCTCCTTCAGGAGGGAGATCCCCCGATTCGAAGAATCCTCTGAGCCGAGACGCCGAGACCGGAGGCGGGCTTCCCCCGGGACCCGCCTCTTCGCCGAACCGCCCCTTCCATGAATTACGCCCGCCAAAGCTTCACCAGCCGGCTTCGCAAGGAGGTCCTCCTCCTGGACGGGGCCATGGGCACCATGCTCCAGGCCAGGGGCCTTCCGCCGGGCGAACCACCCGAGGCCTTCATGCTCTCCCGGCCCGAGGTGATCCGGGACGTGCACAGGGCATACGTTTCCGCCGGGGCGGACATCCTCATCACTGCGACCTTCGGTGCTTCACCCCTGCGCCTGGCGGACCATCCCGACCTGGCGGGGAGGATGCGGGAGATCAACCGCCTCGCCGTCCGCCTCGCGAGGGAAGCGGCGGGGCCGGGAACCCTCGTGGCGGCCGGCCTCGGCCCCTCGGGCAAGCTGATCCAGCCCCTGGGGGAGGCCACCTTCGAAGAGGTCCGCCGGAATTACGAGGAACAGGTCGAGGCCCTGGTCTCCATGGACCCGGACCTCTTCATCGTGGAGACCATCTTCGAACTCCGGGAGATGAAGGCCATCGTCCAGGCCGTGAGGCGCCACTACGACGGCCCCCTCATCGCCCAACTCACCTTCCAGGAGGACGGCCGCACCTTCTACGGAACGGACGCCCTGACGGCCCTCACCGTGGTGGAGGCCCTGGACGTGGACGTCGTAGGGGCCAACTGCTCCGTCGGGCCGGCCAAGCTTCTCGAGGTCTTCCGGGAGATGGCGCCCTATGCGGTGAAACCTCTTTCGGTGGAGCCCAATGCAGGGCTTCCCGTCCGGGACGGAGACAGGACCATATTCCCCGGAACCCCCCGGGACCTGATGGACTGCGTGCCGGGATTCGTCTCCTGCGGCGTCTCCATCATCGGTGGATGCTGCGGAACCGACGAGGACTACATCCGCACCATCCGGCCCGTCGTAAAGGCCATGAAGCCCGGGAGGCCCGACCCCCTTCCCGTGACGCGCCTCGCCTCTGGAACGGAGACGGTCCTCTTCGGGCCCGGTCTGCCCTTCCGGGTCATCGGGGAGCGGATCAACCCCTCGGGAAGGAAGAAGTTCCGGGCCGAGCTGAAGGGGGGTTCCATGGCCACGGTCCGCCGGGAAGCGGCCGACCAGGCCGGCGCCGGGGCCCACGTGCTGGACGTGAACGTCGGGGTCGGCGGCGCCGACTCGGACCTGGAGGCCCGCCTCATGGCCGCCGCCGTCCGGACGGTCCAGGAAGTGGCCCCTTCACCGCCCCTCTCCATCGACTCCGCCGACCCGGAGGCCCTGGAGGCGGGCCTGGCCGAAGCGCCCGGGAAATGCCTCATCAACTCCGTAACGGGTGAGAGGGAGAAGATCCTCCGCGTCCTTCCCCTGGCGCGGAAATGGGGCGCCGCCGTCCTGGGACTCCTGGTCGACGAGAAGGGCGTTCCCAAAACCGTGGAGGAGCGGATCCGGATCGCCGAAACCATCGTCGCGGCCTGCGACGAGGCCGGGATCCCCAGGAGGGACCTCTTCATCGATTGCGTTTGCCTGCCCGTGAGCGCCGCCCCCGACCAGGCCCTGGCGACCATGCGCACCATCCAGGAGGTCCGGGAACGCTTCCACGTCCGCACCCTCCTGGGACTCAGCAACGTCTCCTTCGGACTCCCCAGGAGGGAGCTGGTGAACCGGACCTTCCTCGCCATGGCCATGCAGGCCGGCCTGGACGGGGCCATCCTGAACCCTCTCGACCGGGACTTGATGGAAACGGCCGCCGCGGGAAACGTGCTCATCCAGAGGGACCCCCAGTTCTCCACCTACATCCGCCTCTTCGGCGGCGCCCCGGCCCCGGTCCGGAAGAAGGCCTCCGAGGCGGCCCGGGAGAAGGAGCCCCCCCTGGAGGAGAAGATCCGCCGCGCCGTCATCGAAGGAGACCGGGACCGGATCCAGGACCTGGTCGGGGAGGGCGTGGAGAGCGGGATGGATCCCATGGCCCTCAATTCCGAGATCCTCGTTCCGGCCATGGAGGAAGTGGGACGCCGTTTCAACGCGAAGATCTTCTTTCTTCCCCAGGTGATCCTGGCGGCGGAGACCATGCAGAGGGCCTTCCAGGTCCTCCGCCCTCTCCTGCCCAAGGCGGCGGGCGAGGCGAAGGGGAAAGTCGTCCTGGCCACCGTAAAAGGAGACGTCCACGACATCGGCAAGAACATCCTGGCCGCCGTCCTGGAGAACCACGGGTACGAGGTGATCGACCTGGGCAAGAACGTGGACCGGGAGACCATCCTGGCCAGAGCCTTCCAGGAGAAGGCCCCCCTGGTGGCCCTCTCGGCCCTCATGACCACCACCATGGTGGAGATGAAACGGGTGATCTCGGAGGCCCGCAAACGGGGACTGCCCTCCCGCTTCCTCGTGGGAGGAGCCGTCGTGACCCGCTCCTTCGCCGAAGAGATCGGGGCCGACGGCTACGGGAGAGACGCCATGGAAGGCCTGGCCGAGGCGGACCGCCTCCTGCGGAGCCTGCGGTCCCGGGAATCGGGAAAGGGCGGCGTAGCCTGAAAGACCGGGCCCCGTCCTTCCCTCGAGCCCCCCTTCCTGCACCTCTGGAACCCGGGAGAAGAGCCCCTCAGCCCTTCTTCCCCCCTCCCTCCAGCGGGGGAGAGAAGAGGGGACGTGCCGCGAGGAAGGCTTCGAGCCAGCCGTAGAAAGGGGACCCCCGGTACGGAGCCCCCAGGGGCAAGGGGGCCTTGCCCCTGGGAGGGGCCAGGCCTGGATACTTCTGGAGGTAGAACTCGCTCGCCCCCAGAAGGATCGCCATCCCTTCTTCATTCCAGGCCGATTCCAGGAGCTGGGTGGGCCAGGCCCACCGCTTCCTCAGGGCTTTCTCCAGGGCCTCCCCCACCACCGGGGGCGGGACCTCTCCTCTGACGGCCTTGGCCCAGAGGGACCAGCCTTGGGGCAAGGGGCCCTTGTTCTGGAGGACTCCCCGGGAGGCCAAGGCCGCCACGACGAACCCCTCCGTGCCCTGGGCCGGGTCCCAGGTCCTCCGGCCCGCCCGGTCCAGGAAAGGATCCCCCCGGCGGGCCAGGAGGATCCGCCGGGCCAACTCCAGGGAGAGGACTTCCCTCACCTCGTGGTCCCCCAGGAAGGAAGGGGCCTTACGGAGAAGATCCTCCCTGGCGAGGCACCTGGCGAAAGCCCCTGCCAAGGCCCCTTTGGTCACATCGTCCAAGGTGGGAAGGCCCAACCTGGCCCGGATTCTCTCCTCCTCCCCCTTTCCCCCCCCTTCCGACCCCAAGGAGAAGAAACAGGCCCACTCCCTGGGATCGGAGAACCCCTTCAAGGACGGGGAGCTGGAAGGAACCTCCAGGGCCCCCAGGGCCAGGGCGAGGGCCCGCCGGTCCTCGGGGCGGGTCTTCCCCGAGGCCAGCCAGGAGAGCAGGGGCCCCTCCCAACCCAGGATCTTCCTTCGCGCCACGGCCAGGCAGGCCGCCCGGGCCACGAGGCGGTCCCCCCAGGAAAGGACCTTCTCCGGCCAGAAGCGGCCCAGGGCCGAGGCCAGGTCGGCGGAACTCCCCCGGGCGGCCAGGAAGAGAAGGACGGCGGCCTTCTCCTGGGGGGTCTGGGGCGCCTCGAGAGTCCGGGAGGAAACCTCGGGCCTTCCCCCGGTGGACGAGATCGGCCGGGCCAGGGCCAGGAGGCCGCAGATCCTTGCCCAGGCCATCCTCTCTCCCGCCGCGCCGGCCAGGTCCGCCAGGGCCTCCAACTCGGGCCTCGACTCCAGGGGAAGACCCAGGGCGGCCAGGCAGAGACACCCTTCCCGGCTCCGCCAGCGGGGCTGGACCAGCACCTGCCGGAGCGCCCTGCCTCCATCCTTCCCGCCCAGGAGGGCCAGGACCTGGAGGAGACTCCACCGGGCCTTCCTCCCGGCCTTCTCCAGGGCCTTCGCCACCTGGGGAGTGACACCCCTCCCCAGGAGGACCAGCCCGTCCCGCGCCGGAAGGGCCTGGTCCAAGGTGGTGGCCTTCTGGAGATCGGCCAGGAATTTCTCCACCTGACCACGAAAAGCCTGGGGAAGAGGGAGATCCGGGCTCCAGAAGACTGGAGTCAGGAAGAGGGCTGGGACGATAAGGAATCCTGGACGCGTCCTGGCCAAGGCTCCTCCTCGGAAAGGTGGCTTCCTCCGCCGGAACCAAGGTGCCTTGGGAGAAGCCGAAACAAAGAGTCTGGAATCCAGATGAGCGAAAGCAAGACCCCTCTGGATGCGGAAGAGGTAGAGTTCCTCCTCGCCGGGGAGGAGCCCGAGAAGAAGGCTCCCGTCGCCGAAGAGGCCATCCAGAACGCCCATTTTGTCACCATCAAGGGGGACCTTTCCAACATCTCCCTCTCGGACATCTTCCAGACTCTCTCCATGTCCCAGATGACCGGGACCTTGCGGATCACCTCCCCCACCGGGGTGAGGCTGGTCTACTTCGACCAGGGCAAGGTCCAGCTCGTGGGAGACCAGGAAAACCGAAACCGCCTCCTGGGAGACAAGCTCATCGCCGCAGGGATCCTGAATCCTTCGGACCTGAAGAACGCCCTCCTCCGCCAGAAGGCCAAGGGCGGGAGGATCGGGGACATCCTGGTAGGAATGGGGGTGATCTCCCGTGAGCAGGTGGAATCGGTGATCCAGATGCACGAAGAGGAGGAGATCTACTCCCTCTTCACCTGGAAACGGGCCACCTTCGAGTTCTTCAAAGGAGAGGAACCGCCCCAGGACTCGGTCCGGTCCAATTTCTACGACGTGAGCGGCATCCTCCTGGAAGTGGCCCGCCGCAAGGACGAGTGGGAGATCATCCTGGAGAAGATCGGGGACCTGGACGAGATCTTCCTCACCCTCCCCGAGGCGAAGCGGACGGGAGTGAGCGAGAACGTCGCCAAGGTCCTGCCCTTCCTCGACGGGACCCGGTCGGTCCGGGACGTCGCACGGGCCACCCTGGTCCCCCTCTTCGAATGCGCCAAGGCCATAGCCTTCTGCGTGGACCAGGGAATCGTCAGGAAGGCCACCCTCCAGGAGTTGAACCGCCTGGTGGACCGGATGGTCCGCAACGGCCACATCAAAGAGGCCGTCCGCACCCTGGCGGTCATCAAGGAGGAGAGGGAGATCACCTCCCCCGAAGACGCCCGCCTCGTGGCCAGGGCCTTCAAGACGATACACGACATGAAATCGGCCGCCGAGGTCCTCGTGGAGGCGGCCCGCAACCTCCGGGAGAAGGCTCCGGGGATCGCCAGGGAGCTCCTGGCCGAGGCGGTGGAGCTGGATCCCAAGAACCTCCAGGCCCGGGTGGACCTGAGGTCCTTCCTCGACCCCCGGGAGGACCAGGAGGAATACCTCCGCCTCACCCAGGAGCTCTGCGACCTCTTCTTCGAGAAGGAGATGAACCAGCGGGCCCTGGAGGAGGTGGAGGAACTCTCCAGGATCCGCCCCGAGGATCCGGGAGTCCTGGCGCGGGTGGCCAGGGTCCACCAGCGGGCCGGCGATCCCGAGAGGGCCGAAGAAGCCCTGGAAACGATGGCCCGTATCTTCAGGGAGGAAGGAAAGACCCAGCAGCTCGTCACCGTCCTGGAGCACCTGACCAAGCTCAACCCCCGGAAGAAAGAGGCCCAGCGGGAACTCCGGGAACTCAAGCGAAAGAAGACGGACAAACGCAAGGCCCTCCTGGTGGGCTCCGGGATCGCCCTGACCCTGGGCCTGGCCCTCTTCTTCACAGGAAAGGTGGTCCTGAGGAGGCACAGAGAGGCGACCCTGGAGAAAGAGCTCTCCCGGCTCGTCTCCCAAGGAGAATCCGACCGGGCCCTGGCCCTGGCCGGAAAGATCCTGGAGGAACTCCCCGATTCCCCCGTGGCCCTTCGGGCGGCCCGGGTCAAGCGGAAGATCGAGGCGGCCCGGGAGGAGATCCGCCGAAAGGCCAGGGAGGCGAAGGAGGCCAAGATCCGGGCCGTACTGGAGGAGGCCTCGAGGTTCCAGGAGGAGGGTAGGCTGGACGAGGCCCTCCTGCTCTACAAGGAGCTCCTTCCCAGGATCAGGGGCCACAAGAAGTTCCTGGGGATCCTGGGGAACGTGCGCCTTCCCTCCATTGCGGAAGACCTCCAGGAGATGGCCGACGCCATGGAGAGAGCCCTCGCCAAGGCCTCGGACAACGCCACGACCCTGAAGGAGAGGAAGGCCGCCCTGGAGATCCTGAGGAAGGTCACCGATCCCTCCAGGAAAGAGGTTCTTCTCCGGATCAAGGAAATCCTGGCCCATTGGCCCTTCGAGGTCTTCCAGAAGACCTGTCCCAAGGAGACCATCGAAAAACCCCTGAACCGGATCCTGAAAGGACGGGAGAAGGCTTCCCGCCTCGAGGCCCGCCTGGAGAAGGACCTGGCCGAGGAAAGACTGGCGAAGAAACTGGACCCCCTCATCAAAGGGGCCAGGGCGGCCGAGCGGAAATGGGACTTCCGGAAGGCCTGGAAGCTCTACTCCGAAGTGGCCCGACTCTACCGGAAGGACAACGAGCTCCGGGCCTACGTGGTGAGCCGGGCCAGGAAGTTCCGGGCCGTCCTGGACAAGATGGAGGAGCTCGAGGCCCTGGCAAAAAAGCAGGACTTCCCCCGGGCCCTGGCGGTGTACAAGGCTCTCAAGAGGATGGAGCCCAGGGCTCCCTTCGAAAGGATGGTCCGCCTGCCCCTCAAGGTGGAGTCCGTTCCCCCGGGAGCCCGGATCTTCTTCGACGGCCGGGCCGCAGGGAAGACACCCCTACCCCTGGAATTCCATCCACAGGGAAGTCACCAGGTGGTCTTCAGGAAAGAAGGATTCGACCCGGTGAGCCTCCACTTCAAGGGGACGGGCCGGGGAAGGCTCCTGGCCTGGCTTCCCCGCAGGAGGGCCTGGGCCGCCCCCCTCCCCGGACCGGTGGACCAGCCCGCCCTCCTGGCCGGGAAGGATTACCTCGTGGCGGATCGGGCGGGGATCCTCACCTGCCTCGACCCGGAAAGGGGCAAGGAGAAGTGGGTCTTCCGCACGGGAGATTTCTCGGGGAAGATCTTCCGGCCCATGGTCCGAAGGGGGAAGGTCTTCCTGGTCTCCGCCGAGGGGACGGTCCGCTGCCTCTCCTTGAAGGAAGGCAGACTCCTCTGGAAGAAGAAGGTCGCCCCCAGCGGCGCCGGCCCGGCCCTTGCGGGCCCTTCAGGGGTCCTGGTCTTCACGGGAAGGCCCCCACGCCTTCTCTGCCTGGATCCGGGAGAAGGGCGCCTTCTCTGGAGCCGGGACTTGAAAGGTGCCCTCTCGAGCCCTCCCGTCCTCTCGGGACGGAAGGTCTACTTCGGAATCCGGCCGGGCCTCCTTTCCGCCAGGGACGCCGGGACGGGAAGCCCCCTCTGGACGCGGGTCCTTCCCGACCTGTGTGTAGGAGCTCCTGCAGCGGACAAGACCCAGGTCGTGGTGGCCTGCCTGGACGGGTCCATCCTGGCTTTCACCCCCAAGGGTTCACCCTCCTGGAAGACCCGGCTCACCGCTCCCTTGAGCCTTCCCCCCCTCTTCCTGGGAGACCGGGTCCTGGCCCTCCCCCAGGCGAAACGAGTGGTCCTCCTGAAAAGGCAGGGGGGAAAGGTCCTCCGGGAGATCCCCCTCAAGGCCGCACCCTCCTCGCCGGGGGCCTTCCTGGAGGGAAAGGTCTACCTGGGCCTGGACGACGGGACCCTGCTCTGCCTGGACCCCGAGGAGTGGCAGGTCCTCTGGAGCTACCGGGACGGCCGCCCCATCGCCGCACCTCCGGCGGGTGACGCCCGGATCCTTGTCCTCCCCACCCAGTCCCGCCTCCTCCTGGGATTTCCGGGCCGCCTTCCCGGCAACCCCTGAGCCCTCGGTGTTCCCGGGCCCTCCTCCCCAGGCGGGAGCGGTTCCCAATGAAGCACTTTTGTTCCAGGGAAGAACAAAGAGAAATTTTTTCCCTCCTTTCTCCGGCCGCCTCCGCCAACCCCATGCGATTTCAGGGGCTACTCTTGCAAGACACGAAGACCTCTTGCTCCGAAGACAAGAAGGAGAAACAAGCGGACCTTTTCCTGTTACTTTTTGAGACAAACGGCTTTTTTCTAGAAAAGAAGCAGGCGGGGTTCGACGCAGAAAGGTGGTATGGAGATGAAAGGAATCGCCTTGGGATTGGGGATCTTGGCTCTGGCGGCACTCCCCTTCGCCGGAGGATGCTCCAAAGGTGGAGGCTCTTCCCAGGTTACGGCCTCTTCCCCCCAGCAGTCCCCTCCCGACGACTCCAGTTTCAACAGGCCCAAACTGGGCCCCGGCCCGGGTGGCAAGGACCTGGTCTCCCAGGAGCAGCCCCCCGCCGCCCTGGTCCCGCCCAAGCCCAAAGGGGACGGCGGAACGGGCCCCTCCGGATCCGTAGGAACGGGTCCGGGCAAAGAGACCCCCGTTCCGGAGCCCACGACCCTCCTCCTGGTGGGCCTCGGCCTTGCGGCTGCCGGGGCGGCCACGAGGAAGAGGAAGAAGTAACCAGGCCTTTCCTTCTCCGCCCCTGGGCACCCGGAGGCCCGGGGCGTTACCATCGGTCTTTCCCCTGGTGAGAGGAGAGACCGATGTTTTCGTACTCCCCGAGAGGATCCGCCCTTTCCCTTTTCTTCCTTTCAGGAATCCTCGGCCTGGGTTCCTGCGCAGCCCCCAAGCCCCAGGCACATCCCCCTTCCCAGGCATCTCCCTCCACCCTGGAAGACCTCCTCCTCCCTCCAGGCCTCCCGGTCTTCTCCCTCCCCTCGGGCACTCCCCCCGCCCCGGCCCGGACCCTCCTGGCCGGAACGGACCCGGCCTCCTCCAAGGCCATGGAGGCCTGGAAGGCCCTCCGGGCCCTGGGTAGGGAAGGAGGCCCGGCCCTGGTTCTTCTCCTCCAGGAAGGCACTCCCCAGGTGAAGATGGCCGCCGCCACCCTCCTGGGGTGCCTGGACCAAAGGTCCCTCCTCCCCCTCTGCCGGGCCCTGGGCGACCCGGACCCGGAAGTGGCCGCCGCCGGGGCCTTCGCCCTGGGAGACCTGGGCTGTTCCCAGGCTGCACCCAGGTTGCTCCTGGAGGTCCTTCCCGCCCCCACCAGGAGCGCTCCCCTGGTCCGGGCCGCCGCGGCCTCCTCCCTCCTGGAACTCGGCGCCCCCTGGGGGGTGCCCTTCCTCCTGGGGCTCCTCCAGGCGGGGTGCCCCGGCAACGGTCCTCTTGCGAAGGCTTTCCACCTCCCCGAAAAAGAACGGTGGGCCCTGGAGAAGGAGATCGGTCTCAGGGCACTCCGGCGCCTCTCGGGGAAACGCTTCGGCCTGGAGCCCGAACAGGGCTGGAAGGACCTGCGGAAGGGGGCGCAAAAATGGGAGGCCTGGTGGAAGGAGGAGAAGGCGAAGGTCCTCTCCCGGACCTCACCCAAGGCCCTCCAAGCTCTCCGGAGCGCCCTGGCCCGCCTGGAGAAGGCCCTCCCGAACCTCTCGCCCGGGGAGAGGACCCGGGCCCGGGCCTGGATCAGGGAAACCCGGCGGATCCTGGAGGAGGGAAAAGGGGTAGAATAAGGAGGATTCCTTTCCCGGCACCTTCCTGGAGGCATCCATGCGCCTTTGTCTTCTCCCCTTCCTTTCCATCCTCCTCCTCCCCCGACTCCTGCCCGCCCAGACCGTCACCCCCGACGACCCCACCCGCGTCCTGGTGATCTACTCCCGTGGCTGGCCCGACGCCGACGGAGACGGCCTGGGGGATTCCAAGGAGGTGGCCCTCTACTACGCCAAGGCCCGGGGAGTGCCGTCCAAGAACCTCCTCGGCCTCCCCCTCACCGGGACCAGGCGCTACTGGTCCGGCACGAAGGGCTGGGCCGAATTCCACGACAAGCTGGTCACTCCGGTGAAGAAGGCCCTCCAGACCCTGGGCCCCGGGAAGATCGACACCCTCCTCTTTTGTTACGGTGTGCCATATTACATCTACACCCCCCTGTCCAGCAGGCGCCTCAGGGCGGTGGACAGCCTCATGACCGTCCCTTCCGCCCTGGGAGACAGGACCCACTGGCCCCTTCCCTCCTGGTGGGCCTCCAACCCCTACCTGGAGTACTCCCCCTCCGTCCAGCCCGACCGGGGCCGCTTCACCCACAAGAACTTCTCCTACGCGGGGAAGGACCTCTACCTGACCGCCAGGATCGACGGGACCGACGCCGAGGCCGCCAAGGACCTGGTGGACGGCGCCCTCTACGCCGAGAAGCACTGGGGACAGGGACAGGGATACCTCTGGGGAAGGGCCTACGTGGACACCAGGTTCGGATACTTCTCCGACACCTTCCTGAAACAAAATTATCCATTCGGATACTCCTCCTACAAGTCGGCCGACCAGTGCATGGCCTTCGGCAAATTCTTTCCCCCACTCGTGGGCCTCCCCGTCTACTGGGAAGCCGGCGGAAAGGAGATCGGCGAGCAGGGCGCCCGCTGGCGGAACGGGTCCCCGGCCCTCACCGCGCCCAGGGCCCTCCTCTACGGCGGGTGGTACAACTACAACCAGTATCACGACGTCTGGGAGTGGCTCCCCGGGTCGATCGCCTGCGACCTGAACAGCAACTCCATCCGCGGCTTCGAAAGGGCCGCCCCGGGGACTTTCCTGGGCTCCGCCCTGGCCAGGGGGCTCACGGCGGGAAGCGGCGTGGTGGGAGAGCCCTATCTCTCGGGCCACCCGAGGCCGGAGGTGCTCCTCTACTACGTGACCCAGGGATTCACCTGGGCCGAGGCGGCCATGGTCTCCGACCCGGCCCTCTTCTGGATGGCCGTCCACATGGGCGATCCTCTCTATGCCCCATTCCGCAAAGGATCCAAGAGAACCCCCGACAGGACCCCTCCCGGCAAGCCGATCGTGAAGGTGGAAGGCCGGAAGGGCACCTCGGCGGTCCTCGACCTGGCCGTGCCCCGAAGGCCGTCCGACCCCGATCTCTGCCTCTTCCAGGTGGAGTACGGTCCCACCCCCGCCCTGGGATCCAGGATCCCCTCCGGCAAGGCCTACAAGGGCCGCCGGGCCGTCACCCTGGGGGGCCTTCCCGACCATCCGGGCTTCTACTTCAAGGTGACCGCCAAGGACCCGGCGGGCCTCACTTCGGCCACCCCCCTCCTGGCCCTCTGCCCCAGGCCCTTCCAGGCCGTGGAGGTCCGCTCCGCCCCCTACCCGGCGCAGGTCTCCTACGGCAAACCCCTGACGGTCCGTTTCGCCGTATCGGCCCTCCCGGACCTGCGGTCCCTCAACTCCTTCAAGATCGAGATCGAAGGAGGAGGCTACCGTTTCGACGTGACCGGGCCGGTCCTCTCCTCCTCGGGGGAGATCGCCCTCGGCCCCCGGGAGGAGACCATCCTCTTCTCCCTCAAGGCGCCGGCCCTCCTTCCCAGGGGAACCTACAAGTTCCACATCTTTGCCGCCACGCCCAAGGGCTCGGCCCGTTATACGACGACTTTCACCGTCCAGTAGGGATCCCTTGCCGGGTCCTTCGCCGGGAAGGACGTTTCCTTTGTGGGAAGGAGGTTCTGTCGCCGGTTAGAATCCCCCGGCCATGGTCCCCGACACATCCATCCTGCTGTTCTTCGGACTCCTCATCGTCCTGGGCACCCTGGGGGGGGAATTTGCAAGGAAACTCCGCCTTCCCGCCCTGACGGGCCAGATCCTCGTGGGGATCCTCATCGGCGAGAGCGGCCTGAACATCCTGTCCCCCCAGGTCCAGGAGACCTTCCGGCCCTTGTCCATCTTCGCCCTGAGCCTCGTGGCCGTCACCATCGGAGGGCACCTGGAGTTCCGCCGGCTCCAGAACGCCCGCCGGCGGATCCTCCTCATCTCGGCGGGTCAGACCACCGTCACCTTCCTCGTGGTCTTTCTCCTCTTCCAGGTCTTGAATCCCCTTTCCCTTTCGGAGGAGTGGAAACTCCCGGTCCACCTCCTGGTGGCCTCCATCTCCACCTCCACCTCCCCGGCCACCCCCCTCCACATCATCAAGGAGAAGCGGGCCAAGGGTCTCCTGGTGAAGACCACCATCGCCGTGGTGGCCATGAACAACCTGGCCACCATCGCCCTATTCGACATCCTCCACGCAGTCTCCAACAGCATGCTCTCCAGCAAGGGCTCCCTGGCGGCCACCCTCCTTCCTTCCGGGATGGGCGTGGGCCTCTCCCTGGTCACCGGGGCCGGACTGGGCGCCGCCCTGGTGGCCTATTGCAACAGGGTGAACCGGGCGATCCGTTGCGAGGAACAGGACACCCGCCACATGCGGAACCTTCTCAGGGCCAAGATGTTCACGGCCTTCCTCGTGGCCCTGAGCCTGAACACCGGCCTGTGCGAATACCTGGACACCTGGCTCCCCTCCCGGGGCTGGAACGTCCACCCCTCCCCCATCCTGGCCAACATGGTCCTGGGCCTGGTCCTGGCCAACATGTCGGCCTTCAAGGAGGAGCTCCTGGGACTCTTCGACGTCCTGGAGAACGCCATGTTCACCTGCTTCTTCGTCCTGGCCGGGACCCACTTCGACCTCTCCAGCACGGGGGAGGCCTGGCCGGCGGCCCTCATCTACTTCTCTGCCTGCGTGGGAGGCAAGTGGGGCGGAGCCTGGATCGGGGCCAAGCTGAACCGCTCCACCGAAAAGATGGCCCGATACATCGGCGGCATGCTCCTGGTCCAGGCGGCCATCGCCATCGCCCTTGTGGTGATCCTCCAGCAGGACCCCCTCTACGCCGGTGTCTCCGACGCCCTGACCACGAGCATCCTCGCCGCAGTGGTGGCCACGGAGCTCGTGGGAGGCCCCGTGACGAGCTTCATCCTGGAAAAGACCCGGGAGGCCCAGAAGGACCGGATCCGGCTCATCGAATTTCTCCAGGAGGAATACATCCTCTGCAGGATGAGGGCCAGGGACAAGTGGCAGGCCCTGGAGGAACTCTGCTGGTTCTTCTGCTCCACCCACAAGGTGGACCTGACGCCGGGCCAGCTCTTCCAGGCCGTGAAGGAGAGGGAGAAGGAACTTCCAACGGGACTGGGACTGGGCGTGGCCGTGCCCCACGCCAGGATCCCCGGCGAAGGGCCCGTCCTGGGCGTGCTGGGCAAGCTCGAGGATCCCGTGGACTACGGGGCCCCCGACGGCCTGCCCGTGCGCCTCCTGGTCCTGGTGGTCACCCCCGAAGGCCGGGACCACACCCACCTGGAGATCATGGGAGCCCTGGCGGCCATGGCGGGGAACGACCGGATCCGGAACGCCATCTTCCAGGCTTCCTCGGCCGAGGAGATCCACGAGATCATCTCCTCCGAGGAGGCCGAGACCTTCAATTACTTCCTGGAGGGTTGAAGCCCCTCTCCGCCGGCGGCCCCCGGGGATCCTCCCGCCGTCCCTAGGGATAGATCTTGTAGAGCATCCTGGGGAAGGGGATGCACTCCCTCAGGTGTTCCACGCCGCAGATCCAGGCCACGGTCCGCTCGATCCCCAGGCCGAAACCGCCGTGGGGGCAGGAACCGAAGCGCCTGAGGTCCAGGTACCACCGGAAGGCTTCTTCCGGCAGATCGTGTTCCCGGATCCTGGCCTGCAAGGTCTCCAGGTCGTCCTCCCTCTCGCTTCCCCCGATGATCTCGCCGTATCCCTCGGGGGCGATCATGTCCACGCAGAGGGCCACGTCGGGCCTCTCGGGATCCCGCTTCATGTAGAAGGCCTTCACCTGGGCCGGGTAGCGGTGGACCATGACGGGAAGGTCGAACTCCTCGGAGACGGCCGTCTCGTGGGGGGCTCCGAAATCCTCGCCCCAGGGGAAGTCGGTGAAGCCCTTCCTGCGGAGGATCTCCACGGCTTCGTCGTAGGTGATCCTGGGAAAGGGCGGCTTCACCCTCTCCAGCCGGGAGAGGTCCCTCTCCAGGGTCTCCAGCTCGGGCCGGCGCCTCTCCAGGCACCGGGCCACGACGTAGCTCACCATCTCCTCGGCCAGTTCCATCACGTCGTCCAACTCGGCGAAGGCCACTTCGGGCTCGACCATCCAGAACTCCGTCAGGTGCCGGCGGGTCTTGGATTTCTCCGCCCGGAAGGTGGGGCCGAAGCAGTAGACCTTGCCAAGGGCCATGGCCGAGGCCTCGGCGTAGAGCTGGCCCGACTGGGTGAGGTAGGCCTTTTCGCCGAAATACTGGACTTCGAAAAGGGTCGTCGTGCCCTCGCAGGCCGCAGGCGTGAAGATCGGGGAGTCGACGCAGGCGAAATCCCTCTCGTAGAAGAAGTCCCGGATCGCCTTGATCACCTCGTCCCGGATCCTGAGCACGGCGGCCTGTTTCCGGGAACGGAGCCAGAGGTGCCTGTGCTCCATCAGGAAACCCACGCCGTGCTCCTTGGGCGTAATGGGGTAGTCCGAGCTCCTCTGGACCACCTCCACGTCCAGGATGTCCATCTCCACACCCCCGGGAGCCCGGGAATCGGCCCGGACCTTGCCCCTGAGGTAGAGGGACGTCTCCTGGGTGAGGGAACCCACCAGGTCGAAGAGCTCTCCGCCGAGCTGGTTCTTCACCCCGACGGCCTGGACGATGCCCGACCCGTCCCGGACCAGGAGGAAGTGGATCTTCCCCTTGCTCCGGAGCCGGTAGACCCAGCCCGCCACCTCGACCGATTCGCCCAGGTGCTCGCCCAGGCGACCGACCCGGACTCTCGGGAGTCCGCCCCGATCTCTCTTCTCGTCCGCCATCTAAGGAAACACCTCGTAGGCAGGCCGCAACCTGCATTCCACCACTCTTCCGGCCTGGAGGATCACCGGCCCCTTGTGGACCACGTCCCCCTTCACGCATTCCACCTGGATCTCGAAGGGGCCCGGGCCCGTAACCTCTCTCAGGTCCCCCAGGAGCTTCACCTTCTCGTAGCCCATGCCGTAGAGGAAGGTCTCCAAGGCGGTCTGGAGGGACTCCCTCGCCTCCACCTTGGCCTCCCGCTCCCTGGTCTCCAGGATCTCCAGGATCCGCCCGGTCTTCTCGTTGAGATCGAAGAGCTGCTCCTCCAGGGCCTGGGTCTGGACCCTCTCGACGGCCTCGTTGAGGCTCCGGATCTTCTCGATGAGCCCCTTCAAGCCCTTGAGCTCCTTCAGGTAGGCCTCGAACCTGGCCGTTCGCACGTAGAGGAGCACGAAGGCCAGCAAAAGGGCCGCCAGGGTCAGGATGGGGACGATGGAGTCCTTCATGGCTTCTTGGACCTCCTAGCCGGGGAAACCCGGGAAAGTCCCGGGGAAGGGAGGTTAGCACGGCCGGCCCTGCTCCTCCAGCTTCCTCCCAGGCCCGGATTCCGGGGGAAATCCCGCCTCCATCGTGGTAAAAAGGCGGGCCGCATGGGCTGGAAGTTCAAAGTCTTCTTCACCGTCCTCCTCCTGCTGATCCCCTTCCTCGTACCGGCCCCCGACCCGGCGAAGCTCTTCGAGTTGCAGGCAGGGGACGTACTGGTCTCCCACCTGGAGAGCCTGGTCCCAAAGATCTCTCCCGAGGAGATGCCGGCCCATCCCGTGCCTTTCGGCGTCTCCATCTCCTCCCTCGTGGTCCACGGACCGGAGGGATCGGAAGTCCGGGACGCCCTGGCAAGGCGGGTCCGGGAGTGGTCCCGGACCGTGGCCTACCCGGGAATCCAGTTGCGCCTGACCGACCAGAACCCGGACCTGGTGGTCCAGGCCGAGTTCCTGAGGCTGAAAGACGGGTTCCAGTGGAAGATCTCCCACGAAGAGGATCCCTTCCTCTCCCCTTCCAAGCAGGGCAAGGTCTCTTTCTTCTCCTGGATCTCCCTCCTCCCCCCCTTCGCAGCCATCCTTGCAGCCATCCTCATCGGAAGGACCATCCTGGGGCTCTTCATCGGCGCCTTCCTGGGCGCCTGGATCCTGGCCCTCCCCTCACCCCACCTCCTTTCGGGGCTGAACCTCCGGGAAGGGCCTGGCCCCTTTCTCTCCCAGGCATGGAGCCTCCTCCTCCAGGCCCTGGAGAACCTGCCCAAGGCCGTGGAGGTCCTCTTCGTGGAGATCCTCTACAGGCGGTGCCTGATGGACCAGTTCAACCTGGCCATCCTGGGCTTCGTGGTCTTCCTCTCCGCCACGGTGGGGGTCACCACCCGGATGGGAGGCATCCAGGGGTTCGTGGAGATCCTCCGCAAGCGGGCCTCCACTTTGCGGACCACCCAGCTCGTGACCTTTCTCATGGGCGTGGCCATCTTCTTCGACGACTACGCCAACACCATCGTCGTGGGAAACACCATGCGGCCTCTCACGGACCGGCTCCGCCTGGCCCGGGAGAAGCTGGCCTACATCGTGGATTCCACCAGCGCCCCCGTGGCCGGTCTTTCGGTGATCTCCACCTGGATCGCCTACGAGGTGACCACCTTCAGCGCCCAGCTCCCCGAAGTGGGAATCCCCAAGAGCCAGGGATACGCCATCTTCATATCCACCCTCCCCTTCCGGTTCTACTGCATCTTCGCCCTCTTCCTGGTGCTCCTTACGATCCTCCTGAAACGGGAGTTCGGGCCCATGCGGGCGGCCTGCGAGCGGGCCCTTCGGACGGGGGAACTCGTGAGGAAAGGAGGGAAACCCCTGGTCTCGGCGGACCTGACCAACGTGGCCCCCAAGGAAGGCGCTCCCGCCAGGGCGGCCAACGCCCTCCTCCCCCTGCTCCTCCTCATCGGTTTCACCGTCGTCGGCATCTACGTCCTGGGGATGGAGAGCGTATACGCCATCTTCTGGGCATCCTTCCTGGCCTTCCTCCTGGCGGCGATCCTTGCCCTGGTCCAGGGCATCCTCCGGCCCGTGGAGATCCTGGTCTCGGCCTACAAGTCCAGCCGGGCCCTGACCTTCGCCATCGCCATCCTGCTCCTGGCCTGGGCGATCGGCCACGTCTGCCGGGACCTGGGCACGGCCCCCTACCTGGTGGCCTCCTTCACCCACGCACTGAAACCGGAGATCCTTCCCACGGTCCTCTTCGCCGCAGGATGCCTCATCTCCTTCTCCACGGGCTCCTCCTGGTCCACCATGGCCCTCCTCCTGCCCAACGTGGTGGTCCTCTCCTGGAGCCTGGGGGCCCACTCCCACCTGGGGAACCAGGGGCTCTTGATCCTCTCCATCGGGGCCGTCCTGGAGGGATCCATCTTCGGGGACCACTGCTCCCCCATCTCGGACACGACCATCCTCTCCTCGGTGGCCTCCGCCTCGGATCACATGGACCACACCAGGACCCAGATGCCTTACGCCATGCTCGCCATGGCCACGGCCCTGGCGGCGGGCTACATCCCCGTGGCCTACCTGGGCCACGTATGGGTCTACCTCTCCCTTCCCATGGGCGCCCTCTTGATGACCCTCTTCCTCTTCTTCCTGGGAAGAGACCCGGAGAAGAGCGTCCTCTTCCTTCCCGCTCCGGGGCCGGTCCGGGCCGGGCCATCGGCCTCGGGGCTCCCCCCTCAGGCCGGGGAAGACTGAAGAACGGGCCCTCTCATCCCCCGGCCCGGGGGACCCAGGTTTCCAGGCCCAGCCCCAGGGACCAGGCCCCCAGGAAGGTGAGGGCCAGGCCGCAAAGGCCCACCATGGCCCGGAAGAACCTGGGCCTGAGGTAGCAACAAGGAAGATCCTGGCAGGTTCCCAGGTCTTTCCGGCTTTTCAGGAAAGACGCCCCCAGGTTCCCCAAGAGAGAGGGCAGGAAGAGCCCCCCCCAGGAGAGCCCCAGGAAGCGGAGGGCCTGGAGGGCCCCCATCCCCGAGACCAGGGCGGCCCCGCATGTCCCAAGTACCAGGGCGCAAAGGAATTCCTCCCGAGGGCCCCATCCCACGCCCATGGGCAGGACCCCCCTGGGGGGCAACCAGGGATCGGGTCTCAAGAGGAGGAACCCTTCCAGGAGTCTGGCCCGGTCCATGAAGAGGAAGGCCAGGCAAAGGACCCCGAGACCGGCCAGAATCCGGAGGCCTCCCACCAGAAAGGGCCGGGATAGGGTTCCCGGCCAGAAGAGCAGGAGGAAGAGGGCCCAGGCAAGAAAGGGATAGGAGAGCCGTTCCGTCCAGGTGGGCTGGAAAGGCTCCTCCTTCCCGGGGGGGGTTGCGCCCAGGGTCAGGAGGGTCTTACAAAGACCGACGCCCAGGCAAAGAAGCAAGAATGAAGACGTTTCGGGCAAGGGAGGAAATTTTTGGCCTGGTTAACCGCCTTGTTTCGATCCACTAGTGATGGTTGCTGCCATCAGAAAGAAACACTCCTCAACTCCTCCCACGCCCCGTGCCGAATAGAAGCATAGAACCTGGTAGCACGAGGAGTAGGGGGATGAACGGCACTTATAACAGCACCATGAAGAACAACAAGGGTAAGTTGCTCCTGGCCGACGCGAAATCGGGCCTCCGGGAAGCCATGACCAGGAACCTCCAGAAGGCCGGCTACGGGGTTCTCCAGGCGAGGGACGCCCACGAGGCCCTCCGCCTCCTGGGGAGCCAGGCCGTGGAGACCATGTTCGTGGACGAGGACCTGCCCGGGCTGACCCTGGTGGAGCTGGCCCAGAAGGCCCACCAAATCGCGCCGAACGTAAAGATCGTGGTCTTCTCCCGGAACGCCGACAAGGCGATCCAGGAGCTCGCTCCACACGGGATCTACGACGTCCTGCAGATGCCTGTGAGTGAACCCCGGCTCCTCCTCTCCGCGCGCCAGGGCACCGAGAGGATCCAGGGCCCACCCACCCCCGAGCCGAGGCCCGAGCCCCAGAGGGACACGGGTGAGATCCTCCCCTTCAGGGAGGAGGAGAAGAGGATCATCGAGCGGGCCCTTCGGATCACGGGAGGGAATATCCAGCAGACCGCCAGGGCCCTCAAGCTGGGAAGGGCCACGATCTACCGCAAGCTCAGGAAATACGACATCCATCCCCGGCTGAAGAACGACCGCACCGAGTGAGCACGGGGACTCCGGGAGGGACGCCTATCCTCAGGTCCTTCCCGCGCCCCAATCGAAGAGCCCGGCCGGCTTCCCCCCGCAGGCCGGGCATTTTCCATTCACCAGGCGGTTCTCGACGAGAGCGAACCCACTCCTTCGAAGGAGGATCCTCCCGCAGGAGGGGCACAATGTATCCCCTCCCCCGGAAATATGGACGTTTCCGGGATAGACGTACCTCAAGCCCTCCTCGCGGCCGATCTCCACGGCGGCTGCCAGAGTGGCGGGAGGAGTTGGCCCCCTGTCGATCATCTCGTAGTCCGGGTGGAAGGCCGTCACGTGCCAGGGAAGGTCCGGGGAGAGAGCGGCCAGGAAACGGGCGGCCCGGCGGAGTTCCTCCGGGGAATCGTTCATGCCCGGAACCACCAGGGTGGTCACCTCGACCCACACCCCCCGGGAGACCAGGTATTCGATGGTCTCCAGGACGGGGGCCAGCCTTCCCCCGCAGTAGGAGCGATAGGTCTCGTCCCTCATGGACTTCAGGTCCACGTTGGCCCCGTCGAGCCACTCCGCCAGGTCCGCCCTGGCCTGGGGGGAGAGGAAGCCGTTGGTCACCCAGAGGTTGAGCAACCCCCGGGACTTCCCCTCGATCCCCACCTCCCGGGCCAGTTCGAAGAAGACCGTGGGCTCGGTGTAGGTGGCGGCCGTCATCCGGCACCGGGAACGCAGGGCGGCATCCACGATCTCCCCGGCCCCCATCTTCTCCCCCGGCGGGGAGCCTCCCCGGAACTGGGAGATGGATGCGTTCTGGCAGAACCGGCAGGTGAAGTTGCAACCCACCGCGGCGAAACTCAGGACCGGTTCTCCCGGGAGGACGTGGTAGAAGGGTTTCTTCTCCACCGGGTCGACGTGGAGGGCCACCACCCGGTCACCCACCAGGGTCCGGAGCTTTCCTCCCCGGACCACCCGAACGCCGCACCGCCCCCGTCCCCCCTCGGGAAGGAGGCAGGCATGAGGGCAGAGCCGGCACTGGACCTTGCCGTCCCCCGCGGGAACCTGGAAAAGGGCCTCCATTCCTTCCATGGAGGCTATTCTGCCCTCACCGCCCGACGGGGCAAACACCCGGAAGGAGGGAAGGAGGGAGGGAAAGCCCGCCCCCCGGGAATCGCCCCCCCCCGGCGCCGGCTCTTCGCGATCCTTCCCTACAAGGAAAGGACGTAGCCCCAGATCTCGAGCCAGAGGACGCAGACCAACAGGGCGAAGGAGAAGAAGGCCAACATGAGGAATCCCTTCCAGGCCCCTTCCCCCAGGAAGACCCGCACCCCGGCGAACCAGAGGAAGAGGTCCAATCCTCCCAGCCCGGCCAGGATGGGCCAGGTCCCGTGCCAGGCCAGGGCGGCCTCCCCGAGGAAGACCAGCAGTCCCGCCACGGTGAAGATGAAAGCCCGGGAGAGGGTGATGTCCTCCACATCGGCCAGCTTGGCCGAGAAATAGCTCGCCAGGGTCAGCAGGAAGAGGATCCCGATCCCCAGGCTGATCCGGTTTCCCGTACTCGAGGGAACGAGCCAGACATACCGCTTCAGCAGGTAGTCCACCACCTCGTCCCCTCCGGAGAGGGATCGTTCCTTCCCGGCGGACCGGGCCGGTCCCTTCGGGGGGGAGACCTTCCCCTCTGCGGCGGGTTTCCCGGAAGGCTTGGGAGCTTCCTTCTCCGTTCCCGCCGCCTTCCCGGCCTCTTCCTTGGAAGGAGATTCCGCTACAGGGGGCTTCCAACCCTCCTCGCCCGGTTCGGGCTCCCTGGGGGGCTCCAGGATCTTCTCGGCCTTTCCTTCCGATGGAGGGGGGGGCGGGAGAGCCAGGGAGGTCTTTTCCATCTGGATGGAGACCACCTCCTTCCGGGGAAGACGGAGGATTCCCTGCTCCAGCTTGATGGTCACCACAGAAGGGGTCAGGGAGATCACCTTCCCTTCGACGGTCCTGCCGTTCTTCAGGCGGACGATGTCCCCCGCCGGCGCCGGGCGGGCGAAGAGGAGAGAGAGAAGGACCGCCCAAAGCCAAAGAAACCTTCTCCCCATGGATCTTCCCCCCTGCATGCTCCGAACTCCTCTCTCCCTCCCCGGGAGAGATCTTCTTTCCGTCCCTTCTTATCGGAAAAAGGGAAGAATGGAGTTGAAGGGGCCCGCAGGAAAGAGGATCACCCCTGGGTGCTCTCCAGGATGGCCTGCTGGAAGACGGCCAGGGCCTGGATCTCGAACAAGGCCAGGGCCTTCGCCGGGTCTTCCAACTCCTGGGGCTCCAGCTTCATCTCCTCGGGGGAGAATTTCAGCTTGGTGTAGATGAACAGCCTGACGGCGTTGAGCCCTGCAAGCCAGGCCGCCTCGTGCCCGGCGGGGATCACCAGGCGGAAGGACTCCTCCTCCCCGGGGCCACATCCATCCTCCTGGAGTTCCATTCCGGCCAGGTCCCCCGCGATCACCTCCAGCCTGGTCTGGAAGAGATGGGCCAGGTCGGGCCGGGCGTAGCGCTTCCACTGGGCCTCCTCCTCATCATCCTCGAAGGCCCTGGGGAAGAGGGGTCCTTCCGAGTAGGGGTCCAGGCCGGAGAGGATCGCAGGAACCGTGCGGAGGATGGTCACCAAGGCGGCGGGAATGTGTTCGACCAGGAGGCCCCCGCCGGGCAGAGGATGGATCTCCAAGGCTCAGCCCTCCGCCCTCTCCAGGGTGGCCAGCAGGTGGTAGCCGTGCAACTTGGCCAGGTAGACCTCGGCCCTCTCCCGGGGACCGGTCCAGACGACGGACCGCCCTTTCAGGTGGACCTCCATCATGAGCCTGTAGGCCTTGGAAGGGGGATAGCCGAAGATGGTCATGAAGACCCGGGTCACGTAGGCCATGAGGGTCACAGGGTCGTCGTGGACCACCACGTTCCAGGGCGTTCCCAGCCGGGTCTCGGGCCGGGCCGCCTCCTCTTCCCTGGGCCTGGCGCCCCTGTTTCCGAAAGAGTCGTCACTCATGGTTCCCTGGTTTCCTCCCGCCGGGCCTGGGGCCGTCCCTCCCCCGGGCCGGGACACCATCTTACCCGTCCCGGCACCGGGGGAAACCGCCTGGGACGGTCAAGCCCTCTCCTGCTTGAAGCCGCCCTTCACCAGGAAGTAGGTCACAGGGACCACCAGGAGGGTGAAGGCCGTGGAGACGAAGAGGCCGAAGATGAAGGCCCAGGCCAGACCGGAGAAGATGGGATCCAGGGTGATGGGAATGGCCGCCAGGATGGCCGTTCCCGCCGTGAGGAGGATGGGCCGGAACCGGACGGCCCCGCTCTTCAGGATGGCCTCCCTGAAGGTCTCGCCCCGGGCCAGGGCTTCCTGGATGAAGTCGATGAGCAGGATGGCGTTCCTCACGGCGATCCCCGCCAGGCCGATCATCCCTATCATGGCCGTGGCCGTGAAGAAGATCGGGTCCAGATATCCTCCCACAGGATGGGTCCCCACCAGGTTCAGGAGCCAGAATCCGGGCATGATCCCGATGATGGTGAGGGGGATGGAAATCATCAGGACCAGGGGCATGAAGTAGGACTTGGTCTGGCCCACCAGGATGACGTAGATCCCGAGCAGGGCGATCCCGAAGGCGATCCCCAGGTCTCGGAATACGTCCAGCGTAATCTTCCATTCCCCTTCGCCGGCCCATTCCAGGGTGACCCCGGGAGGGAGTTCCACCTTGTCCCTCATGTCGGCCTGGACGTCCAGGATCGCCTCCGCCGGGGCCCGCCCGGCCATCTCGGCCACAACGTAGACCACCCGCTTCAGGTTCTTGTGGTAGATCGTCTTGTCCTCGATCCGCCGTTCCACCCGGCCGAGCTCGAGGAGGGGAACCATCACACCCAGCCTGGAAGGAACGTAGATCGAGGCCAGTTCCTCCTCGCGGGACCGGTCCGCCAGGGGGAGCTGGACCTGGATGGCCATGGGTTCCACCTCGCCCGGCCTGTGGAGCACGTCCGCCGCGGTCCCGCCGAAGGCCGCCGCCAGGGTGGCGGCGATGGCCTCGTCGGTGACCCCCGAGAGGGCGGCCTTCTCCTTGTCGGGAAGGAAGACCACCTTCTCCTGGTCCTCCTCGACGAAAACGTCCACGTCGACGACGCCCCTTTCCTTCCGGAGCCTCTCCTCCACGATCCGGGCGCCCTTGATCAAATCGGCGTAGCGTGTGAAGGGGCCGCCGTAGACCTCGACGGTCACCGTCGAGAGCACGGGAGGGCCGGGGGGAACCTCGACGATCTTGATGCTCACCCGCCCCTTGTCGGAAAGGATCCGGGACCACTTCTCCTGGATCTTCTCGATGTCCCGCCGGATCCTGAGGCAGATGGAGTGGGACTGCTGGACCCTCTGCTTCTTGTGGATCAGGTTCACCCGGATGTCCGCAACATTGGGTCCCCGCCTCAGGTAGTAGTACCGGACCATCCCGTTGAAATCCATGGGGGAAGCCGTGCCGGCGAAGGAGGTGAAGTCCGTCACCTCGGGGACGGTCCGCAGGTAGTCCGTCAGCTCTTCGCAGACCGCCTGGGTCGTCTCCAGGGTGGTGCCCTCGGGCATGTCCACGATGAGCTGGAATTCGTTCTTGTTGTCGAAGGGAAGCATCTTCAGGGGCACGTACCTGAAGAGGGCGAGGGAAGAGGAGAGCACCAGGAGGACCAGGAGGACGAAGATCATTCCCCAGGCCCAGATCGGTCTCTTCACGAAGGGCGAGACGAACCAGGAGTAGACCTTGTAGGTCCGGCTCAGGGTGATGTCCCTGTCCTCGGGCCTTCCCACGTCCTTGATCCTCCCGTTCAGCACGTGGTAGCTGAGCCAGGGCGTGACCGTGAAGGCCACGAGCATGGACATGAGCATGGCCAGGGGGACGTTCAGGGCCATGGGCGCCATGTAGGGCCCCATCATCCCCGTGATGAAGAAGAGGGGCACGAAGCTCACGATCACCGCCAGGGTGGCGAGGATGATCGGTGGAAGGACCTCGGCCATGGCGTACATGACCGCATCCATGGGTTTGCGGATCCCCATCTTCATGTGGCGGTAGATGTTCTCCACCCCCACGATGGGATCGTCCACCACAAGGCCCAGGGAAAGTGTGAGGGCGAAGAGGGTGACCCTGTTGATCGTATATCCGAAGAGGTAGTTGAGGAGCAGGGTCAGGGAGAAGGTGATGGGCACGGCGGCGGCCACGACGAAGCCCGAGTGCCACCCCATGATGATGGCGATCATGGCTATGACGATCACGATGGCAAGGGCGAGCCCTTCCAGGAGGTCGTTCACCTTGTCGTCCGCCGTCTCGCCGTAGTCGCGGGTGATCCAGGTGTAGACCCCCTCGGGGATGACCGTCTCCTCGATCTTCTCGAGCCGCTCCTGGATGGCCTTGCTCACCCAGACGGCGTTGGTCCCCTTCTTCTTGGCCACGGCCAGGGTGACGGCCGTGAAGTTGCGCCGCCTTGCGCCTTCGAGCCCCGGGGGGACGGGAAAACGCCTGTCCGCCGAGGGTCCAAGGCCGAACTGGCAGTAGTTCTCCACGTCGGCGGGGGCCTCCTCCACGTCGGCCACGTCCCTCAGGTAGACGGGGCTTCCCTTGTGGAGCCCCACGATGAGTTCCCCCACCTCCTCGGGGGTCTTCAGGAAGGACCCGGCCTCCAGGAAGGAGACCCGGTCCCCCTCGGTGAGCGTCCCGGCCTGGAACTTCACGTCCGCCCCGCGGAGGGCCTGGACCACCTGGGCCACCGAGAGGCCCCGTGAGGCCAGGAGCTCCATGTCCAGCTTCACTTTCACCTGGAGGGGGGCTCCGCCGACGATGTAGGTCCGGCCCGTGTTCTTCACCGACTGGAGGCGGATCTCCACCTCCTCGGCGATCCGGCGCAACTCGAAGTCTGAGAGCTTCTCCGAGGCGAAGGTGATGTCCACGATGGGGACGTCGTCGATCTCCACGGGCTTCACCACCCATCCCTTCACGATGGGCGGGATCTCGTCCACGTGCATGGAGATCTTGTTGTAGAGCTTCACCAGGGAGTCGGTTCGATCCTCTCCGACGTAATAACGGACCGTCACGATGGCCATGCCGGGCCGGCTCATGGAGTAGACGTACTCCACCCCGTCGATCTGGTAGAGGAGCTTCTCCAGCTTGGTCGCCACGAGGCGCTCCACCTCGTGGGCCGAGGCTCCGGGCACCTGGACGAAGACGTTCGCCAGGGGAACCACGATCTGGGGCTCCTCCTCCCTGGGCGTCACCAGGACGGCCACGGCCCCGGCCAGGAGGGCCACGACGATGAGGAGAGGGGAAAACTGCCCTTTCAGGAAGATCTCGACGATCCTGGCGACGAAACCGCCCTTCCTGGGGGCCTCCGCCGCGGGGGTGTTCTTCTCCCGGTCCATGGCGCCCCCCCTCAGTCCCCGGTTCCCACGGCCCCGCGGCCGAATTCCTCCAGGATCTTCTCACCAGGCCTGAGCCCGGAGAGAACGACCACGGATTCCCCGTCCTCCGTCTCCGGCCCCAGGCGGACGAACCGCCTGTGGACGAAACCCTTCCCGTCCACGACCTTCACCATGGTGAGTTGCCCCACCCTTCCCACGGCCGAGAGGGGGATGTGGATCTCCTCCTTCTCTCCCATGGGAAGAAGGATCTTGCCGTACATCCCTTTGTATACGCCCGGGGGACAGGGCCCGGAGACCTTCACCAGGAAGGTCCTGCTGGCCACTTCCGAGGCTGGGACCACCTCCTGGACCACTCCGTTGCAGAGCCCCTCCACGACGGCCACCTTCACCTTCACCTTGTCCCCGGGGCGGAGCCCCATGGCCAGGGATTCCCGAACCTCCGCCCAGAGCTGCATCCTCGTGGGGTCGTAGAGGGTCACCAGGACCTGCCCGGGAGTGACCATGTCCCCCACGTCCACCTGCTTGTCCACCACGACCCCCGAGATGGGTGCCCGGACCTTGGCGTAGGAGAGCATGGTCCGCGCCTCCTGGAGGGCGTGTTTGGCCCGCTCCAGCTCGGCCTCGGCGGCCTGGGCCTGGTGGCGGATCCGGTCCCAGTCGTTGTCGGAGATGAGTTTTTTCTGGTGGAGGCCCTTGCTCCTCTCCACCTCCAGGCGGGCCTGCTCGGCCTGGGCCTGGGCGGCCTTCACGGCCTGCTCGGCCTGGGCCACCTTGGCCCGGATGTCCTGGTCGTCCAGTTCCACCAGGACCTGGCCCTTCCGGACCCGCATCCCCGCATCCACGTGGACCTTCACCACCCGTGCCAGGAGGCGGGACCCCACGGCCGTCTCGTGGAGGGCCCGGACGGAACCCACGGCCGTCTCGTAGACCGGAACGGTGACGGTCTTCACCACCAGAGTCTTGGCCCTCCCCGCCTTCTCCGCGGCGAAGGCGACTCTCCCCGGGGGAAGCTTGTCCCGGAAGACCCCGGCGAACCAGGCGATGGCCAGGACCATCCCCAAGAGAACGAGAACCACCCCCAGGGGCCGAAAGATCCTCCTCACGTCTCCCATGAAACCTCCTGGTCTCGCTTCCTGGTTTTTTGACCTTTTAAGGGAATTTTAGGGGGCGGACAAGGGCTCTTCTTCCCCCGAAGGCCCAGGAGACAGGCATCATGCCCCAAGTCCCCCCCTGGATCTAGCTCCCTCCATGGAAGGAAGATAGGGGGCGCACCCATCTTCCCGGAGAGGGCTGCCGCCCATCTCCGCAGGGGGATCCTAGAGTCGGGAAAGAACCGCTTCCGCCACCTGGAGTCCCAGCTTCCGGCAGGCCTCCAGGTCTTCCGCCTTGGGGACGAATTTCACCGCCAGGGGCTCGGCCACGGATTCCACTCCCATGACGGTCAGGTTGGCATGGGCCTGCTTGATCCCCACAGGCCCCCAGCCGTAGGAACCGAAGACGGCCCCCACCAGGTTCTTGGGCTTCAGGCTCTGCAAGTAGGTCAGGGTGTCCGCCAGGGAGGGATACATGCCTGCATTGATCGTAGGCGCCCCCACGAGGAGGGCTCCCGCCAGGAGCACCTCCGTGGCCACGTCGGACCTGTGGCTCCCCCCCAAGGGCATGAGCTTCGGGGACGCCCCGCCCCGGGAGATTCCCTCCGCCACGGCCCGGGCCATGAGCTCCGTGCTCCCCCACATGGTGTCATAGACGATCACCGCCTTCCGGGAGGGTTTCTGGAGGGACCATTTCCGGTAATTCTCCAGGATCTCGGGGATCCTGCTCCTCCACAAGGGACCGTGGTCCGTGGCCAGGATCTTCCACTCCACGCCCAGGGAGAGGAGCTTCTCCACGCCCTTGGCCACGATGACGGAGTAGGGCATGAGGATGTTGGCGAAGTACTTGGCCGCCTCCCAGTCCAGCACGTGGGGGTCGACCTGGTCGTCGAAACGCTCGCAGGTGGCCAGGTGGCTTCCGAAGATGTCCTGGGCGAAGAGGATCCTCTCCTCGGGGCACCAGGTGACCATGCTCTCCGGCCAGTGGAGCATGCGGGTCTCGGCGAAACGGAGAGTCACCCCTCCCAGGTCCAGGACCTCTCCGTCCTCCACGGCACGGACGGCGAGCTCCGGGCCGAAGTGTTCCGCCAGGGCCTGGACCCCCGTCTTGGAGGCCAGGATGGTCTCGGGCTTCACCAGGGCCGCCACTTCGGGGAGGCAGCCGGAATGGTCCATCTCGGCGTGGTTGGAGACGATCACGTCGATCTTCCCGGGATCCACGACGGAGGCCACCCGGGAGAGGAGTTCCCCCTGGAAGGCCTTCTTCACCGTGTCGACCAGGACGATCTTCTCCTTCCCCAGGACGAGGAAGGCGTTGTACGTGGAACCTCCCGGAGTGGCGTATCCGTGAAAATTCCTGAGCGCCCAGTCCACGGCTCCGACCCAGTAGACCCGTTCGGAAAGGGGGACGGCCTCGAATGGACCCTGCATGGCGTCACCTCCGGCACGAAAGGCGGAAAAAACCGGCCCCGGAAGGCCCGAGGCCGGTCCTCTCTACCGGAAAACCCGGCACAGGGAAAGGATTTCCCCGGACCTCTCAGGCCTCCTGGGCACCCCGGGCGCCCAGCTCCCGGTCCAGCATGAACAGACCCTGCCTGGAATCGGCAACCATCTCGATCTGGTCCACCACCCGGCCTGTCGAGGACTCCTCCTCGACCTGCTCGGTGACGAACCACTGGAGGAAATTCTCCGTGGCGAAATCTTTCTCCTCCCGGGCCAGGGCCACCAGGTCGTGGATCCTCCCGGTGATGTACTTCTCGTGCTCGTAGGCCGCCTTGAAGGCCTCCAGGGGGGACTCCCACTCGGACTGGGGGGCTTCGACGGCCGACAGGACCACCCGGCCCCCCCGCTCGTCGACGTAGTGGAAGAACTTCATGGAGTGCTCCCACTCCTCCCGGGCCTGCATCTCCATCCACCTGCCGAAGCCCGAGAGTTTCCTGGAATGGAACCAGGCCGCCATGGAGAGGTAGAGATAGGTGGAGAAGATCTCGGCGTTGATCTGGTCGTTCAGGGCCTTCTCCATCTTCTTGGAAAGCATCGCGTCACCTTTTCGTCTTTCCGATCCCCGGGGGAATCAGTTGTCCGTCATCACCTGCTCGTCGTACTCGATCTCGAAACGGAGCTTGTGTTTCGCCTCCTCCTGGGCCAATCCCAGGAAGAGGTCCCGCGCGGCCGGATCCTCCGCCGCGGCAGCCAGGTCGCTGTAGAGCTTGAAGGCCGCCTTCTCGGCCTTCATGGCCGCCACCAGGGCCTGGGGATAGGTCATGTCCTCGCTGGGCTCCACGTCGACCGTGTAGTCGCTGATCTTCAGGTCCGCCACCTTTCCCCCGCTTCGAAGGACGGTCTTCCCGCTCTTCACGTCCTCCAGCTTGGCCTTGTGGGCCTCCTCTTCGCGGGCGAAGGAGAGGAGGGTCTCCTTCACGTGGGGGTTGGTGACCTTCTCGGCAAGCCCTCTGTAGAAAGCGGCGGCCTTCTCCTCTTCCTTGATGGCGAAATCCAGGATCTCCTGGGCTGACTGGAACTCCATAGGGACACCTCTCCTGTTCATTCCTGGAAGGGGGAAGCCGAAGCCTCCCCCCGCGGATCTCGACCTTCTCTCAACCCTTCCAGAGGCCGTGAAGGTTGCAATACGCCCGGGCCGTGGCCTTCTCTGCGGCGGTCTGGAAGAAGACCACGGGCTCCCCGCCCGGTTCCAGGTGCTTCCGGCAGACCTTGTCGCCGTCGTCGAGTTCGATCCACACGATGAAGTGATTCTCCTCCATGGGATGGATCGTGCTCCCCACGGAGACCTTGAAGCCGCCGTCCACCTTCTCCACGACGGGCACGTGCTTCTCGACGGCCGCATCGGTGGTATTCGACGACAAAAGGGTCATGGGCCTTCCGCAACAGACCAGGACGCCATCTCCGCGATTGATGACCTCCACGATGTTTCCACAGACCTCGCAATGGTAGATCTCGTGCACCTCAGTCATCTCGTCCTCCTTGGGATCGGCTTCTCCGACCTCCTCTGGGTTTCGATCCTCCCCTTCCGGGAAAGTTCCCGGAGGGGGGATTCTTTCCATCAATTTCCCAGATCCCACTTCCCCGCCCGGCGGTGCTTCTCGCACTCTTCCTCGGCGAGTTTGCGGATCCTGTAGGCGGCGTCCCGGAGGACCCCGTAGACGATCCCGCAGGAGTCGTCGTCCCTGTCCCGGTCGCCCTGCTCCGCCAAGGCGAGCATCTCCTGGGTCAACCGAAGAACTCCCAGGAGGTTGTCATTGTATGCCTTGGTCACTGGGTCACTCCTTGGTCCGGCGCCGGAAGGCGCCTGCCGCCTGAAACATTCCGGCCCGAAGGCCCTGGGCCCATTTCATTGCAAGAGCCGTGCCGGAGACGATTCGGGCCCATCCCCGCGGTTTTTGCCGAAACCCGCCCCCGCTCCTTGTCTCACGAGACAGAGAGCGAGACACCGGGCGGGATCCGGAAGCCCCCCCTCCCGGGGACGGTCTTTCCCGCGCCCATGGAGAGGGGAAAAAAAGAAATCCGAAACTCCACCCGGGGAGCCTGGGGTCAGCTGAAATCGGCCAGGAGTTTCCGCCTTCCCGGCTCCTGGAGGCGGCGGAGGGCGTTGGCCTGGATCTGGCGCACCCTCTCGGCGCTGACCCCGAGCATCCGGCCGACCTCGTGGAGAGTCATGGTTTCCTTCCCTTCCAGGCCGAAACGGAGCTGAAGGACCAGCTTCTCCCTCTTGGGGAGTGTGTCCAAAAGTTCCCGGATCCTCTTGGGAAGGAGGGCGGATCGTTCCTCCTCCTCGGCGGCCAGGCTGGCGTCCCCCTCGGCGGCGAGCCTCTCCTTGAGGCTTCCCCCCTCTTCGCCGGGAGGCTCCCAGTCGAGACTCACGGTCTTCCTGTTGTCCCTCAGGGTGGTCTCCACCTTGGCCGGGTCCACCCCCAGGGTTTCTGCCACGACCACTTCACCCTCCACCTCGGAGAGCCGGCCCTCCACCTGGGCCTGGGCCTTTCGGATCCGGCGGGTCGCCTTCTGGACCCATGCGGGGATCCGGACCGTCCGGCTTTGATTGTATACAGTCTCCAGGAATGCCTGGCGGATCCAGTACTCGGCGTAGGTCCGGAAGCGGACCCCTTTCCGCCAGTCGTAACGGTCCACCGCACGGAAGAGGGAGGCGTTCCCCTCCTGGACCAGGTCTTCCCTGGAGACCCCGGGAAAGCGGAATCCCGAAAGGGTGAGGAGGACGATGTAGAGGCACCCCTCGATGAACTCGTTCCGGACCTGGTTGAACTCGCGGCAGCGCTCCCGCAGGCGGGCGGCGGCGGCCACCCCCATGGTTTTCACGAGACGGGGGCATACCTGAGGGCCTCCCTCGGGGGTGGGAGGGACCTCGCGGCATTGAAAGGAGGCCAGGGCCTCCCGATCCTTCTCCGGGTCGATTCCGGCCTGACGCAAGGCCTTGAAGAACCGGGCCCGGACGAGGGCGTAACGGCGGGCGACCCGGTACTCCCCCTCCCGGTCCAGCCTTGGGAGGGAGAGCACTTCCTGGGCGTAGGCGCCGCTGACGGGGAAGAAGACAGGATCCTTCGGCGGGGGAGAAGGAGGTCTGGTATCGGGTACGATCCGGATGTCCTTGCGGTCCAGCACCTCGAGGAGGGCCTGGAGGCGCCCGTCGAAGGACTGAGGAGGAACGTCCAGGAGGGCGTCCAAGCGGGAAGAGAGGATCTCCCCCCCCTTGGGAACCCTGTCCAGGAGCCTGTTGCGCTTCCTCTTCAATGTCACGGCCGACCTCGCTTGGAGTAGAGTGGATTTCTTGGCCATGGGGGTCCCTTCTGAAACAGTTACTCTTTAGGATGCAAAATCCGTGCCCCCTGGTGAAGGAAGGAGGAAAAAGTCCAAGAAAACCGCCTTTTTCTTCTTCCCTTTCTCCAGGTTTGCCTTGGTTTCCTCCCTCCCTTGACCCATGGGTCCGCCGTTCCCGGTGATCCTCCTTTCCACCGGGAACCTTCCGCCCCGGCCTCTTTCCAAGAGGCTTGAGGCCGGGGAACCCGGTTTTTTCAGCACGGGAGAAATCCAGATGATCGTCGGCGTGCCCAAGGAAACCTACCCAGGCGAAAGGCGGGTGGCTCTCACGCCCCAGGTCCTGCCGGTCTACCTGAAGGCCGGAATGGAAATCCTGGTGGAGAAAGGCGCAGGGGAGGCGGCAGGCTTCCCGGACGCCAGGTTCACAGACCAGGGTGCAAAGATTGCACAAGACCGGGAGGAGGTCTTCTCCAGGGCCGACCTGATCCTCCAGGTCCGTTGCCTGGCAGGGAGAAAGGGGGAAGGTCCGGGCGACCTGAGTCTCGTGAGACAGGGTCAGACACTTGTGGGACACTTTCGCCCCCTCTCTCCCGAGTCGGCCCGGGCCATCGAGGAGCTCGCCGGGAAAGGGGCCAACCTGGTGGCCATGGAACTCGTGCCCAGGATCACCCGGGCCCAGAGCATGGACGCCCTCTCCTCCCAGGCCACCGTTGCGGGCTACAAGGCCGTCCTCCTGGCGGCGGACCTCCTGCCCAGGATGTTTCCCATGCTCATGACCGCCGCCGGGACGGTCACGCCGGCGCGGGTCTTCGTCATCGGGGCGGGCGTGGCGGGTCTTTCGGCCATTGCCACGGCCAAACGGCTGGGCGCCACGGTGAAGGCCTACGATGTCCGCCCAGCCGTGAAGGAACAGATCGAGAGCCTGGGGGCCACCTTCCTGGAGCTCCCCCTGGAGGCGGGGGATGCGGAAGACAAGGGAGGATACGCCAGGGCCATGGACGAGGCCTTCTACGAGAAGCAGCGCAAGCTCATGGCCCAGGCCCTGGAAGAGAGCGACGTGGTGATCACCACGGCGGCGATCCCGGGAAAGCGTGCCCCTCTCCTTCTCACCGAGGCCATGCTCGAAGCCATGGAACCCGGCTCGGTGATCGTGGACCTGGCGGCCGAGACGGGGGGCAACTGCGAGTCCACCAGGCCCGACGAGACCCGGACCGTCAAGGGAGTCCAGGTCCTGGGGCCCACCAACCTTCCCTCCACCGTCCCCTACCACGCCAGTTCCATGTATGCCCGCAACGTGGCCAACCTGGTGAAGCACCTGGCCAAGGAGGGAGGGATCGAGTGGAACCTGGAAGACGAGATCACCCGGGGGGTGCTTGTGGCCCGGGGAGGAGAAGTGATCCACCCCAGGGTCAAGGAAGTCCTGGAACGGGCCGCCGGGGACGCAGGCTAGTCCCTCCGGTTCGGGAGAAACGTTCATCCGCAGGAGGAAATCCACGTGTTCGTCCTTTATCTCACCATATTCGTTCTGGCCGTATTCGTCGGCTTCGAGGTGATCACCAAGGTCCCTCCAACCCTTCACACCCCCCTGATGTCGGGATCCAACGCCATCTCGGGGATCACCATCATCGGCGCCCTGATCGCCGCCGGGTCCGAGATGGGGACCATGGCGGCCGTCCTGGGCTTCTTCGCCCTGGTCTCGGCCACGATCAACGTAGTCGGCGGCTTCCTGGTGACCCACCGCATGCTGGGCATGTTCCGGAGAAAGGACTGAGGCCATGAACATCCCCTTGGAAATCCCGGGCTTCCTGAGAACCAGCCCCTGGGTCAACTTCTTCTACCTTCTCGCGGCGGTCCTCTTCATCGTGGGCCTCAAGGGCCTGGCCCACCCCAGGACTGCCGTGAGGGGCAACCTCATCGGTGCTGTGGGCATGCTCATCGCCATCGTCACGGCCCTGGTGGGCGAGCACATCCTCCAGCCCTGGCTCATCGTGGCGGGGCTGATCCTGGGAGGAGCCGTGGGAGCCGTCCTTGCCCTGAAGATCCAGATGACCGGCATGCCCCAGCTGGTGGCCCTCTTCAACGGTTTCGGAGGCCTGGCATCCCTCCTCGTGGCTGGGGCGGAGATCGGAACGGCCGGCGCCGCCGCAACCACCCAGATGACCGTTTCCACAGCCGCAGCGGGACTCATCGGGGCCGTAACCTTCTGGGGAAGCCTGGTGGCCTTCGCCAAGCTCCAGGGACTGATCTCAGAGAAGCCCCTTCTCTTCAAGGGAAGGCATCTCCTCAACATCGTCCTTGGAGTGGTGGTGATCCTCCTTGCCGTATGGATCGTGAAGGAACCCGACCAGCCGGCGGCCTACTGGCTCCTTGTCCTGGTATCCTCGGTCCTGGGCGTCTTCCTGGTCACCCCCATCGGCGGTGCGGACATGCCCGTGGTGATCGCCCTTTTGAACTCCTACTCCGGCCTGGCCGCCACGGCCACGGGCTTCGTCCTCGACAACACGGTCCTCATCATCGCCGGCTCCCTGGTGGGCGCATCGGGGATCATCCTGACCAAGATCATGTGCAAGGCCATGAACCGGTCCCTGGCCAACGTATTCTTCGGCGTCCTGGGGCCCCAGGAGGGAGGCCCTTCGGCGGACGACGTATACGCCGGGAAGATCAAGTCCACCTCACCCGAGGAGGTGGCCATGCTCTTCGATTCCGCCCGCCGAGTCGTCTTCGTGCCCGGCTACGGCATGGCCGTGGCCCAGGCACAGCACGCCGTCCGGGACCTGGCCAATCTCCTGGAAGAGAGGGGAATCACCGTGGAATACGCCATCCACCCCGTTGCGGGCCGGATGCCGGGACACATGAACGTCCTCCTCGCCGAGGCCAACGTCCCCTACGACAAGCTCAAGGAGATGGACGAGATCAACCCCTCCTTCGAGCAGACCGACGTGGCCATCGTCATCGGCGCCAACGACGTGGTGAACCCCGAAGCCCGGACCAACCCCCAGAGCCCCATCGCCGGGATGCCCATCCTGGACGTGGACAAGGCCCGAACCACCATCGTGATCAAGCGGAGCCTGAGTCCCGGTTTCGCAGGCATCCCCAACCCCCTCTTCGCCCAGGACAACACCCTCATGCTCTTCGGCGACGGCAGAGCCATGATCCTGGAACTCATCAAAGCCCTCAAAGAATAACCCCCCCATTTCCTGCCGGGAGTAGTTTTATAACGAAAAGCCTGCCGTTTTTTGCCGGGAGGAGTTTTATAACGAAAAGGGGCCGCCCCGGCGGGGCGGCCCCTTTTTCTTGGTAGGTGGGAGATCTCTACTCGTGGGCCTGGAACCACTCCTTGGCCTTGTTCGGGTCGGGGGACATGGTGTCCTCGCCGGGATTCCAGTTGGCCGGGCAGACCTCGCCGGTCTTCTTCATGGTCTGGATGGCCTTGAGGACCCGGAGGGTCTCGTCCACGTTCCTACCGATCCCCAGGTCGTGGACCACTTCGTAGGCCACGTTTCCGTCGGGGTCGATGATGAAGAGCCCCCTGAGAGCCACTCCGGCCTCCTCGAGGAGGACACCGTATTCCTGGGAGATCTTCTTGGTCAGGTCGGCCAGGAGGGGATAGGCCACCTCCCCGATGCCGCCTTCTTTCCTGGGGGTATTGGCCCAGGCCAGGTGGACGTAGTGGCTGTCCACGGAACACCCCAGGACCTCCGCTCCGAGCTCCTTGAACTCGGCAATCCTGTCGGAGAAGGCGATGATCTCCGTGGGACAGACGAAGGTGAAGTCCAGGGGATAGAAGAAGAGGACCAACCACTTGCCCTTGTAGTCGTCCAGGGAAATCTCTTTGAATTCCTTGCCCACCAGGGCCTGGGCCTTGAAGAAGGGTGCTGGCTTGGCTACGAGACTCATGTTCTTTGCTCCTTAGGATTTTCTTCGGGAAATCTATCTCTACCGAAAGACGGCCTCCCCAAGGGAGGCTCCTCTGCGGGAGCAAAATTCGTGCCGCCGGGATCACTCCTCCGCAGGAAGGGGGTTGTCCTTGAGAAAACGATAGAGCGTGGCCCGGCCTACACCCAGGATCCGGGCGGCCCGAACCTTGTTCCCCCCTGCCAGTCGGAGGGCCTCGGCCACCTTGGCGGCGTCCAGTTTTCGGTTCGGCCGGCTCGGTAAGGGGCCCTCCAGGAGGAGAGCTCCCGGAAGGAGGGGGCCGGAAGGCTGGGCCTGGGGATTCCGGATCTCCAAGGGCAGATGCTCCACGAGGATGGTCTCCCCGTCGCACCCGATGGAAGCGAACTGAAGGGCGTTGATCAGCTCCCGCACGTTCCCCGGCCAGGGATATCGGTAGAAGAGGTCCATAACTTCCCGGGAGACCCCGTGGATGGGCTTTCCCGTCTCCCTGCGCACCCTGGACAAGACCTGCTCCACCAGGAGAGGAAGGTCCTCCTTGCGGTTCCTCAAAGGGGGCAACTCGATGGGCACCACCCGAAGGCGATAGAAGAAGTCCTCCCGGAACCTCCCTTCCCGGACCATGCGCCCCAGGTCCCTGTTGGTGGCGGAGACGATCCTGACGTCCACGGTCACCGTCTGCTCTCCCCCGACCTTCTCGAAACGCTTCTCCTGGAGCACCCGGAGGAGCTTCACCTGAAGGGCGGGAGAGAGCTCCCCCACTTCGTCCAGGAAGAGGGTTCCCCCGTGGGCCAACTCGAAGCGACCCTTCTTGTCCCGGATGGCCCCTGTGAAGGCACCCCTCACGTGGCCGAAGAGTTCGCTCTCCAGGATGTTCTCGGGAAGGGCTCCGCAGTTGACCGGCACGAAGGGCCCGTCCTTCCTGGGGCTTTCCTCGTGGATGGCCTGGGCCACCAGCTCCTTTCCCGTGCCGCTCTCGCCGGTGATCAGCACGGGATAGTCCGACAGGGCCACCTGGCGGATGGTCTGGAAGACGGCCTGCATGACCGGCGAGACCCCGACGATCCCGTGGAAGGACTCGTCCTTCTCCACCTTCTCACGCAAGGCCTCCACTTCCGTGACGTCTTCGATCAAGGCCAGGACCCCCGGGGCCCGCCCGGGAAAGACCTCCATGGGCATCCTGGTGATCTTGAGCCTCTTCTGCCGGCCCCGGTCGTCCAGAAAGACGGAACGATGCTTTTTTCTCCCTTCCAGGGCGGGCCTTCCCGGCAGGAAGGCACACTCTTTTCCGCAAAGCCCCAAAGGCCCGAAGACCTGCCGGCAATCCTTGCCCAGGACATCCTTCCGGGGGAGGCCCAGGATCTTCTCCGCCGCCCTGTTGAAATAGGCGATCCGCCGGTTCTCGTCGTGGATCAGGATCCCCACTTCCAGGGATTCCACCAGGAGGTTCCGCCTGGCCCTCTGGCGGGCCAGGGCCGCCAAGTAGCCCTGCTCCAGGAAGGTCCGGATCCTCTCCTCCAGGAAATCCCTGGCCTCCCGCCACTCCTTCACCGATCCTCCTCCCTCCACCCCGGGAAGCACAGGAAGGGACCAATCCAACAAGATCGGGTCGGAAAGCAACAGGGCCAGGGAGGAGCCCTCCTTCCCCACTCCTTCCTTTCCCTCCCGGCAAAGGGTGATCACCAGGTCGAACTCTCCCGAGGCCGGGTCCCCAACCTCCCTGGCGGGGAACTTCCCCAGATCCAGCCCTGTCTCGGCCAAGGCCTGGACCGCGCCCTGGGGGAGCCGGACCGCATCTCCGGCGTTGCACCAGGCCTCCACCCGGGGGGAGGCGGCCCTCTCAAGGAGGACCCGGCCCATCCAGGCCAGGGCAGGGAGGAGCTGGCAATGAAAGAGAATCTTCATTCGTTCCGTCACGAAGGAACAGCCTACCCGCCTGTCTCAGCGAGGCAACCCACTGTCTCAGAGGTTGTCTCACCCGCCGGTTCCGATCCACCCACCCGGCCGGCCATCCAGGGCTTTCCCCCCAGGCTCCCCCAGTGCGATCACCCCCTCTTGCCGGAGGGAGGGGCCCCCTTCTTCTCCCGGCGGGCAAGGAATACCCGGGCCGCCTCCCTGGCCAGGCTCCAGAGATTCCGACCCTCCAGATTCCCCAGGATCGCCACGGCGATCTTCTTCCGGGGAAGGATGTAAAGGACCGTGCTCGTCCCCGGCTGCCCCCCGGTGTGGCCGACCTCCTTCTCCCCCTTCCAGGTCTTGACCTGGAATCCCATCCCGTAACCCGTGACTTTCCCCTCCCGGGTCTTCTGGGAGGTCCAGGCCTCCTCCAGGAGCGGCCGGTCCAGCAACCGGCCCGTGAGCAGGGCCCCGGCGAAACGGCAAAGGTCCTCCGCCGTGGAGACCAATCCCCCTCCAGGCACCTTGTTGGACGTATCGGCCAGCCGGCAATTCAAGAGCCTCCCCCGGCGATCCCTCCGGTAGCCCCTCGCCCGGAACCTTAGGATCGCCCCCTGGTCGTCCCGGAAGGTGCGGACCATGCCGGCCGGTTCGAGAACGAGGTCCCACAAGGCCCGGAAGAAGGACTTCCCCGAAACCCTCTCCACGGCACGCCCCAGGAGGTTGAATCCGTAAGTGGAGTAGGAATACCTGGTCCCCGGCTCGAAGAGGAGGGGATCCCCGGCGAAGAGGGAGAGAGTGGAGGCCAGGTCCGGAAAAGGCCGGGTCAGGAAGATCTCCCCCTTCTTGTAGTGCCGGATCCCCGCCAGGTGCCCCAGGAGGAGCCTGGGGGTCACAGTCCAGCGCTTCCGGGGAAAAGAGGGGACGTATCGCCCGATGGGGGCGTCCAGGTCGATCTTCCCGGCCCGGCTGAGCCTGAGAAGGGCCGCCGCCGTAAGGCTCTTCGAAATCGATGCGATCCTGAAGACCGTATTCACCCCGACGGGAACGTCGTTCTCCACGTCTGCCAGGCCGAAGGCGCCCTCCCAGGCCACCCGCCCCCGGAACCAAACCGCCGCCGAAAGGCCCGGGATCCCCTTCTCCACCCTCCCCCGGGAAAGGACCGCCGCCGGGGGGGCCTGCATCTTCCGGACCGGGTCGGCCCAGACCCGTCCCCCCTCTCCGGTCCAAAGCCCCCCGGCCAGGAGGAGAAGGGCGGCCTTCCGGATTCTCCGGGGACTAGGACCGAACCGGGCCGTCGGGGCCAACGTACCAGATCTCCTTCTGGGGATGGGAGAGGAAGCGTCCCCCTTCAGGGGTGACGACGACGATGTCCTCCAGGGTGGCCACGCCGAAACCCTCCACGGTGATCCTGGGTTCGATGGTGTAGACCTGGTTCTCCTCGATCTTCATCCGGGGGATCTCACCGTAGCGCTCCCACTCGGGGGCCAGGAGGGCCGCCCCGTCGTGGGTGGACCGCCCCACCTGGTGGCCCGTGGCGTGGGGATACTCGGGATAGCCCTTTCCCGTGATGTAGGACCGGACCAGGGTGTCCACCTCCAATCCGGTCATCCCCGGCCGGATCTCCCTCGCCCCGAGCTGGATGGACTCCACGATTGTGTCGAAGGCCCTCTGGACCGGCTCGGGCGCCCGGCTCTCTCCGGGCCGGAGGAAATACCAGGTCCTCTGCAGATCCGAGCAGAAGCCGTCCTTCTTCACGCCGAAGTCGATATTCATCACGTGCCCCGGTTCGATCTTCCTTTCCGTGGGCCCGCAATGGGCCCCCGCCGACTCGGGGCCGGTGAAGACGGCCGGACACTCGGAGCGGTCCCAGGCCGTCTCCACACCGGCCTCGTCCACCCGCTCCAGGATGAAGGCGGCCACATCCTTCTCGCTCATGCCCGGCCGGAGCATCTCCGTAACCTCGTCGAAGATCCTCTCCGTCAGGTCGATGGCCCCCTGGATCCTGGCCTGTTCGGCGGGAGTCTTCCTCCCCCGTAGAGCCGCCACCAGTTTCTCCGAGGAGACCCACCGGTCCATCCAGTCCGTCCCCTCCAGGTAGCGCTCCAGGAGCTGATACATCCCGTAGGTCAGGCCGTCGGACATGTAGTCGTTGGTGGAGACGTTCAGGGCGAACTTCTCGGGCCGGACCTCCTCGAAAAGCCGCCTGAGCTCGTCGCCGATCCCCGTCACGTAGGAACGGACCTCGGTGAACACCCCCAATTCCTTGAATTTCGTCTCGTCCAGGTTCCCCACGACGGCCACGGCCCTCCCCTTCTTCGTATACGCGAAGGCTGATTGCCAGGTGCAGTGGGTCCCCACGACGAGATCCATGGCGGGATCGGCCATGGCGGCGCTCTCCCGCACGAAGATGAGCCACATGTCCAGGTCGAACTCGGGCAGGAGTTCCAGGGTCTGCTGGATCTTCTCTCGGATCACGGCCGCCTCCTCGGGAAAAGAGCTCCGGGTCTCCCGCCCTCTCCGGCGGGAGATCCCAGCTTAACCCGGGGGCCCCGGGGGATCACCCTTCCACTTCGCCCCACCCGCTCTTCCTGGCGTGGAAGTAGAATCCCACGATCCCCAGGATGGCCAGGGCCCCCACGGCCCCCATGACCAGCCAGAACCTCTGGGGGTCGTAGGTGTCCCAGAGCAACCGGGTCACTTCCTCGGAGCGGGCGAAGCCCTTCTTCTCGCAGATCAGGGGAATCATGGCCTGGGGATCGGCCTTCTCCAGGACCGCCGCCGGGAAATGGAAGTTCGAGACCAGGTATTCCCGGGCCAGGCTGGCCTTCTTGCTCAACGCGTCGAAGAGGGGGCCCGCGATCAGGTTTCCCCCGGCCCAGCCTATGGCGAAGGGCATGTTGGAGTACCCCATGTAGAGGGCCTTCTTGTCGGGCGGTGCGATGAGCCCGATGAACTCGCTGAACTTGGGGGAGCAGGTCATCTCCCCCACGGCGAAGACGAAGATCATGAGGCACGCCAAACCGCCGCTGGAGGAGTAACCGGCCCCGATGAATCCCACGAGGGAGATCACCATCCCCAGGATGAGGGCCACCATGGGAGGAAGGAGCCCGGTGAAGGCGGCGATGGGAATCATGAAGAGGATGATGGCGAAGGTGTCGATGTTCATGATCATCTCCGCCTTGGTCTGTCCCACCCGGTCCTCCCTCAGGTGGACTCTCCTCTTGCGGACCGGCATGGATCCCGCCGTCTCACCCTTCTTCCATGGAGTGACATCCTTGCCCAGGAGGGCCTGCAGAGCCTCCTTCCCCTCCTTCTCACGGACCGTCCCGAAGGAGAAGCCGTTCTCCAGGGAGATCACCCTGGCCAGGTAGAGGGAACTCCAGAGCCGGGCCGCCCGGCCGGCGGCCTCCTCCGCCCCCCCGGACTTCCCGCCCTCCCGGGAGGCCACCTCCTTCTCCAGGCCGGCCAAGGCCTTTGGATCCGTGATGGCGGACAGGAGTTTCCCCTGGGGGGCCCCCGGCGGAAGGGAGACTTTCAAGGTCACATGCCCCTTTCCCTTCACCCCGGCGGTCAGGAGGATCTCCCCCTTCCCGTGAAAGGCCGCAGCGGCGCTCTTCACCATGGAATCGGCCAGGGACTTCACGTCCCTCTCCAGGGCGAGGATCCGGGGAGTCCCCTCCACCCGGACCCGGACCTTCACGCCCTTCTTGGCCAGGGGCACCTGGAAGTCCTTGCCCCACTCGGGAAGCTTCTTGGCCAGATCGATCCGGGAGAGCCTGGGCGCCTGGTAGACCGTCCCCTTCCCCAGGACGGTCTGGAAGGCCGGGGCCACGTCCCTGGTGTTCATCCACTCGTCGACGAAGTTGGGGAAAGTGTCGAAGAGCTGCATGAACATGAGCCAGAAGCCCGAGAAGATGAGAAGGAAGACCACCAGGTGGGCGTCCCTGAACATGGTCGCGATGGAGTCCAGGAAGACCTCCACGGGACTCTTCTCGGCCTCCTCCTCCGTTTTCGGCGCCTTCTCCGGCTCCCTGTAGAGGAGGAAGGCGGGAATGAAGTTCAAAGCCGTGACGAAGGCGGCCACGAAGAAGACGTAACGGAAATGCGTATCCCCCCGGACCGTGGCGGCCAGGACGGGGGCCACGAACCCGCCGATGTTCACCACCAGGTAGAAGACCCCCCAGGCCACGGAGGAGTTGGCCGGTGTGGTGGTCTTCGCGATGGTGCCCTGGACGGGAGGTTTGAAGATCGCCGTCCCCAGCCCAACGAGGCAGCCGGCGATGAAGAAGCTCCAGAAGCCCCCCGAGAGTCCCATGAGGCAGTATCCGGCGATATTGATCAGGAAGGCGAGGGCCAGGCTCTTCCTGTACCCGTAGCGCTCGGTATACCCCCCGCTCACCATGGGCACCAGGCACTGGATCAGGGCCCAGACCGTGAAGATCAGGCTCTTTTCCGTGTAGGAAAGTCCCAGCCCCCCCCGGTAGGCCCCTACCACCAGGTAGAGGGGGGCCACGGCCCTGGTGCTGAAGAAGGCCAGCCTCTCCAGGACCTCCATGAAGTTGGAGATCCAGAAGTTGAAAGGCAATGCCGCGATCACGGCGATCCGCTTGGAGAGACCTTCCTTCTCGCTCACGGGAACCTCCTGGAGGGCAACCTGGGGTCGGGGGCGGGTCGGGGAAAAGAAGAGGATTCTTCCCACCAGGGACGCCGCGGGTCAAGAAAAGGCATCTACTTGCAGGCCCCGGCGAGCTTCCGGATCGTCTCGGCTTCGGGCAGGGCCGGGTCCTTCAGAGCCTTTTCGAGGTAGGGAAGGGCCTCCTTCCTCCTTCCAGCCCTGAAGAGGGCCACTCCCGCCATGGCCAGCCAGGCCGAGGGGGGATTCTCCATGGAGGCCAGGAGCTTCTCGAGGAGATCGATCCCCTTGCGGTGCCCCTCCTCCCCGGGCCCTTCCAGGAGGGCCCGGGCCACGCGGAACCGGTCTTCCGGGCGGACCGCCTCTCCCGCGTCGGCCAGGCCCAGGAGGGCCTTGTCCGCCAGGGAGGGATCGCCCTTGAGCCGGTAGAGCTCCGCCGCCGCGAGGGCCATCGTGAGGGAATCCCGGTCCGCCGGATAAGGGATGCCCTCCACCAGGTCGAGGGCCTTCTTGAACTCCCCCTGCTCCAGGAGCACACGGGCCAAAAGCCCCTGGGCCTCACCGAGCTCCGGCGAGAGGTCCAGGGCCTTCTTCAGGAGGATGCGCATCTTCTGGAGTGCGTCCTTGCGCTCCTTCCCCGTGGCGGCGTCCAGGGCCCGGGCCCGTTCCAGGAGAGCCTTCGCCTCGGCCTCCTTCCTGTCTCCGCAGGAGAAGAAGGACAACGATAGGACGAGGGCGAGCAACACCCCCGAGGGGACCCTCATTCTCATCTCTTTCCTCCCCGCCCCGGAAGGGGCCGTCCCAGGGGCTCCCCAGGAAAGGAGTGCCCCCCTTCCTCCCCCCTCCTGAAGGCGACCCGCCCCCTGAGGACCGTGACCAGGGGCCATCCCCTCAGGGTCCTTCCCTCGTAGGGGCTGTACTCCGCCCGGGAGGGAAGCTCTCCCGCCCGGACCTTTCTTGCCACGTCCCATTCGACCAGGACCAGGTCCCCGTCCTTCCCCGGTTCCAGGGAACCTTTCCTCTCCAGACCGTGGATCCTGGCGGGCGCCTCGGCCCCCGCCTCCACGGCCCGGCCCAGGTCCAGGACTCCCTGGTGGACCAGTTCCAGGAGAAGGGGCCAGAAGAGATCCACCGATGGGATCCCCGAAGGCGCCTTGGCGTAAATTTTCTCTTTCTCCTCCTTGAAGTGGGGCGCATGGTCGGTGGACCAGACCTCCACCCTCCCGGCGGCCAGGGCCTTCCGCAAGGCATCCCGGTCCTCCTCCCCATGGATCCCGGGATTCACCTTGAGGAGGTTTCCCAGCTCACCGGCGTCCCGGGCCTCGAAGTAGAGGTAGTGGGGACAGGTCGAGGCCGAGACGGGCAGTCCCTCTTCCCGGGCCCCATCTATCAGTTCCACCCCCCGGGCGGTGGAGACGTGGAAGAAGTGGACCTCCGCTCCCGTGTCCCTCACAAGCTCCAGGAGGGCGGCCACGCTCACCCATTCCGCCACGGGCGGCCTGGCCAGGAGGCCGTGTTGTTCCGGCGACAGCTCTTCCGCAGGGGGGGCCGCCGCCAGGATCCCCGGGTCCTCGCAATGGACCACGACCTGGACCCCCGCCCGGGCGGCTCCCAGGAGGAGGCGCCGGATCCCGCCGTAGTCCCCGGCGGCAGCCATGCCCGTCGTTCCCCCGGCGAAGAGCTTGAAGGCCGGGCAGAAGGGAGCCGTCTCCACCAGGTGGGGAAGGGCCCGGGGCACCAGGTTTCCGTAGATCCCGAAGTCGCAACGGGCCTTGGGCCCCACCAGGTCCAGCTTGGCCCTGCAGGAAGGAGGATCCAGGAGGAGAGGCGGGTTGTTCTGGACCTCCAGGACGGCCGTCACTCCGCCGTGGAGGGCCCCTTTCGTGCCCGTCTCGTATCCCTCCTTCCCGGCCAGGCCCGGTTCGCGGAAGTGGACATGGTTGTCCACGCCCCCGGGAAGGACCAGGAGACCCGAGGCGTCCAGGACCTCTGCTCCCTTCGGGGGGGGGAAGGTTCCGACCCTGGTGATCCGACCCTTTTCCACCAGGAGGTCGGCCCGCTCCAGCCGGCCCTGCCGGAAGAGCCTGCCCCCTCCTACGTAGAGATCACCACCGCCTTCCATGTTTCCTCCAGGAGGAGCCCCTTCCCCGCCCCTCTTTCTACCTGGCCCGGCCCTGCGGGGAAACAGGAGAACCCGGCCCTCCTCCGGGGAGCCTTCCCTCTTTCCGGGAAGAGAGGTCTCTCTCCAGGGCCCGCCGGAGGAGCCTTTCGTAGACCGAAAGGCCCCGGCTCTTCTCCATCCGGCCCAGGAGGTCCAGCCCTTGGGCGGGAAATCCTCCCATCCAGAGAGCCCGGACCGGATCGTCCCCCGGGGGAAGGGCGCCTTCCTCGAGAAGTGCCAGGAAGGCCCGGGCCGCCCAGTCCCATCCTCCTCCTCGAGCGTAATTGCGGGCAAGGCGGAGGAGGAGGGACCGGTCCCCGGGGGAGTGGAGAAGGCGGGCCCTGAGAGTCCGGGCCTCCTCCCGGAGGCGGCGGATCTTCCCGGCCCTACGGCAAGGCATGAGGAAGATCCCCCCGTCCCGCCTGCCTGCGGCGATCCAGGCTCCTCCCGGGGCGATGCCCGCGCAGTAGAAGACCGCCCCCTGGACCAGGTCGTCCCAGAGCAAGCCCTTCCCCAGGGGTTCGTAGATCCCCACCCTTCCTCCCATCCCGGCCAGGAAGGCCAGCCGCCCCCCGGGAAGGCAATCCAGGCCCAGGGCGGCCTCGGCACACCTCCCGATCTCCCGGATTTCCCCGCTCGCCGGGTCCAACCGCAGGAAACGGCCCTCGTGGACGGAGAAGAGGAGCCCACCCCGGTCGTCGAAGAAGATCTGGTATACCGTATCCGAATCCCGCACCATCCAGGTCCCGAGGGGACGCCCCCCCGGAAGGGCCCAGGTCCGGACGGTTCCGTCCACGCTGGAAGAGGCCAGGATCTTTCCTCCGGGCCCGAACCTGACGCCCTTGACGGAGCTCCTGTGACCTTCCAGGACCTCCCGGCATTTCCCCCTCTCCAAGTCCCAGACCCGGATCGTCTTGTCCCGGCTTCCCGAGGCGGCCAGCCGGCCGTCCCGGGAGAAACAGACCGTCCAGACCCGGCTTCGATGTCCCCGGAGGGAAAGGACCTGCCTCCCCGTCACGGTGTCCAGGAGCCTGAGGACGCCCCCGTCCCCTCCGCAGAGGACTCGATTCCCTCCGGGGGAGAGGGCGGCGGAGACGAGCTTTCCCTTCCAGGGAAGGACGTGCCGCGCCAGGATCCGGCCCGCAAGGAGGTCCCGGAAGAGAAGGACCCGGTCCTCGCCGGCGGAGAGCAGGAATTCCCCCGAAGGGGAAAAGGCCAGACTTCGGACGGTTCCTTCGTGCCTGAATCGATACTCCTTCCCGGCCCGGGGAAGCTGGAAGAAGAAGAGGTCCCCCCGGTCGTTCCCCACGGCCAGGACCCCTCCCGAAGGATCCAGGGCGGCCCCGCCGGACTCCCCCCGGTCGATCCCGAACAGGACCGGACCCCCTCCCGATTCCAGGTTCCAGATCCGGACCTGGCCCGACCGCTCCACGATCACGGCCCACTTGCCGTCGGGCGTAAGCAGGGCGTCCTCGATCCGGGTCTCGGTCTCCCTGGCGTCTCCCAAGGCACGCCCCCCGGCCAGGTCCACCAGGAACCAGTTGCGGAAATGCGCAAGGAGCAACTTCCGAAAGGCCCCGTCGTGGCTGAAGATGGACACGGAATAGGGAAACTCCTTCCCGTAGAGGAGACGTCCGGTCCTTCCCTCCCGGAAGCGGACCACCTTGTCCCCTTCTTCCCCCGTCCACGAGAAGAGGGGCGCCCCCCTCGGCAAGAGAGCCGTTCCGCCCCCATCCTTCCCGGCGGGGGGCACGAAGGAGCGGGGAGGATCGGAGGAAAGGTCCAGGACCCGGCCCGGCCCGATCTCGGCGTCACAGACCAGGACCGGCCCCTTCTCTCCCCGGAAGAAGCGGCACCCCCGGATCCAGCCCTTCTCCCGGAAGAGGAGCACGGGCCGAGGCCTGTTCGGGCGGACCAGGAAGACCGAAGAGGTGCGTCTCCTCCTGTCCAGGAAATCCTCCACCGCCACAAAAGCCGCCAGGTCTCCCCGCCCGGCGGCCTCCACCACCACATCCCCCCTGTCCCCAAGCCTTCCCGAGGAAAGGACCCTCCCCGTGAGGGCTTCCCGGACCTGGTAGAAACCGCCATGGAACCCCGCCGCCAGGAACCTTCCCCCGCCGAAGAAGGAAAGGCCCGTCACGGCCTTTCCATCCCCGGGAAAGGCTGCGAAGGGAGGCCAGGCACGGAGATAGGAGCGGTCCTCCATGTAGGAGACCCTCTCCGCCGCCGCGCTCCCCGGGGGGGAGATCTTCTCCGCCTCCTCCAGGGTCCGTCTCGCCGCCAGGGGCCGCCCCAGGAGGAACTGCGACTGGGCCAGCCGGACCAGGGCGTCTTCCCGGAGCTCCACGGCCCGCCGGGCCGCCCGGCCCATGTCGCGGGAATAGAAGAAGAGCACCACCGAGATGAGGATCGACGCGGCCAGGGCCGTCCACCCCACTGCAAGGAGGGCCCGCCTGTTGCGGTTCCCCCATTTGGCCGCCTTCTCCCACCATTGGTAGGTATAGGCCGAGACGGTCTTTCCCTGGAGGAACCGCTGGAGGTCCTTCCCCATCTCGGCCGCCGAGGCATAACGGTCCTCCTTGGCCGGGGCCAGGGCCTTCCTGCAGATGGCCGCCAGGTCGCGGGGCAGGCCCCTCTTCCACTCCAAGGGGGAAGGGACCCTTCCCCGGCGGGCCTCTTCCAGGAGGGAGTCCTTGTCCTTCCCCTTGTGGGGCGGCACACCGGCGAGGCAATGGAAGAGCACCGCCCCGAGACCGTAGACGTCGGTGATCCCGTCGATCTCCTCCAGGTCCCCCCTCGCCTGCTCGGGAGCCATGTATCCCGGGGTGCCCATCACGGTCCCGGAGATGCTGAAACGATTCTCCGTAACCGATCCATCTTCCTCCGTTCCATCCTGGAAGGCGGATCCCTCCCCCCCCACCACGCGGGCCAGGCCCCAGTCCATCACGTAGACCTCGCCGAAGGGCCCGAGAAGGATGTTGGCAGGCTTCAGATCCCTGTGGATCACGCCCTGGTGGTGGGCGAAGGAGAGAGTGTTGCAAAGGGAGATCATCACCTGGACCAGGGATGGGAGGGCCTGCTCGAGAACATCCCCCCCCCGGCCGTGGAGGTCCCGGATCCTCTTCTCCAGGGTTTCCCCTTCCACGAGTTTCATCGTGTAACAGGGAGGTTCCATGGAGAGATACTTGTCATAGATGGGACAGACACCGGGATGGGGAAGGAGGGCCATGATCCTCGTCTCCCTGGCGAACCGCCCCCGGGCGGCAAGGGAGGAGGAGAGAGCCGGTTTGAGGCTCTTCACCGCCACGTGGCGGAGGAGGACCTTGTCCCAGGCCTTCCAGATCTTCCCCATCCCTCCTTCGGCGAAGGGCTCGGGGTCCAGGATGTAACGCCCCCCCCGCTCCAGGGGAGGCCGGCCCGGTTCCACCGGTCCCGAAAGTCTCTCCCCGTCCCTGGACCGGGTGGCATCCCAGCCGCCGCCGGTAGGAAAATCCCGCCCGCCATCTCTTTCCAAGGAGATCCCTCCCTGAGATCCAAGAACCTTCGCAAGCCCGGCGAAAGAGGGAAATCCGGCCGAACCGACCCGCCGGAAGAGCTGAAGCTAAGGAAAGGCCTCTCCCTTTCCACAAAAAAACCTCTCATCCCGCCTTTCCCGGGAGAGGGAGAGGGGGGGGATGGTCCGGTTCAATCCCCTCCCGAGGAGAGCCTGGCCGCCTCCTGGCGGGCCTCCCTCTGTTTCTCTCTCAGGAGGGCCCGGCTCTCCTCGTCCAGGAAGGCCCGGAACCTCTCAAGGACCAGTTCCAGGAGGTGGTCGAACTCCCTGTGGTGGCGGACCAGGTTCTTCGCGTTGTCCACGGAAGCCCCCTTCCCCCGGATGTGATAGGTGCCGAGCACCTTCGGACAATGGAGGATCGGCTTGTCCTTGAAGAACCGGGTGAAGAACTCCCAGTCCATCATCTGGGTCATGAGCGGGTCGAAACCCTCTTCCACGGCCGGGTTCTCCCGGCGGAAGATCACGAAGGAAGGCTCACCGATCAGGTTGATCCGAAAATGGTGGACCAGGGCTTCCCGGAACATGACCTCCGGCGGGATCACCTCGCCGATCCGCCCGTAGAAGGCCCGCAACATCTCGGGGTAGATCCCGGAGAAGAAGTGTCCCACCACCTTCCGGCTCTCTTCGTCGTCGTAAACGAAACGCCGCCGGGAGAAGGCCAGGTCCGCCTCGGGATGCCTTTCCAGGAGGTCTACGAGAGAGCGGGCCCATCCCGGGTCCACCTCGTCGTCCTGGCCCACGACGGCCACGTACTTCCCCCGGACCAGACCGAGGCCCCGGTTCCAGTTCCCCACGATGCCGGCCCGCTCCCGGTTCCGGTGCACCTCGATCCTCCGGTCCCCGAAGGCCAAGGCCGCCTGGACCGTCCCGTCGGTGGAGGCGTCGTCGCAGACCAGGATCTCCAATTCGGGGCCCTCCTGGGAGAGGAGGCACTCCAGGGTGCGCCCCAAGGTGGCCTCACCGTTCCAAGTGGGAACGAGAACCGAGAGAAGAGCCATCCCACTCACCCCTCCCCACCCCGGCCGACAAGACCGCGGAGCCTCTCGATCCAGGCTCGAATCCCCCGGGAAGAGACGAACCTCTCCAGGGTCCCGGAAGGGGGAGGCACCCGCTTTTCCGGATCCACCGCAAGTTCCGCCAGGACGGCGCCCAGGGCCCCGGCGTCGCCGGGTTGGTAGAGGAAGAGGCCTTCCAGGGGGGCCGCCTCCCGGAGAGGGGGTTCCGCCGGCGCCGCCGCAGGAAGGCCCACGCCCAAGGCCCCCACCAGGAAGGCCGCACCCTCGGGGGCCCCCTCCCGGAGACGGCCTTCCAGCAGGAGATCGGCTCCCGCCAGGAGGCCGGCGGCGGAAGCGGGTGTCAGCCCGTCGAGGAAGCGGAACTTCCCTTCGAGGCCCTGATTGTATACTCTGCCCCGGAACCAATCCCACGCCTCCAGGCCGTCGGGGTCTTCCCTGGGCCCGCCCAGGAAACAGACCTCCACGTCCGCCCCGGCCTCCAGAGCGACCGCCAGGGCGTCGGGGATCACGTTGAGCTCCCGCTCGTGGACCACCGTTCCCAGGGCCACGGCCTTGAGGGGGCCCTGGCCGGGGCCGGTCCTCCCACCCCCGTTCCAGGGGAGGGGCCCCCTCACGAGGATCCGCTCCTCCGTTCCTCCCGGAAGGAGCTCCGCAAGGGCCTTCCGGCCCGCCTCGTTCTCCACGAGAAGGAGGGAGGCTCTCTCCAGAAGGGGGGCCCAGGTCTCCCTCTCCCTTTCCAGCAAGACCAGGTCGAAGGGACTCAGGGAGGCCGCCCATGGAATCCCGCAAAGCAAGTGGGCCGCATAGGCCTCCCAGAGAGAAAACCCGAGCCCCTGGGCCTGGACGCAGCCCGCCCTCCCGGCCAGGAGGGTCCGGGCGAAGGTATAGAGCCGGTCCCGGTTCCCTTTCTCCAGAGGGAGGGCATCCACCTTCTCGGCGGCCGATCTCTTCCTCCGGAAGAACCAGGACCGGTCCCTATTCTGGAGGAAGGGATCCTGGTGCAGGAACCTTTCTCTTCCGGGGGATCGGGCACCGCTCCTCTTCCAGCGGAAGGCCTCCACCTTCACACCCTCCCTTTCGAGGAATTCCGCCTCCAAGGCCGCCGGAAAGGCCGCGTGGGAAGAGGAACCCTCCGGCCAGGCCAGGACCAGGCCCTTCCCCCCGGCCGCCGAAGCGGCGATCCTGGTCAGACCGGCCCCCAGGGTCCGCCAACCCGAAAGCAAGGCCTTCACGGGGCGGCGAAGTCTCATCCGGTCCAGGAGAAAAGCCCCCACTTGCCACTGGAGGGCCTCTTCCTTCCCGGTCCTCTCCAGGTGGAGGAGATAACGGGTTTCCCGCATCCAGGCCCTGGCCCGCCGGCCCTCCTCGAGAAAGGCCTCCCGTTCCCTGTGCCGTTCCTCCCGCTCCCGCCCCAAGGCCTCCTCCAACGCCCTGACCGCCTCACGGACCCGGAGGAGTTCCGACTCCCTCCCGGCCAGTTCCTCTTCCAGGCGTTCCCTCTCCCGCCGGAGATCCTCCACCTCGGCCCGGGACTCCCGGAGAGCCCCTTCAAGCTCCCGGGCCCGGCCTTCCAGGCGGGCCACCTCTTCCCTCAGGCCCGCCTCCCTGGCGCGGAGTTCCTCCAGGGTCTCCCAGAGCTTCCGGTTCTCCCCGGCCAGGCGCCTCCCCTGGGCGGCCTCGTCCTCGGCCCACCGGCGGAACTCCTCCCTGGCCCCTTCCACCCAGGCCAGTTTCCCCTCCAGTCCCGCCTTTTCCCGGCGGCAGAGCTGGACGGCCGTCCTGGCCGGGAGGGAACGCTCGGCCTCCCAGAGGAGATTTCCGATCCTCCTCCAGTCCAATCCCACCCGGTGGGCCTCGCGGAGGAGGAACTTCTCCGGCCGGATCCGCTCCAGGCTCTCCAGGAGCCAGGGGGGAAGGTCCTTCCCCCCGGGAAGGAGGTCGAGGCCGGCGAGGGAGAGGAACCATCCCCCCACTTCCCCGTGCTTCCCCGCCTCCCGGAGGAGGAGTTTCGCCGCCTCCTCCCCCCGGCCGTCCCGGCCCAGGCGCTCGAAGAAGGAGGAGAGGAGCCTGTGGATCTCCAGGACGTATCCCGGACGGGATTCCTCCTGGAACCACATGGTGTTCCTCTCGTGGAGCCTGTAGGCCAAAAGGGGTTCTTCCAGGAAGAGGAGCCTTCCCTCCCTCGCTCCTTCCAGGAAGAGGGACCAGTCCACCGTGTAGAGGAGGCCCCGGAAGACCCCGGACTTCTCCTTGAGGTATTCGGTCCGACAAAAAATATTGGAACTCGTGAGGAGATGGTTGTGGCGGACCAGTCCCTCCAGGGAGGTCCTGTCCAGGGGCGGATCGGCGAAGCGGATCTCGTTCTCGTACCAGGAAACCAGGTCCCGGACCCTGGGCCCGACCTCCACCAGGGGGGTGTTCTCCCTGTCCAGGACCCTGCCCTTCCCGTCGGCGAAGACCATCTCCGTGGCGGCCAGGGCGGCATCGGGGCGCATCTCCAGGGCCTCCACGCACGCCGCGATCCGGTCCGGATGGAACAGGTCGTCCGAGTTCAGTATCGCCGTATACGGCGTGTCCACCTCGGGAAGGACGGAAAGGATGCTCTCCCCGAGTCCCAGGTTCCGCTCGTTCACCTCGACGGTGATCCTGGGATCGTCGAGTTCCCGGGCCTTCTCGGCGGTTCCGTCGGGGGAGCAGTCGTCGACGACGAGGACCCGGACCTCCGGATAGGTCTGCCCAAGGACGCTCTCCAGGGCGGCCCGGATGAAATCCTCGTGCTTGTAGGAGGGGACCAGGACCGTCACTGCGGGACCGCTCCCCTTGGAGGAGGGGGCCCCCTTCCCCGGGGGCACGGGGAAGACCGGGGGCCTCTCGAGGGGGAGGTGGAGTCCCAGCTTCTCCACGGCCTTCCTGAAGGAGCCGTCCCGGTCCTCCTCCTCGAAGAGGACCCGATCCTCCCCCAGTAGGGCCTCTCTGGCCCGGGACTCCCTGTAGGCCCGGCGGAGGAGGGAGAAGAGCGTCTCCGAGGGGTGGTCCGCCGCGAAGAGGACCACCATCTTCCGCAGGACCGGGTTCTCGATCCCCTTTTCGAGGAACCACCCGCCGCGGCATTCCTCTTCCAGCCACTCCCGGAAGAAGGAGAGGTCCCTCACGCTCCAGGACTCCTCCAGGAAGGCTCCCCCCAAGGGAGTCTCGAAGAGGGGGTGGTCCAAGGGCGGAAGGGAGAGGAGTCCGGACTCCCTTGCCCGCTTCCCGGGAGGGCCGGCCAGGTCCCTGGAGGACTTCTCCTCCAGGAGCCGGTCCAGGGAGGAGAGGAATTCCGCAACGGGAGAATCCCAGGCTCCGCCCTGGTCCCACCACGCCCTGGAGAGGAAGCGGAAGAGGAAGCCCATCTCTTCCAGGGAGAGGTCCGCCGCCACGGGGTGTCCGGCGGGCTCCTCCCTGAGGAGGGTCTTCCTCTCCCCGCCCCCCTCCACCCACCAGGCGTGGAACCAGTTCCCCGGATCGAGTCGGAAAGGCTCCTCCTGCAGGCCTCCATCGTCCCGGGGAAGGATCGTGCGGGACCAGAATCCCAGGCTGGCCCGGGCGCACTCTCCTGCGCGGAAGCGGGCTTCCACCCGGGACCGCCCGCCTTCCCCCAGGAGGCGCACCAGGCCACCGTCCCGGAGGACCCGGTCCAGACCCGAGGTCCAGGCCTCCGCCTCGCCGGCAGGAAGGACCAGGCCGTCGATCTCGGGCCGGACGTATTCGTAGATCCAAGGCAGGGCGGGAACCAGGACGGGCCGGGCGGCGGCCATTGCGGCCAGGAGGAGATAGAGACCCCCCTCCTGGAAGGAGGTCGCCAGGAGGGCCCGGCTCTCCCTGAGGAGACCAGGGAGTTTCCCAACCCGGGGGGCACCTTCCAGGCGGATCCTATCCGGTCGGCCCGCCCGGTCCCGGAGTTCCTCCAGGAAGGCCCGGGCGGCGGGGGAGTCCCCCTTCCGGGTCCACACCAGGACCTCAGGCTCCTCCCGGCTTTCCAGGACCGGCCCCAGGGCCCGGGCCAGGAAGAGTCCCTCCTCCTCGTCCCCTCCCAGGAGACAGAGAACCCTCGAGGGCCCCCCCTCGAGGGGGAGAGGCTCCACCTCGAGGAAGGGGGTGGGATCCAGGCCGGGGTGGATCACCCGGAAGATACAGCGGGCCCCCAGTTCCTCCCTCACCCTCCCGGCGTGGTGGGACGAGAGGGCCGAGAAACCCCGGAGTTCCCCGGCGGCGGATCTTCCGAAGAACCGGCCCACGAGGGAATCCAGGCTCCCCGGTCTCCCGGGAGGGCTCCCGGGAAAGGGACAGGGGAAGCGCCCCAGGAAAGGCGTCCCCGCCAGGCAAGGGGCCCAGGCCTCCCAGCCCTCCACCCAGAAGACCTCCAGGAGGTCCCAAGCCCCCTCCCGGAGCCCCTTCTTCAAGGCCCTTCTCAGGGAATCCGCCCGCTCCAGGTTCCTCCCGAGGGAGGGGAAACCCGCCCCCCCCAGTCTCTTGCCCAGGTCGATCCCCTTTTCCCCGCCTGGAGGGGGAGGGGCCAGGAGTTCCGCTCCATGGCCCTCCTTCTCCAGGGCCCGGGCCAGGTCCCGGGCGAAGAGCACCGGGTCGTCCAGGAGGGAAAGGGGCTCCCGCCTGGGAAGGAGGAAGGCCGCCTTCACCGGACCCTCCAGGCCGGGCTTCCTCCCGGGAGTCCTTCCCGGCCCGGCCGGGGCCGGGAAGCCGGGGGAGGGTCCAGGAAGAGGAGATCCCGGGCGATGTTCTCAGGTGCGCGCATCCAGGGTCCACATCGTCGAAAAGGCGCCCCTCCCTGGAGATTCCGGGCCGCCGTGAAGCCCGGAGTCGGAAGAAAGTCCAGGGGAAGGGGAAGCGGGAAGACCTTTAGATAACCCAACCGGTCCGGCCATCCAAGTGAGGAGAACCTTTCCCGGAGGTACCCCGGCGGGGTAACCTCGCCGAAGGCCCCCTTTCCACAGGAGCCCCCATGGCCCTCCGCTTGATCCAGGTCCTCCTTCCCGCCCCTTCCGCCGATTCCCTGGAGTCCACCCTGGAGGGCCTGGACATCCTGGATTGGTGGACCTCTCCCCTTCCGGGAGAGAGGGTGGAAGTGGACATCCTGGCCGCCGCCGAGGCCGTGGAGCCGGTGATGGACAAGCTCGAGGCCCGCTTCTCCGTCCTGGAGGACTGGCGCCTGATCCTGAAGCCCGTTGAGGCCACCCTCCCGAGACCTCCCGCCAGGGAAGAGAAGAATGGAGACCGGGAAGGAAAGGAAAGCCCCCGGGAGGCGGGGACCAGGCCCCCCCGCGTCCCGAGAGTGAACCGGGAGGAACTCTACGCCACCGTCCAGGACGGCCTGGGGGACCCCCTTTCCTTCCTGGCCATGATCCTCCTCTCGGCCGTGGTGGCCGCCTTCGGCCTCGTCCACGACGACGTTGCAGTGATCATCGGCGCCATGGTGATCGCCCCCCTTCTCGGGCCCAACATGGCCCTCGCCCTGGCCACCACCCTGGGCGACGAGGATCTGGCCCGCAAAGCGCTCCTGCGGAACTTCCTGGGGATCGGCTCCGCCCTGGCCCTCTCCCTCCTCCTGGGCTTCCTCTTCGGGGCCGACCCGGCCGTCCCCGCCCTGGCGGCCCGGACCTCCCCCCAGGTGGACTCCCTCCTCCTGGCCCTCGCCTCGGGAACCGCCGGGGCCTACGCCCTCACCGGCGGGGGCGCCAACACCCTCATCGGCGTGATGGTCGCCGTGGCCCTCATGCCCCCCCTGGTGACCTGCGGGATGCTTCTAGGCGCAAACCACCCCACGCCGGCCCTGGGCGCCCTTCTCCTCTTCCTGGCCAACCTGATCAGCGTAAACCTCGCCGGGGTTGCCACCTTCCTGGCCCGGGGCATCCATCCCCGCTCCTGGTGGGAGGCCGAAAGGGCGTCCCGGGCCGCCCGGAAGGCCATGGCTCTCTGGATCGTCCTGCTCCTCGCCCTGGCGGCCATCCTCTGGTATTCCTCCGGGTGACCCGACCCCGGCCCTTGTCTCCCCCCTCGGAAGGAGCCTAAGATCCCCTTCGGAGCCCGGGGAGGGATGGAAACGAGACGAAAGCCGAAAAGACCGAACGATCCAAGGAAGGACGCCTCCATGCCCTCCTATCCCGAAGAACCGTTCCGCATCAAGGTCGTAGAGCCCCTCAAGCGCACCACCCGAGCCGAGAGGGAAGAGGCCCTGGCCGCCGCGGGTTTCAACGTCTTCGCCCTTCCGGCGGAAGAGGTCTACGTGGACCTCCTCACCGACAGCGGAACCTCAGCCATGAGCGACCGCCAGTGGGGCGCCCTCCTCCAGGGCGACGAGTCCTACGCCGGGGCGAGGAGCTACTTCCGCCTGAAGAGGACCCTGGAGGACATCTTCGGATTCCGGCACTTCGTCCCCACCCACCAGGGAAGGGCCGCCGAGAGGATCCTGGCCCGGCTCCTGGTGAAACCGGGGGACTCCATCCCCAACAACACCCACTTCGACACCACCGGGGCCAACGTCCGGGCCGCCGGGGGGACGCCGGTGAACCTGGCCGTTCCCGAGGCCTCCGATCCCACCAGCAGGCACCCCTTCAAGGGAAACATGGACACGGAGAAGCTGGAACGGTTCCTCCGGGAGACCCCCCGGGAGAAGGTCCCCTTCGGGATGATCACAGTCACCAACAACGCCGCCGGCGGCCAACCGGTCTCCATGGAGAACCTCCGGAAGGTCTCGGAGATCTACAAGAGGCACGGGATCCCCTTCTTCATCGACGCCTGCCGGTACGCCGAAAACGCCTGGTTCATCAAGCAGAGGGAGGAGGGCTACGGTTCCAAGTCGGTCCGCGGGATCGCCCGGGAGATGTTCTCCCTGGCAGACGGATGCACCATGAGCGCCAAGAAGGACGCCCTTGTGAACATCGGCGGCTTTCTCTGCCTGAACGACCCCGAACTCTTCGAAAGGGTCAAGCAGGAGCTCATCCTCACCGAAGGATTCCCCACCTACGGCGGCCTGGCGGGAAGGGACCTGGAGGCCCTCGCCGTGGGACTCGAGGAAGGCCTGGACGAGCATTATCTGTCTTACCGGATCGGACAGACGGCCTACCTGGGGGAACGCCTCCGGGAGATCGGCGTGCCCATCGTGGAGCCGCCGGGGGGACACGCAATCTACGTGGACGCCGGCTCGATGTTCCCCCATATCCCCCGCAACAAATACCCCGGCCAGGCCCTCGTGATCGCCCTCTACCTGGAAGGAGGGGTGAGGGCCGTGGAACTGGGCGGAGTGGCCTTCGGATTCAAGGATCCCAAGACGGGCCGGGAGGTGCTCCCCCCCCTGGACCTTGTCCGCCTGGCCCTCCCAAGGAGGGTCTACACCCAGACCCACCTGGACTTCGTCGTGGAGACCTTCCGGGAGGTCCTGGAGAAGAAAGAGGAGATCCGAGGCGTCGAGATCGTCGAGGAGCCCACGCTCCTCCGGCACTTCACCGCCAGGTTCCGCCTCCTCACTTCTTAGGTACAGGTAAAGGAGAGGCGACGTAGACCAGCCGCCGGGTCCGGACCCGGCATGCCGCCAGGAGGTCCACCGAGGCGGCCCCCATGGAGAGGAGCACCCTCCTGCACTCCCTCGCCGTGGCGCCGCTCGTGGCCACGTCGTCCACGAGGATCACCCTCCTTCCCCGGACCCTCCTTTCCGCCCGGCCCCCACGGGGGGCGAAGGCGCCGGCGACGTTCTTTTCCCGGGAGGGGTTGAGGGGGTCCCCCTGGGGAAGGGTGTCCCTCACCCGGACCAGGGCCTCCGATAGGGGAGTGGAAGTCCTCCTTCCCACCCGGTCCGCCAGGAACCAGGCCTGGTGGATTCCCCGCCTCCGCCTCTTCCCGGGGTGCAGGGGAACGGGCACGAGGAGGGCCTCCCTCCCCAGGGGAAGGCCCGCCGCCCTGGCGGCCCGGGCCATGGAGGCGCCGAGAAAGAGGCCCGCATCCTTCCGCAAGGCGAATTTCAAGGCCCTGACGAGTTCCCCGCCGGTCCCTTCGTAGAAGAAGGGAGCCGCCACCCGGCCGCCGAACCAGGCCTTCTCCCGGCAGGAAGGACAAGGTTCTCCACGCCGTGCCCCAGGCCCGGCGGAAAGGCCGCACCTGGGACAGGCCGGGGGCCTGGGCCCGGCGAGGCGCTCCCGGCAGGAAGCACAGGGCCTGGGCGGCCCCCCCGGAACCGGCCTCCCGCAAACAGGGCAGAAGGAGGGAAAGAGGAAGTCCAGCAACTCCTCCCGCCAGGCCAGGAAGAGCCTCCTCCAGGGCGGCTTCAGGAAAAAAGAAGAACAGGAATCCCCCACCAAGAATTCGTGCCCCCCCCTCCGGGCCGGTCACCCCGGAAGGACCGGGGGCCTCAACGGACCCGGACCAGGCCCAAGGCCCCCGCCATGGGACCCCGGCGCAACCGGAGCTGGACCTGGAGGGGAGCCCAGTGGGCGGCCACGGGGATCACCAGCTTCTGCTTCCGGAAGGAGCCCTTTCCCGCCGGGGACCAGGGCACCCAGGGCAAGGGGGAACGCCGCCGGGGCTGGGAGATCCTCCCCACCAGGAGGACCACCGAGAAGAGGGGCACCTCTCCCTTCCCGAAGGTGCCGGGATCGGGGCCGTAGACCTCTCCCCGGGCTCCCCGGACGACGGGATCGGAAAGGACCAGTCTTTCCTTCAGGTCCTCCACCTTGACGGAAACCCGGAAGGGGGCGCCGAAAGGAAGGACTCCCACATCCACGGCCCGGACCGGGATTCCGGCGGAGGCCTTCTTCTTCCCGCCTCCGGGGGGCGCGAAGGTCCCCAGGGCGTTCTTCTCCCGCCCCGGCCGGGATCGGTCCTGGTAGGGTACCTGGAAGAAGATCCCGCCCTGGATCCTCCCCCAGTAGAGGAACCAATCCCCGGGTGGAACGGGGACGGCCGGGGAGCTTCCCCGGACCAGCCGGAAGACCCGGCCCGTTCCAACGACGGCCGAGATCAACCTGGAGGAGCCGGAGAAGACGGGCCTCAACCGCAAGATCCCCATGGCCTGCCCGTGGACCCGCCAGGAGACCCGGTCGTCCCGGTCGACCGAAAGGTCGTATGCCCCCGTCCGGAAGACGGCCGTCTCCGTGAGGGGAAGGAATTCCTCCTCCTTTCCCTCGTAGAGAAGAAGAAGGTCCTTTCCGGGGGAACAGAACCAGCCGTCGCCGTCGCCGTCCAGGATCAGGCCCTTGCGCCCCCCCATTCCTTCGAAGGAAAGGGCTTCCGCCAGGTGGACGTGCCAGACCAGGAACTTCCTCCTCCCCACCTTGAGGGGGACCTTCTCGAAGGCGACCCGCCAGGCCCGGTTTCCCTGGTCTCCGAAGATCTTGAAGACTCCGTCCTTCAAGACCTCCCTCCCCTTGTCGCCGGGAAAGGCCCGGAGCCTGAGGGAACAGGTCCTGGCGCCGGCACCCGGGTCGTAATGGCTCCTCCCGGGCGAGACCCTCTTCGCCAGGAGCCCCTCCAGGCCCTTCCCCCCGGGATCGGGCTTCCCCTTCCCCCAGCCGGGGAAGATCCGCCACTGGTGAAACCAGGGGGCGTACCTCTTCCAGACCTTCTTGGGGAGAGGGACTCTCTTTCCCCGGGTGGTGAACCAGGGCCCCTGTCCCCAGGCGGGAAGGGTCGCCAGGAGGAGCGCTCCGAGGAGCCTAACGGATCGGGCCCCGGCCCAAGGCGGCGGCCACCACCGCTTCACGCCTCTTCTCTGGCTTGGAAGGAAGGTCCTGCTCTTCGGGCAACTGCAGGTAGCGCCGGACCTTCTGGACGTAGGCCTCCACCGTCTCGTCGGGCTGGTGGGGAATGCCGAAGATCTGCCCGATCTCCTTGGTGAGGGCCATGTTCGAAGTGAAGGACCACTCGTGGGACCGGAAGAAGGAACGCAGGTACTTCCGGAAGGAGCGCCTGCTGTAGTGGGCCCCCACGATGTAGACCAATACGGCCGTGACGAAGATGCCCCCGCAGATCAGGAGCACCGTGGCCTGGTCGTGGATCTTCTGCCAGGCTCCCACGGCCTGGAGCACGAACCCCCCCGTGAGGAAGAGGAAGCCGATCACCACCTGGATCTTGTTGAGTACGTAGTCCTTGATCAGGTGGAGCGATCCCGTCTCCACTCCGAAGAACTCCTCCAAGACCTGCTTGGGCTTGCGGAAGATGATGGAGTTCGCCAGGAAGAAGATCCCCACCACGTTCATGGCGAGGCCGACTACAACCGCCACGGATGGATCCATATCCATTTTTCCTCCGGGACGAAATTCCGGGCCCCCGGCCTGGGACCGTTTCCGTCCCATGGCCCAGACCGGGGCCGCCCCTCACGGACCTTCCGGCTGGGCAACTCGGAGAATCCTAGACCAAAGGGCGGATGGGGCAAGAGGAAAAGGGCAAGATGTCTCCCTTTCGTGCGCCCCGCTACAATCCAGGGAACCCAGAAAACCCGTGAGGGCCCCATGAAACGTTTCGATATGAGACACCTGGCCTCCCTGGCCCGCCTCAGCCTGGAAAGGGAGGAAGAGGAAGACCTGGCCCGGGACCTGGAGAAGGCCCTGGCCTTCTTCCAGGCCCTGGCCAGGCTGGACACAGAAGGCGTGGAGCCGGCCCCCCATCCCTTCTCCCTGACTTCCCGGCCCAGGGAGGACCGGCAGTCGCCGGGCCTCTCCAGGGACCAGGCCCTCTCCAACGCTCCCGACAGGGATGGTCCCTTCTTCCGCCTCCCCCCGGTGCTGGAAGAGGAGCCCCGGCAGTGAACCCTCTCGACCTGGACCTCTTCGCCCTGGCGGAGGCTCTCCGCCGGGGAGAGCTGGGCCCCCTGGAGGTGACCCGGACCTACCTGGACCGGATCCAGGCGGAGGACCCCCGCCTCGGGGCCTTCCTGGGAGTCCCGGCGGAGAAGGCCCTGGCCCGCGCCCGGGACCTGGAGGCCCTTCCCCCCTCCGATCGGGGCCTCCTCCACGGCGTGCCCTTCGCCTGGAAAGACAACCTTCACCTGGCGGGAGAACCCCTCACCTGCGGTAGCCGCATTCTCCAGGGTTACGTTGCGCCCTATACGGCCACCTGCCTGGAGCGCCTCCTTGCCGCCGGGGCCGTTCCCCTGGGACGGACCAACATGGACGAATTCGCCATGGGATCCTCGACGGAGACCTCGGCCTTCGGCCCCACCCGAAATCCCTGGGACCCAGCCAGGGTTCCCGGGGGATCCTCGGGAGGATCGGCCGCCGCCGTGGCGGCCCGCCTTGCCCCGGCCGCCCTGGGAAGCGACACGGGGGGCTCCATCCGCCAGCCTGCCGCCCTATGCGGAATCACGGGTTTGAAGCCCACCTACGGGAGGGTCTCCCGTTACGGCCTGGTGGCCTTCGGCTCCTCCCTCGACCAGGTGGGCCCTCTCTGCAGGACCGCCAGGGACGCCGGCCTCCTCCTGGCCGCCATGGGGGGACCCGATCCCAGGGACCCGACGACCCTGGCCGAGCCCCTCCCATCCGGGCTCGCCGCCATCTCCCCCAGGGCGGAAGGCCTCCGCCTCGGCCTTCTCGTGGAGCACATGGGAGAAACGGTGGAGGAAGGAGTCCGGGAACGGGTCCGGGAAGCCCTGGCGGTCCTGGAGGACCTGGGGGTCCAAATCCGGGAGGTCCGCCTCCCCCTGGCCGAATACGCCCTTCCCGCCTACTACCTGGCCTCCGCCAGCGAAGCCTCCTCCAACCTGGCCCGCTTCGACGGGATCCACTACGGCCTGCGGGTGGACCGGGGCAGGGGCCTGCATGCCCTCTACGAGGCCACCAGGGAGGCCGGTTTCGGCAGGGAGGTGAAGCGGAGGATCCTCCTGGGCACCTTCTGCCTCTCCCGGGGATACTACGACGCCTGGTACAAGAAGGCCCTCCAGGCCAGGACCCTCCTGGGCCGGGCCTACGAGGAGCTCTTCCGGGAGGTGGACGTCCTGGCCGGTCCCACCTCCCCCCACAGGGCCTTCCCCTTGGGGGAGAAGCTCCAGGATCCGGTGCAGATGTACCTCTGCGACTCCCTCACGGCCGGGGCCAACCTGGCGGGACTTCCCGCCCTCTCCCTCCCCTGCGGGTTCGCCGGAGGCCTGCCCGTCGGGCTCCAGCTCACGGGCCCGCCCCTCTCCGAGGAGAGACTCCTCTCCCTGGGTGCGGCCTTCCAGGAAGCCACGGACCACCACCTGGCGGAGCCGAAGCCATGAAGGATCGATCCTGGGAACCCGTCATCGGCCTGGAGGTCCACGTCCAGGTCGCCACGGCGACGAAACTCTTCTGTTCCTGCCCCTACCGGTTCGCCGCCGAGCCCAACACACTGGTCTGCCCGGTGTGCCTGGGACTTCCGGGGAGCCTTCCCGTCCTGAACCGGGCGGCCCTGGAACTCGGGATCCGGGCGGCCCTGGCCCTGGGATGCAGGGTCGCCCCGCGGACCCGCTTCGACAGGAAGAACTACTTCTACCCCGACCTTCCCAAGGGTTACCAGATCACCCAGAAGGACCACCCTTTCGCCCTGGGAGGAGGGGTGGAGATCCCCTCGGGTAGAGTGATTCCCCTGGAACGGATCCACCTGGAAGAAGACGCGGGAAAGAGCATCCACACCGGCAGGGGGGAGACCCTGGTGGACCTCAACCGGTGCGGCGTTCCCCTCCTGGAGATCGTCACCCTCCCGGAGATCCGCTCCCCCGCAGAGGCCCACCAGTACCTGGACGCCCTCAAGCTCGCCCTCCGTTACGCCCGGGTCTCCGAGTGCGACATGGAGAAGGGTTCCCTCCGGTGCGACGCGAACATCTCCCTCAGGCGCCCCGGTGTCGGGGAGCTGGGCGCCAAGGTGGAGATCAAGAACCTGAACTCTTTCAAGGCCGTGGAACGGGCCCTGGCCTTCGAGGTGGAACGCCAGGCCGCCCTCCTCGACTCCGGAGGCTCCGTCCGCCGGGAGACCCGGCTGTGGGACGAGAAGAAGGGCGAGACCCGGCCCATGCGCTCCAAGGAGGAGGCCCAGGACTACCGCTACTTTCCCGAGCCGGACATTCCCCCAGTGGAGATCCCCCCGGCGCTGGTGGAGGAGATCCGGGCCGCCCTTCCCGAATCCCCGGCGTCCCGGCTGAAGCGCCTCACCTCGGTCCAGGGGATTTCGGAACGGGAGGCCCGCATCCTGGTCTCCCGCCGGGAGGCGGCGGACCTCTTCGAGGAGGCCCTCCGGGCAGGCGCCGCCCCGGCGGCGGCGGCCCGCTGGATCCTGGGCGAGGTGCTCCGCCTGGCCGGGGAGGGAGTCCTTCTCCTCGAAGGCGGAAAGGTGACGGGAAAGGGCCTGGCCGGCCTGATCTCCCTCGTGGAATCGGGGACCGCCACGGCCCAGGCGGCAAAGAAGATCCTGAGGAGGATGGCCGTCGCAGGAGGGGACCCAGCCCGGCTCCTGGAGGAGATGGGCCTGGGTAGGATGGAGGGCGAGAAGGAACTCGAGGAGGTCGCCCGGCGGGTCCTGGCCGAGAACCCGGGACCCGTGGAGAGCTACAGGAAGGGGAAGGTCACGGCCTTGAAGGCCTTGGTGGGACAAGTCATGCGCGCCACCCGGGGCCGGGCCGATCCGGTCCGGGCGGCCCGTATCCTGGAACGCCTTCTCGGAGGAGAGGAGTGAGATCCCCCGAACCGGATTTCGACGCCCTCAGGGCGGCCATGGTGCGCCGCCAGATGCGGGACGTGACGGACCCGGCCGTTCTCGAAGCCATGGCCCGGGTGCCCAGGCACCTCTTCGTACCCCCGGAACTGGCCCGGCGGGCCTACGAAGACCGCCCCCTGGAGATCGGCCTGGGCCAGACCATCTCCCAGCCCTACATCGTGGCCTACATGATCCAGGCCGCCCGCGTGGGGCCGGGGGACAAGGTCCTGGAGGTGGGCACCGGTTCGGGTTACCAGGCGGCCGTCCTGGCGGAACTGGGTTGCCGGGTCTTCTCGGTGGAGATCCTACCCGAGCTCCACGAGAGGGCCGCCCGGAACCTGGCGAGGGCGGGCTACCAAGGCAGGGTGCGCCTCCGCCTGGGAGACGGGAGGGAAGGCTGGCCCGAGGAGGCACCCTTCGACGCGATCCTGGTGTCGGCCGCCCCCGAGGAGATCCCCCCGGCCCTGCCGGACCAACTGGCCGAAGGAGGGCGGCTCCTGGTCCCCCTGGGGCCGGGCCCCACCCAGGAGCTGGTCCTGGTGGAACGCAGGGGTGACACCTTCCGGCGGAGGCGCCTCCTGCCGGTCCGGTTCGTCCCCCTCCTCGGCGGGGGGGAAGAGGCCTGAGGAGGTAGGGGGCGTCTCAGGACCGGTCCGCCCGGATCCAGCGCAGGATCTCCATCAACTTGGGTGGTTTTCCGGTCATCAGGATCCCAACGCGGAAGACCTTGGCCGCCGCCCAGACGGTGAAGACCAGCGTCACCAGGAGGAGGACGGTCGTCGCAACGTATTCCCACGGCGCCGGGGGGCCGGCCACCCGGTTCATCATGACGAAGGGGGTGAAGGGCGGAATGAAGGAGAGGACCTTCGCCAGGGTCCCGTTGGGGTCTTTCACCACGGGAAGCATGGAAAGCAAGGGGACGATGAGGACCAGCATCACGGGCTGCATCAGGTTCTGCGCCTCCTTGAGGCTGTTGCAGACCGAGCCGATCCCCACCAGCAGGGAGGCGTAGAACAAATAGCCCAGGAGGAAGTAGACCAGGAAGGAGACCAGGTAGGCCGGATCCGAGAGGATCGCCCCGAGGCCCAGGTCCGGGACGTGCTCCACCAGGAGGGGAAGGACCTGGAGCCCGACCAGGGCGAAGGCCGCCCAGGCGAGGATCATGGTGAGGCCCGTCATGGCGGGTCCCACGATCTTGCCGGCCATGAGCTGGACCGGGGAGACCGAAGAGAGCAGGACCTCGATCACCCGGTTCGACTTCTCCTCGATGGTGGAAGTGAGGAGCATCTGGGCGATCATGAAAACCGAAATCCATAGGATGTAGACGAAGGCCACCGGCGCGAACTGGTGGAGCCTGGCCGAGAGGGAGGCCTTCTCCTCGCCGCCCCCCTTGGTGACCTTGAGGGTTTCCATCCGTAGAGGCGCCATCAACCAGGAGACCTTCTCGGGGCTCAGCTTCAAGGCCCGGACGCGCTTCTCCCGCACGGCGTCGCCGGCGAACCCTTCGAACCACCGCTTCAGGTCCAGGTCGGTCAGGTTCTTGGAGTAGTACTTGCAGCCCTTGGACGTGTTCACCGGGTCGGGGCCGATCACGATGGCGGCGAAGAGCTTCTCCTGGTCCACGAGCTTGCGAAGCCCCTCTTCCCCGGGGTTCCCGAGCTCTTCCAGGGGGACCCGCTGGTACCGGCTCTTCCCCGAGCCGGGGGCGATCTTCTTGGCCTCCTCGGGGGGAAGGGAGCGCCACCACTTCCCGATCTCCCCCCGGAGCTTCTTCACCAGGTCGGCCGCCCCGGGGGGGAGGCCGGCCCGGGCGAGGAGGGCGGCGCCCTCGGGCTTCCCCACCAGGGAAAGGGCCTCCCCGAATTTCTCCAGGGTCCCTTCGTCCATCTTCTCCAGGACCTTTCCCAGGGCGGGAACCCGCAGGAAGGGGGGAAAGACCTCGAGGGCCTTTCCTCCCCGGCGGAAAGCCTCCTTCAGGCTCAGGAAGACCTTGGCCAGGTCGGGCACGGAGGCCCGCTCCTCCACGGCGCGGAGGAGCCATCCCGAATGATCCAGGACAGCGTATTTCCTCACCGAGACCTTCCCCTCCAGCCAGGAGGGAACCAGGATGGAGAGGGCGAGGATCACGGGAAAGGAGAAGATCCCGATCCAGAAGGTCTTGGTCCTCAGGTGCTCGAAGTATTCCCTGCGGGCCACCAGGAAGACTCGCTTCATGCCACCCCCCTCTCTTCCGTCCCACCCACGGCCCTCACGAAGATCTCGTGCAAAGACGGCTCGCGAAGATCGAACCGGCGGATCACGAGCTTCCCCACCAGGGCGGCCAGGATCTCCTGGGGATCCATGCCGTCCCGCAGGAAGATCTCCGCCGTCTTCCCGGCGTCGTTGATCCTCTCCACTCCGGGAAGCTCGTGGAGGATCCTCCCGTCACCGTCGTAGTCCAGGCGGATTCCCCTTGGGCCCGAGGACTTGACCTCCGAGAGGGTGCCGTTGAGCACCTTCCTCCCCTTGTGGATCAGGAGGATGTAATCACAGATCTCCTCGGCCTGGGCCATGACGTGGGTGGAGAAGAGGACCGTCCTCCCCTCCCTCTTCATCCTGAGGATGGCGTCCCTCATGACCTCCATGTTCACCGGATCCAGCCCGGAGAAGGGCTCGTCCAGGATCATGAGCTCCGGCTCGTGGATGAGGACGGCCAGCAGCTGGACCTTCTGGCCCATCCCCTTGGAAAGGGCCTCGCAAGGCTTGTCGGCCCACTCCCCAAGGCCGAATTCCTCCAGGAGCTCGCCGGCCCTGGTCTTGGCCCTGCGGGCATCCATCCCCTTCAGGCGGCCGAAGTAGGCCAGGAGATCGGAGGTCTTCATCTTCTTGTAGAGGCCCCGTTCCTCCGGGAGGTAGCCGATCCGGTCCTTCACCTCCATGGCCCGCTCCCGGCCCAGCACCCTCAGGCGCCCCTCGTCGGGATAGAAGATGCTCATCACCATCCTCAGGGTGGTGGTCTTCCCCGAGCCGTTGGGCCCGAGGAAGCCGTAGACCGACCCCCTGGGGACGTGGAAGGACAAGCGGTCCACGGCCGTCACTTCGCCGAACCGCTTGGTCACCTTCTCCAGTTCCAGAACACTATCCATGCAAACCGCCCTTTCTTGGGAGGACCGGCGGACCGGCCCAGGGGTTTGGGAGGTATTGGAGCGGGTCGCGAGGATATTCTCAATTTTCTCTTTTCTCCCCCCGGAGCCGGGGCCTGCAGGAGGGGAAACATCTCCTACCATGAAAAGCCCCTCTCCTTTAGGCTTCTCCGAAGGAAGGGCCGATGGAGAGGATGAAAAGAGGTTTTTCGTTTCCATGTCTTCCCGAGCCTTCCCTGTGACCCTGGTCCTGGTGGCCTTCAACAAGGCCGAAGTGATCGGCAAGGTGATCCAGTCCGTCGCCTCGGGAACCCTCGTCCCCGACCTGCTGGTAGTCTCCGACGACGGGTCCACCGACGGTACACCCGAGGCCGCCCGGGAAGCCGCCGCCCAAGCGGGCATCCCGGCTAGGATCCTCCGTCACCCCAGGCTCGGCCCCTACCGCCTCCAGACCATGCGCAACAGCGGCGTGGCCGCCGCCCTGGACGGAATGATCTTCATTTCCGACTCGGACTGTCTCTTCGGGCCCCGGACCCTGGAGACCCACTACGCCATCCACGCATCTCATCGCCCGGCTGTCGGGACGGGCCCCCGTTTCGAGTTCCTCCGGGGAACGTCCGGCCCCTTCACGAGCATGTACTGCACCCTCGAGTTCAGCCACTTCCCCAGGGCCAACTACCTGGTTCCCTACGGGGCGAACCTCTCCTTCAAGAAGAGTCTTTGGCGCCTCCTGGGCGGCTTCGACCGGATCTATGAAGGAAGTTACGGCTTGGACGACCATGAATTCTGCCTTCGGGCGGAAAAACTGGGGGCCCGGTGCGTATCCGATCCGGGGGGTTACCTGATCCACTGTCCCCACGACACCATCTTCGGCGGAAGAAGGGTTCTGAGAAACTGGGACGTCTTCTTCGATTCCTTCGGCCTTCATATCGGAGAGGAAGAATACTGGTACGTCCACTACAGGGTCGCCCCCTGGTACTGGAGGGGAAACCGGAAGACCCCCATACTCGGTGGAGATGTTCCTTTGAACGACTGGGGCGCGCCGGAAGGCTTCGTCCCTCCTCTCCACCTGGAGCTCTCCCGCTCCTTGGCCCCTCTCCTGGGCCCCCTCGGAGAACACTTGGAGGGGAAGAAGGAAAGGGAGGCCCTCCTGGCCCAGGTGAGATCCGTTCATCCCGCATTCCTCCCCGAGACTTCGCCGGCCTTCAGCCTCGTCAAGGACCTCCAGGAGGCCCTGGAGAGGAAAGCAGGGAGAATGGAACTGGAAGCACTGCTGGAAAGATACGAGCGCCTGGATCCTCCCGCCTCCCGGACCGTCAAGGAGGAGAAATAGGATCATGAAGATCGGAATCCTGACCCACGCCTTCCCCCCTCACCCGCCGGACGCCGTCACGGACCATTACGAGAAGGCGGCCCGCGGACTCGCACGGGCCGGGCACGAAGTTCACGTGATCACCAACCACGCCTGGTACGGCGCAACGAAGCCGGAACTCACCTCCAGGTACTGGAAGGAAGGAAATCTTCACATCCACCGGCTCCCCCTCCTGGACGAAGGAGGATCCCCGCCCCCCTTCCTGCGCTTCTTCGACGCCGACCCGGGACGATACCGCGGCAGGGGAGGGGATTGGGTCCTGGATCCCTTCCACCTGGCCGCTCTCCACCTGGCGGAATTCGCCCAGCTCCTCTTCACGGAGGAGGGCCTGGACGTTCTGGAGGCACCCCACGAGTTCGGCGAGGCCTTCTACGCCGTCCGCCGCAGGAAGGCGGGAGGAAGAGGGCTTCTCCCTCCGGTCTCCCTGACCCTCTTCGAACCTCCGGGCGACGGGGATCCGCCGGAGGAGGATCCGGCCGCCCTGGGAAGCCCGGGAAACCGGCGGGCCTCCCGGCGGAAGGCCCTCACCCTGGCCTGGGCCGACGGCATCCTGGCCTTCTCTCCCCGGGCCCTGGCACGGGCCGACGAAGAAGGCGCCTATCCTCCCGGAGGTATCCGTTCCGCCCTCGCTTCTCCCGACGACCTGGAAGGCCTGGCGGCCCACCTGGAGAAAGTGGCAAGCCTGGGAGGTGAGGGGCCTCCCCCGGAAGAAGGCCCCTTCCGCCTTCCTCCCAGGCTTCTCCCGGGCCTGGAGCCGCCCCCCCTCCCCGGATCGGGGGTGATCCTCGTGGACCGGGGCGGGGCCTCCCCCGAGTCCCGGAAATGCACCTTGAAAGCCCTGGAAGAGGCGGTCCGGACGAGCCCCGGCTGGCAGGTGCACCTTTTCGGCTTCCAGGACGGCGAAGGCCCGCCGTCCTGGAAGCGGGTCTCCCCCGGAGGGCCCTATCCCTGGGAAGGACGCAAAGGGAAGGAACTGTTCCTCTACGTCCTGGCCGGGGCCAGGCCCGATCCCGGGGCCCTCCTCTCCCTGGCGGAACTTGCCCAGGCCGGCGGGGATCCTCCCGGCTCTTTCCTTTGGACCAGGCCGGCGGACATGGAACGTTTCCCCTACAGGCCGGACCTGGGATTCCACGAGGTCCTTCTCGGGGCAGGTATCCTCCCTGCCGTCTTTTGCGTGCTTTGCTCCCGCCTGGAGGGAGTGAAGGGCCTGGAAAGAGTCTCCACCCCGGCGGGGAGAATCGCCGCCCTCCTGGGGGCGGCCGCCTCGAGATGCAGGTTCTTCCTCCATACCGGGAGAGTCCAGGGCGACTTCTACGGGGACCTGCCCCTTCTCACCCCCGCCTCCCAGGCGGAAGCCCTCGGCCTGCTGGAATTGCTCGGCCTGCTCCCGGCGGACCTGGTCTCTCCGGGAAACCTGGACTACCCGGGCCCCCCGAAGACACCCGATCCGGCCGGGCCCACCTCTCCTGGAGGAATTCCCCTGGAGGTCCTGGAAAGTACCTACCAGGAGCACCAGAACCTGAAGAACCTGCTTCCCGTGAGGATCCTGAGGAAGCTGGGGGTCCTGGATCTCCTCAGGAAGATCGCCCCGGGGACGAAGAAGGTCCTGGGCCCCGGGAACTGAGAGGAGCCTCCTCCGGCAGGCTCCTCACCCCCCATCCCTTCCGCCGAGGAGCCTGTAGACCACCGAGGCCGCCGAACGCAGGGCCTTGGAGAGGCCCGGGACCTTCCGCGCCTTTTCCGCCAGGGCGTCCACGAGCTTGTGCCTCAAGGGAACGGAAGGCGGAGGCACGGGGACGACGACCTGGGTGGGTCCGGGCCCGGGGGCCTCCTTCTCCCCGGGGTCCTCCTCTTCCCGGACCGGTTTCTGGTGAAGGTCCTCGGGGGCGTCGGCGAAACGAAGCTCCAGGGCGGCTGCCCCCCACATCTGGTTGAGGACGACCAGGACGTCCTTCTCCCGTTCGTCCACCACGGGAAAGTGGTGCTGGATGAGCAACCCCACGAGGGAGAGGTGGTTCGGCCACCCGTCGGTGGACATCATGGAATTCTTCCGGATCCTGTAGTCGTAACAGACCCGGGGGAGGACGTCCCCTTCCACGCCCTTGCGGGCGAAATCCATCCACAGGGCCCAATCTTCGTAAGCGATGAGGTCCTCGTCGTACCGTATTCCGTTCTCAAGGAATGCGGATTTCCGGAAAAACGCCCCCGAGGCGCCGAACTGGTTGATGATGAGGGCCGTGTCACGGTGGAAGGGCATGGGGTTGTAGTACCCCAGGACCTTCCTGTCGTAGGCGTCGAAGAACTTGGTGTAAGGGGCGAGAAAGGCCAACTCGGGACGCCTCTCCAGGGCTTCCACGGCCCACTCGGCGTACCTGGGCTCGATCACGTCGTCGTCGTCCAGGAAGAGGACGTATTCCCCCTCCGCCTCTTCGATCCCCTTGTTCCTGGCCGAACCGAGCCCCCCGTTCTCCTTGTGGATCACCTTCACCCTGGAATCCCTGGAAGCCAGCTCCTCGAGGAACTCCCGGGCGTCGGGAAGAGGGGAACCGTCGTTCACCACCAGGACTTCCAGATTGGAGTGGGTCTGCCCCAAGGCGGAGTCCACGGCCTCCCCGACCCACTCCTTTCCTTTGTGGAAGGGAATCACCACGGTGACCTTCCGGGAGGATGGGTCGCCCCCCACGCGCCGGGAGGACCTCTCCCGGGCGCCGGCCACAAGTTCCTCGATCCTCCGGGCGTAGAGTCCCGGGTCGGTGATCTCCCGGATCCTACGGGCTGCAGCCCTCCCGATCTCCGGAAGACGCCCCAGGTTCCCGGCCAGGTCCTCTTCGATGCAACGGGCGATGTCCTCCGGATCGGACCCGTCCACGAGGAACCCGCTCTCCCCGTGGACGATCATCTCCGACATCCCGCCGTTCCTTCCCCCGACCACGACCCGCCCGAGGCCCATGGCCTCGATGCACACGTTCGGGAAGTTCTCGAAGAGAGAAGGGAAGATGCAGACGTCCACGCTCTTTACGAGTTCCAGGAGATCCTCCCTGGGCATCGGATCCAGGAACTCCACGTTCCGCGGGGCCCTCTTCCTCAAGTAGTCCTTGAAGGACCGGCCGTAGGGATCGTACCAAGTGTCCCCGCCGATGAGCTTGATCCGGAGGTTGGGAAACTTCCGGAAGGCCTTCACCAGGTTCTGTACGCCTTTCCGGGGCTCGATCCTCCCGAAGTAGAGGAAGGAAAGGTCCTCCAGGGAGCCCTTGGGGGAGGGTCCATCCGGAATCCCGGGAGGAAGCTCCATCGGATAGCGGACCACCGTCCCGGCGGGATCCGGCAGACCCAGGCGGCCCGCGACCATCTCGAGAAGCCTGGTGGACGGGCTCATCCGGAACGGGGCATTCCGGATGGCGTATTCCTCCATGTGACATGTATGGCGGAGATCGTAGCCCATCCTGTGGAGTTGCCCGTCGAACTCGAGGCACTCGTACGTAGGCGAGTGGAGCATGACACCGAGGACCGTGTCCGGGTATCCCCCCATCAGCTTCTGTTCCCTGATGGGAACGATGCCCTCGGCCTCGAAGTCGGGGAACTCGATGTAGTCGAAAGCCTCCCCCGTGGCCAGGATGGTCAGGTGGGCCAGGTGGGAATATCGATAGTGGGGCAGGCCGTGGAAGAAATCCAGGTCTTCCGAGGGATCCACGCCCTGGCCGTTGTAGAGGACCTTGTGGAACCCGGGAAGTTTCTCCAGGAGGTGCCGCTTGTCCTCGCCGGGATCCTTCGTGATGAGCCACACCTGGTGACCCGCCGAGGACAAGGCCTTTCCCGCCTCGGCCACGTAGGTCCCTATGCCGGCGCCCCATACGCCCGCAACCTCCTTGCTGACGAAACAGATCTTCACGCCCGTTTCCTCCCTTCCTGGAATCCTCCCCCGCCGGGAAAGGACCTCGGAAACCGCCCCTGCCCCTCCCTGAAGGGTGGAGAAATATAGCCCAAGGGAGGCCTTCTTCCCAGGTGGGCGGAAAGGCCCGGCCCCCTTCCCTTCATGCCTTCCCCCCCAAGCCCCTGAAGATCAATACCAGGACCTTCCGCAAGACTTTGGATAGAAAGGGGATCCTGGCCGCTTTCGCCGCCAGGGCGTCCACGACCTTGTGTCTCAGAGGGACGTGCACCAGTGGGGAAGGATCCACGGCCAGGTTGGCCGAAAAGGCACCTCCCCCCGTCAATGAGGCGCCGGAGAGGCGCACGGCCAGGGCGATCCGCCCCCACGTCTGGTTGAGAACCGTAAGGACTTCCCTCTCCCTCGGACCTGCGACGGGGAAGTGGCGGTGGATGAGCAGGCCCACAAGGGCCGGATGATTGGGCCACCCCTTGGATTCCATCATGGATCCCCGGCGGATCTTGTAGTCGTAACAGATCCTGGGAATTACGTCTCCTTCGACCCCCTCCCGGGCCAGGTCCATCCACAGCGCCCAGTCCTCGTAGGCCGAAAGGGCCTCGTCGTAGCGGATGCCCCTTTCCAGGAAGGTTTCCTTCCTGAAGAAGGCCCCGGCCGTTCCGAACTGGTTGAGGATG